>Ga0115001_10002684_pt1 | contig 13627 bp, 20 predicted proteins | sample ArcticOcean_MG_C_12_FD_89869 | JGI IMG/M metagenome (GOLD analysis project Ga0115001, IMG submission 89869) | Marine microbial communities from western Arctic Ocean - ArcticOcean_MG_CB8_130 | ecosystem: Environmental > Aquatic > Marine > Oceanic | place: Arctic Ocean: Canada Basin | collected... | reverse complement strand
TCCGCGCCCGCCTCGATCAGCGCCCGCACTATCGCCGAGTGTCCCTTTTGAACGGCCATGTACAGCGGCGTCACGCCGTTATCCATTGCCTTCTTGTTGACATCCGCGCCTGCCTCGATCAGCGCCCGCACAACCATGTCGTGGCCCTCTTGAGCTGCGATGTACAGCGGCGTCGTGCCACTAGTCCCTGCCTTCTTGAAGTCCGCACCCGCTTCGGTCAGCGCTCGCACCACCCTCTCGTGTCCCTTTCCAGCGGCGATGAGCAGCGGCGACCAGTCGTCATCCCTTGCATTGTTGTCGTCAACGCCCGCTTTGATCAGCGCCCGCACCACTGCCTCGTGGCCCTTTTCAGCGGCCGTGAACAGCGGCGTCGTGCCGTTCTCAAAAACAAATTGTTGACATCCGCGCCCGCCTTCTCGTGGCCCTTTTCGGCGGCGGTGTACAGCGGCGTTTTACCGCCGCCGTGCACCGACACCGCCGTGGGCGCACACGTCTCCGCGCACCCCGGGCAGCCGTTCTCGCGCAACCACTTCAGTACAGCGGGGTGCCCGCCATCTCTAGCCGACTCGCTCGTCGTTTTGTCCCACGGGCAGCCGTTCGTGCGCGCCCATTGCAGCACCTGGAGATGCCCGCCCTCCGCCGCGTATTTGCACGTGTTTAATTCCCACGGGCAGCCGTTCGCGCGCAACCACTGCAGCATATGCAGCTGCCCGCACCTCGCCGCCGCTGCGCACGTCGCCGCGCTCCACGGTAAGTTGTTCTCGCGCAACCACTTCAGCACCCCGAGATGCCCGCCCATCGCCGCCGCTGCGCACGCCGCTGCGCACGTCGACTCGTTCCACGGGCAGCTGTTTTCGCGCAACCACTTCAGCACCTTGAGCTGCCCGCCGTACGCCGCGTGCTGGCACAAGTCTTCGTGAAACGTCACACGACCGCGCCGATGCAAACTCTGCAGCGTCCCGAAGCATCCGCGCTCCGCGGCTTCTTTAGGCTTAAGCTCGGTGAACGAACCCTTCTCCCCGATCGCGTCGCGCATCACCTTTGCGAAATCTCGAAATCCCGCGAGCTCTGCGGGTGAATACGACGGAGCTCGCGCGAAGGCGGAGCTCGAGACGGTTGCGTGCGCGTCGGTGTGATCCGTGGCAGTCGCGTCGCGACCGGACGCATCGGAGCTACGCTCGGGTTTGGGGGGCATCCCGGAGGGGGCACGCGCGGATGTTGTGGCGGGAGATCGCGCAATTCTTCTCGGACGAAGAAAAAGACAGGTTTGAGGAAGACGAGAAGTCGGACATCAGGATTCAGAAGCTTCGAAATCAGAGACAAGCTCTCGTGTTTTTACAAGGTGGTGCTACATCTATTCGACGGACGTACAGTTAGTGGTACATCGTCCGTCGCAAATCGTGGGGTTCCCGCACTAAAAAGGCACACAGCGTCGAAGCCGACGAAGGGTCACGTAACACAAAAGGGTCGTAGGGGTCTTGTGAGTTTTTCTTTCGCGAAAGTCGAGTCTCAATTCTCCGCGTCCAGCCGTTTGCGCTCCTTCTTCGTCATCACTTTGTTCGGGCCGTTCAGTTCGAAATCCTCCGCCGCGCGGCGCGCTTCAACCTTGGCTTCCTGTTACGGTCAGGCAGGGAGGGGGGAGGGGGGGCGGGTCAGGGTTTGTTTATTGGTCGGCGAAGGCGAAGCGCGAGGGAAAAAGAAAGGGTGCTTCTCGAAAAAGAATTGGCGCGAATCGGGTCGGTGCTGACGCGACAAGAGATTTTTCTACCGATCGTCGGTCGAGATGGGGTGGGGGTCTTCTGGCACGAACCTTCACCGCTCGTTTAGCCGCCTTCTTTTCCGTTTTCTCGCGCTCCACCGCGGCCATGATCTCGATCTGCGTCAACGGGCGCTTTTCCCGGCCCTTCGCCTTGCCGTTGTTCAGGATACCCTGGCCGAACTCCACGGAGTGCTGCGATGAAGTAAAGAGAGATGGGAAGGTTAGTTGCGAGAGAAAAAATGAAAAACGCGACGACACGGCGGCCCGTGCACGGCGTGCTGACGTGGATTGCGAGCCCCGTCGCGGGCTGGGTTTCGGCGACGCGCGTGGTGAGGACGGTTATAGGTGCGATGTGGGGCGATTCCTGGGAAGAGTGACGTACCGCGCCTTCCATTTTGGCCTGGGGGGGGGTGACGGGGATGGGAGGAAAGACGCGTCAGCATATCTCGTGTTGGGTTTTTCACAAAAAGCGTCGAGCGCGGGACCCGGAACGTGCGACGCGAGGGCGCGCTCGAGCGAGTTCCAGTTGCGCGTCTGCGACGATTTGATGGAAGGCATCGTTACGGAACGACTTCGGAGAAAAAACAGAAGAAAGACGTACCGCGTACGCGTTGAGGAGCTGTCCCCGTCCCATGAGCTGGTGGATCACCAAGTACGTGTCCGCCTCGACACCGGAGTCGAGGTGGAACGAGGTCTCGAAGTTCACGGCTTCGGGGGCGGCGAGGCTGGGGGTGCTCATTTGGAAGTTGGTGGGGGTGGTTTTGGTGGTGGCGGTGGGGTGCGACTACGTTGTGTCGACGAAGGCGGTTCGTTCGTGGGAACGAAGGGTGGCTTGACGGAAGTCGTGCGCGGTGGGGAATGATGCGATCCCAAGAAAAGATCATTTCGTGTTGAAAAAAAGTCGTCAAAAAAACACGATCCGAGTCAGCTTGGCCACGTGGCCTTTGAAAAGACGCGCGAATGCTCTTGGATTATGCATTCCTTGCGACTCTTTGCTTGTTAGGTCTCCGAATGCACCTCCCAATGCTGCCGGCATGTCAAAATGCGAAAGAGAGACGGAAAGGAAAGCCTTTTTGAACGCTGACATGATGATGATTGTCGTGCCTCTTCGCGCATCAATCAGATCGACCCGCTCGGTCTCGCCGCGCGGTTCGCCCGCGGTAACGCGCGATGAGCGATGTGTCACCCGACCCGGTGGGAAAAGGGTTGCCAAACCACCCGCCTTCTGTGGAAGGCATAACCCCCACCGCGCTGTTCGCGAAGCACGCGGACGGCATGGAAACGGAAAAAGCGCCTTCCAGTGCTTTCAACGAACGCGCGTCCTCCACCAAGAAGGTGGGGCTGGTGAAGGACCAGCTGGAGCTCACCGAGGTCCGGCAACGCGACGGCAGCGTTCGGAACGAGGTACGTCTCCACCAGGGGCTGTGTGTCTAAACCCCACACCAAACACCGCGTATTCGCCGTGTCCCTCAGAAGGGGGTTCGATTCAAAACGTGGTGCTGCCGACACCGTTCCAAGAGATGTGTTTCTTTCGCGTCCGGCGCCGCCGAGATGGGCTCTTAACGAAGTGGCCTTGTCGCGACCTGGCGTCCTACGCAGGACGACGTGTTGGGTTTGACTCGTCATCGACCAAACGTGGACCACGACTCACGAAGGATGCGAAAGGCTCATCCCACACACGTCTCAGACGCGGGGTGAACCGGCACTGGCACCGGCACGAACGCGGGTAGGACGTGGCGCCGCGAATCGGACGAATCTGCTTTTTTTTTTAGGGCGCTCTTTTCTTTTCCTTTTTTTTTTGATTGCTCCCCATCTCACCGTCTCGTCGCCCCATCTGTACACCCCCACCAACCCCCCCAAAAAAAGATTCTCGGCATCGACGAGGACCTCAGTTTCGACAAGGGTTTCTTTTTAACCATAAGGGCGATTCAGCTTTTGAAAAAGCAAAGCGGGGGCAAGCCCATTCTCGTGGGTATCGCCGGCCCGAGCGGCGCGGGGAAGACTGTTTTTTGTCAGAAAATTCAAGACTTCATGTACGGATTTCCCAATCACCACACACCGCCTCCCTGATTGCCCATACCAGACTGACACTTTCTTGTTAATCGTGCCAGGCCCGGGTTGTGCGTTTTGTCGATGGACATGTACAACGACGCCACGCTTTTGCTTGATGGCAATTTCGACGACCCGAGGCTAACCGATTACGACTTGCTCATGGAAAACCTACAAGACCTGAAGCAAGGGAAAACCGTGGAGACGCCGGTGTATTCGTTCAAAGAAAGCAAGCGCGTGGGCACGAAAACCGTGCCGTGCCCCGAGTCCAACGTCATTTTGGTGGAAGGCATCTACGCGCTTTCGGACAAGCTTCGGCCGTTACAAGACCTGAGGGTGTCCGTGTCAGGAGGCGTGCACCTGGATTTAGTGAAACGCGTGATGCGTGATATCGACCGAAGTGGCCAGGACCCGGAAGACATAATCCACCAGATCTCCGAAACCGTGTACCCCATGTACAAGGCGTTCATCGAACCCGATTTGCGAAGGTACGTATTTCCCAACCCATATCCCGCCTCCCTGTTTACTGCACTGTATGGAGTACAGTATGCCCTTTTCAATCCCGGATATACACATTACGAATAAAGACTGACACTTTCTTTTATTCATCTCAGCGCGCATTTACGTGTGGTGAACTCGTTCAACCCGTTCGCCGGGTTCGCGGACCCTACGTACATTTTGAAATCCTCCGAAGTCGTGACGGGCGAGGCGATACGAAAAGTACTGGACCAGGACGGAATTATAGAAACCTCCGAGTGCGAGACGACGGATATTTACCTCCTACCTCCGCACGAAGACCCCGAAACCTGTACCTCCTGGCTCAGGATGAGGAACAAAGACGGCCGGTACACGTTGATGTTCGAAGAAACCATGTGCGACGGCGACGTGATGATCTGTCCGCGGATCAAGTTCGAGGTGGGGGTTCGGATTCTTGGTGGGTTGATGGGCTTGGGGTACGAAGTCGGCGCGATTATGAAACGCCGTTCCAAGGAATGGAGCGACGAGCTGTTGACGATTAAAATAGACTGGATCGAGGGTTTGGATCGGTCGTTCACGCAGATCCAGGGAAAGGTCCGCGCGGCGGTTGTTGAAGCGGGGTCCAAACTAGGTTTAGATGAAACCTACATCCCGTACAGCTACATCGAACAAGTGCAGTACGAGGAAATCACCGAGGAGCTTAGGCACATGACCAACGAGATGAAGGTGCGGGGCTTTCCCACTCACCACACGCCTCCTACGCGATTGCCCATACATTCCGACTGACACTTTCTTGTTAATCGTATCAGGATAAGTTCCTAAACGCGGCGTCGCGGGCGAGTTTGCCCCCGCACCCGGCCGAGTTGCGCCGGCCGTCGTCGCCGTTCGGCGGGTACGGGGGCCCCAACGGCGGGCACAAGATGATGCAAGCCGGATCCGGCGCCAAGGGCAAGGGCAGACGGACGCAGCGTGAGGAGAGCGTTTCGCGGTTACAGGACGCGGTGAGCGGTCGCGGGCGGGGGGGCTCGGGTGGCGGGGGGCGGGGGTCCTCGCGCACCGACTCACGCGAAGGCGAGTGGAGCGCGCGGACGGATTGGACCGGCGGCGGGAACGGCGAGTCGTTATCGGGGTCGCCTCCCGGGCCGCCTCGGTCCCCGCGAGCCAGCGCTATGTTCGGGCAAGGCAAGCCGCCGCCGTCGCCCGGGGGGCACTCGCAGCACAACGGCGCGCGTGCGGAGTCGGAGTCTGTGGATGCGTCCGCGTCGGAGGATACCAGGTTCCTCGGCGTCGACGGAGCACCGACGGAGCACTCCCCGTTTGGGATGGGATACCAAGGTGGCGGTGTCACCAATTACCCAGGCGGCTCAGGGCGCTCGTCCCCCAACCCGTTCGCGGACGGCGCCTTTGTGGGTGGTCTGGAGGTTGGCGGCGTGAACCGCTTAGAGGGGCGGTTGAACAACTTGGCGCAAAGGGTGGAGGACTTAGCGGCGAACGCGGCGCGGCGTAACGAAAACGGCAACGGCGACACCGGTTCCGCCGCGCTCATGGCGGAACTAGCGCGTTTGCAGCGGCGCGCGGAGACGCACGACCGGCAGGTACTACTCGCGGCAGGGGTTTGCGTTGCGGGGTGCGCAGCGGTGGCCTTCGCGTGGGGACGCGGAGGGAGGTGATGATGAACGTACATATTTTGGTTCTCTACACTCATCATGTGATAAAGGCAGACCAGACCGCCTGTCTCTCAACATTTATTTTTGCCACAGCTCAAACGCCTCATCCAAACGCCTCGCTGTTTTTCGTCGACGTAGATTTCCCGTCATCAGTCACAGTCCCTCGCGCGCGGCCGGCTTTCCCCCCGCCCAGGCACGATGAGCTCCCTCGCTTTCTCCGCCGGTGCGGTCATTGGCACGCGTGTCGTCTCGAGGACGACCGCTTCCACGTCAACCAACCGCCTGCAAGTCGCGGTGACCGCGAAGCAGGTGCTGGAGGGTAAGGTTGTGTCCATCGCGATGAACAAATCTGCGGTGCTGATGGTGTCGCGAACGGTGCCGCACCCCAAGTACAAGAAACTCATGAAGAAAACCCAGAAGTTCACGTTTCACGACGAGGAAAACGTGTGCGAGGTCGGGGAAACGGTGAGGGTGACGTCGTGCAGGCCGCTGTCGAAATCGAAGCACTTCACGCTCCTGGAGAAGGTGGTGCAGAGGTAAGGCGATGCGCGGGATTGTGTGCGGTTCGGGCGAGACACGAGGCGATGGAAAAATGCGCGACACGTCGTCGTCGCGAACGGCAGTGCGCCGAACGCGACGGGTGACGTTCTGTCTAAACCGCGGCGGCGCGGGTACCGCGCGGTGGGAAGGACACGACGGGCGGGTAAAAACTAGGCGGGTCACACGCGCGCGTGGGGGAGCACGGCGCCGGGACCGGCACGAGGTCGGGGGATCGATTTGTTCGCGAGAAACCCTAACGTGGTGGGGCATTGGTGGTTGGAGGCAGTGTTTTGTTTTTTTAACATAATTAGTTCTAAGCATGCGCTTCGCTTCGTGACTCCCGTCTCGTCTCATCGTCGCTAGTAGCACGCAGTGTCTGGTGTAGATTCGTGTCGTCCCGTGTGGATTCACCGGGTACGCTTACACATATTCGTATGAGCAGTTAGTCTGGCACAGAAACGCAACCCGTTTAGTTTTTCCGGACAAACGCCCGGACGTCCAACACAAACGCGTTGACGTTCCTCCTGAACCGCCGTTTGTTCGCCCGGTCCACCCGGTCCGTCAACCCGCCGCCCGTTGTTAAATTCCGTAACGCAGCCGTTACGGCGGCGTGCGCCCGTGTATCACTTGCCAACCCTTGCAGCAGCTCATCAGCGACCTGACTAAATGCCAGCTGTTCGCAAAGCATCAACGGCAACAGCGCGTCCGCGGCGGGTTCCGCTAACGCGGCGGACGCGTCTTCAAACAGCAGGCGGTTAATGGAAACCTGGCGCGATGGAAAAGAAAAGGTCAGTCGGTCGTGATGTTCGTAACTTGTATGAGCAAACAGTGCACTTGTGATGTATGTTGTGCACTTCCTTTTAATGAGTGGACGTCAAAGAGGGGCTGTAATCAGTACGGCGGAACGTGTTCCATGGGAAATACTCACCTTCATCAGGTGGGACAGCACGCCGCCGGAAGTGTCGCCGTCGCCCGTCCCCGGGGCGTTGTGCGCCCCAAGCCCCGCGCCGTGGCCGTGTTTCCCCACTTCCCTGTGGTGGAACGTGGCTAGGCCGGCCAGCGCGGCGAAACTCTCGGCGCCGATTTCCAAATCAAGGTGCGTCACCCCAAACTCCAACGTGCGCATCAGCGTTTTGAACGTTTGCGGGTGCAAGTTCACCACTTTCCGCGGGTACGCCTCTAGCATGTGCGCCAACAGGGTGAAGTACTGGTGGCAAAGCTTGGGAAACGTGAGAAGCTCTTCGGTGAGTAACGGGAGGACCAAGTCCAAACCGAGAAGCACGACCGTAGGGACGTCGATCGGTTCGGCGTTAGGGTTTTGTTGGAGCTGGGCGAGTGAGAAAGCAACGCCGTCGCCGTTGCCTCCCGCGGCTACTCCACCGCCCATCCCCCCAATCCCACCGCCCATCCCCGCGATCCCCGCCCCGCCCGGCCCGAACACCCCCGCGAACGCGCCGCCGCCGCGCGAGGACCCGCCACGCATGCTCCCGCCTCGTTCCGCCGCTTCCGAGAGTTTTTCCGAGTTGGGTCCGGAATCCAAAGACGAACTGGCGGTCACGTCCGCGTCCACGGAGGAGACGTGCGTTAACATGCGAAGCAACGCTTTGACTTCCTTGTACGCCTCTCGCGAACGTTCCTTGCGCAGGCTCCCTTGTTGCTGTTGTTGCTGTGTCGTACCATGGTCACCCAAAACGCCCCGGCCTGACACTCGGTACGTCTCGATTACCTTCATGCAGTGCCCGCAAAGCACCGACGCGTTGCTCGGCGCCAGAAAACAAGCCTGCGCCTCCACGAACTCCTCGGTGAGTTTCAGGGAGAGCCGCGAAACCTAAAGTTACAACCATAGAAAGTGTCAGTCTCGTATGGGCAATCAGTCGGCGGAATGTGGTAAATGGTAAATGCTCACCTGCGCCGATACGACGCCGGCGCTTTGAAGCACCAGCAGCGATACGAAGTGTTCTTTGAAAAAAGCAAACACCGCGGCTTGGCTTCGCGCCGCGCTGGCGCGCGCGGCGCCTCGCAGCGCCTCCAAAACGCAAACCGCGAATAACTCGCCGGTGGGGTGTTTCACGGCGTCCGGATTGGTGGCGATTTGTCGTAAACCTGAATGTGAACAAAAAAGTGTCAGTCTTGTATATCGCGATGTATGGACAAACAGTCGGAGGTAAGACGTCCCTTCTGGTACGAGTATGGGCAATCAGGTAGGCGGAATGTGGTGGGTGGGAAAGGCCCTTACCAGCCCCAGCCGCGAAAAGCGCGCGGGTGATGTACTCTTGGCACTGCTGTTCCCCAGCGAGGCCTTCCGCGGCGCGGCAAACCGCTTCTGTGACGAGCCGGTGGATTTCAGGAGGAAAAGTGGGACTGGTGGGGATCGATCCTGGGACTGACTGATTACCAAAGCCACCGCTCATACCACCCAGCGCGCCGCTCGCGCACTCCATCAGGGACCGCCAGCTCTCAAGCGACCCACACGCGCGACACAGCGCTCGGCGCCTGGTAAGCGCCGGGAGCAACATCTTCGCCGCGACGCGCTGCGCGCTCTGTTCCCCTGGAAACCGAGTCAAAGCAACTAAAGCGACTTTCAGTAAAGCGTCCACCGCGTGAACACCCCCCCCTTCCTCACTGAAAGGCGACGGGTTGGCGAGTTTCGCGATCCCGCCCCGCACCCGGCTCTCGCCGTCGCCCACCAAACCCAGCGCGGAAAGACTCGGCCGGTTCGCCCCGAACACGCTCGCGTGCGCTTTTGTTGTAAAAATAAAGTGTCAGTCTTTCGCAACGTGTGAGAGTAATTACTCTGGACAGTCGGCAAAACAGACGTTTGGGATTTGGCGAAAGCCCCTACGGCCGTACCTGATCCCCCCACGTCCTCCGGCATCAAATACGTATCCACCCACCGAGATGCGCCCCAGCAGAGCGTCTCTATGAGCCGTGGGGACACCGCGCCTTGTGCCAGCGCGTTTTCGTCAAGGCAAAGCAGCACGACGTTAAGGTAGCTCGTGGACGCGGTTTCCACGGGTGACTTTTGCCCAGACGCGTTTCCGCCGTCGCCAAAGTTCACGGTCCACCGCCGGGTGCTTAGGATACATAACAGAAAGTGTCAGTCTTGAGTGTACTGTATATCGCGTGTATTGGACGATGTATGGACAACAGTCAGGGTAATCGGTCTGAACAGTCACCAGCTTCGGTAAAACAGTGCACTAGTGCTGTATGTAGGATACTTCCTTTTAATGACGGCCGTGGACGTCAAAGAGGGGCGGCAGAAACGTTGTGCCGTCTGATTTGGGAAAGGCCCTACGCGTACCACTCCGCGATTGACTCCGGTGGAAGCGGGAACTCGCCCTCGAACGGGTCGCACAGCACGTGCGGCGTGAGTCTGGCGAGCCACCACAGCTCCTCTAAGGTTTCGCTCGGGTCCACGTTTTGCGTCGCCAACGCCTGGGCTAGTGCATTTTTCTTACCCTCCATCGCCGCGCATAATAACGCGAGACTCTCCTCAGGTGCCGCCCGTCCCACCCGCGCCGCTAAACTCAAACGTTCATCCAGCGCAGCCGCGCCCGCTTTCCCTTCCTCTTCCTGGCCGTCATCTTCTTCGTGCGCGGCGGAGGCGGCGGCGACCAAGCCGGCCCTTAGGTACGTCTCGAAAACAGCGGCGCACGCCCGCGAAGTCTCCACTTGTCCCGGGAACGGGCAGTCCGTGTCCACCGCGCCGCCGCCGCCGACGAACGTCCCGACCTCCTGCCCCGCGCGCGACCGCTCCGCGAGGTTCGCCCAAGCCTCCATGCACGAGCGCAGTGCTTCGTCAAGGGCGCCGCCTTCGTTTTCTAACAAAAGCGCCCCAGCATCGAGAAGCGCGACCGTGAGCTCGCCAAGAGTCGACGCGAGCGGCGTCGGCGAGGCTCCGGTGTCTGCAAAGGAACTGGAACTCGTTTCAAAAAAAATCCCCGGCGCGTGAATCGCGGAAAGCGCCGCTATTGACCGCGCGCCGTCTTACGATAAATAAAGAAAGTGTCAGTCTTGCATGGGCAAACAGTCGGGCGGATTTGGGAAATGCATGCCGTACCTGCCATGGTTTCCTCCGCGTCACCCACGCCAGCGCACGCGTTTGCTACTACCTGTCGCGCCGGTGTCAGGGCGTTTGATAGTGAAGACGCGCACTTTCCAAAGTGCGCCCTTCTGGTTTGCTCGGTCGGGTCTTCCGTTTTATTCGGAAACACGTCCCCCGCGAGCGCGCACATGTTGGACACGGCGGTGCGCGCGTTCGCCGTGACAGAGGTGATATTTTTTATACGTGTGTTTCCTGAAGCAACCCCGGATTGCCGGGAAGCAGCCCCGGCTTCCCTGCCCGAGGCGTACAAAGTGAAAACCCAGTCGATCGCCCCCGGCAACAACAGAGCGTCCCTCCACCCCACCCCGGGTGCTATTTTCACCGCGTCGCAGGAGAGGCCGTCGCTCGCCCTCGAGTTCTCTCCTTTCGCGCTTTTGTCGCTCAACCCGAACCCGAACCCCCCTCCGTGTTGTCCGGTGAACTGAAAGTCCCAGGAAAGCGCGGTGTTTATTAGCCTAAGAGACGCGACGCAAATGCCGTCGTCCGTGCCTTGTGGCGCAAATGCCGTTTGCGCCGCGGTTTTCGCGAGCCCCACGCCGTGCGAGAAAAACGCGCTCAGAAAATCGTTCTGATACGATAAAAAAGAAAGTGTCAGTCTTGTATATCGCAATGTATGGACAAACAGTCAGAGGTAATAGTCCCTTCTGGTACGAGTATGGGCAATCAGGGAGGCGGAATGTGATTGGTGGGAAAGGCCCTTACCTGCAGCGACACTCGGCAGCGCTCGTGGAAGTCCCACGGCAGGTGCATGGGCGACGCGGTGCTTGGGGCGAACTCGGTGATTACTGCGGAAAAGAGGTTCAACCCAACCACTCTGGCGTGCGGGGTGTTGGACATGGACACGGCTTGTTCCGCCTCGGCGAGCATGCGGGACCGGTGTTCGTGCACGCGGAGGGCGACACGTTGGTAGTCGCTTTGCGTCGCCCCGGTTCCCAAACTTGTTTCGTCAACATCAAGCCACGCCCGTTTGATCATCACCGCGAGGACGCTTATTAGCTGCGACGTCACGACGGGCATTGTGGACGCGGGAGCGGCGGCGGCGTTTGCGTTATCGTTACTTCCCAGCAAAACGCTTAAGCAAAACTGTCGCAACCCCGCGCGCTCCTCGGGCGGTAACGCGGCCCAGTCCCGCAACGCCGCATCACGCAACGTGGTCGAGGCTTGGAAACACGCCTCCACCACACCCGAGGTACGCAAAATGTGCCGGCACGCGGGCAACGCGTGCGGTGACCTGCGGAACTCGATAAGCGTTTGCTCGGACGCCGCGCGGTGCGCGGGGTGCGCCAACCCAACGCTCGCGCGCTCCACCGCCAAACGCGCGCCATCCAGATCCATCTTGCGTCTGCTGCTACCGACAATCGCGGACTGATCACTCACTGCGATTCACACTGACCGTCACCTCCCACGCGTGTCCAGTCGCACCCGTGGAGTCTCCGGAACACCCGCTACGCGCGGCGGCGGGGACGGCGCGCGGAGGAATGGACGTACTGCAGACAAATGCGGGGGAAAAATCAAAAATAAAACTGCGTTGGTCGCAAAAAGCGTGAGCGGAAAAGAAAGTCGCCCCGCAGAGCACGAGAACGCGTGGAGCGGCTGTACGAGAGTGACGCGACGTGACGTGACACGACCGCTGATGTTACGTCGGTGCGTTCCGCCGAGTGTCGGACACGTTGCGTCATCGCCGTGATTGGTACGCACAACTCCTTATTACTCAAAAAGTTTCTCTCCATCACACTCCGTCCCCGTTCCTCAAAAAGATGATAACTCAAAAAGAATTTAGATTACTTCTTGCCCTTCGCCAAATCCGCCTTGGCGTCGTACTTGATCGCCGCCTTCGCCTCCGCCGCGGCCCGGGCGTCGGACATCACCCCGAACTTCACCTTGGGCGAGTGCGACATGGTGTTGATGCCTTCCAGGGTGTAGCTGCTCATGCTCGCGTTGGAGCTGGCTTGGCCTCGGCCGTACTCGCGCGAAAGACCGCCGCTGCTGGCTTGCGACGCGATGGCGAAGGCATTGGCGGCTTTGGCGGCGGCCAGTGCGGCGACCGCGGTGAACCCAACCAGCGCGGCCCGGCGGGTGGACGGCTCGCTCTTCGCGACGACTGTCAACTTGACCGTGGTTTTCTTGGACGACCCAACGGTCTTGGCGACCACGCGGACGGGCGCGACGGCGGCGGATTGAGTGAGGGCGAACATCTTGCGTCTGTGAAAAAATGGGTGGCCGAACGTGGGGACAGGTGGGACGAGGTCAGTGACTGGTGGATGAAGTGGTACCCTTGTTACCCGTGTTCCTTGTCGCCGTGTGAGAATGCACCTCGGTGACCTACTGACAGGCGCGGACGCGACGAACGCGCGGCGTGTGTGACTGCACAGCACGTGAGGACGGATGATGTGTGGGGCATCGGCGTGTCTTGACTTGACGATCGCCACCGCGTGTCCCTAAACGCGACGCGCTTCGTCACGGCGACGAATCGAGGGCACGTATGAAACTCATCACGCGATGGAAACCGTTCGGTGGGCGTGATGCGTACCTGACGGCGGGTAGGGTGCGTGAATGACCGCCGCGCACGCGCTGCCGTGGGTTTTCGCCCATTGTTGGATGGACTCTCCACTTGGTAGGTCAAATCCGTCGGCGTGATTGGACGAGGCCGTGCTTCGGATTTTGGGTCGATTTTTTTTGCCTCGTTTTCTTGCGATCAAAAAGAAAACACCAAACCAAAAGGGACAGGTGGTGAGAGCAGAGTTTGCGTCTCCAAGGGTGAAATTGAAAGGTGAAGCGATGTGAGATGAGTCGCAGTGAAGCGACAGGAGATGAGTCGCAGTGGAGCGGTGAGTTCTCGAGAGTGAGTTCTGGAGTAATTACCCAATGCTTCTCAATAAAAACAGCCGTACCCCGCGTCGCGCCGTTCCGCTCACAACCCCTGGTCCGGCCGTTTCCCCTCCCCGTTCAAAATCCCCGGGTCCGCGCCTTTTTTGACTAAGTACTCACTGATGTCCTCGTACCCGTAGGCGCAGGCGAAGTGTGCGGCGG
>Ga0115001_10002683_pt1 | contig 13628 bp, 14 predicted proteins | sample ArcticOcean_MG_C_12_FD_89869 | JGI IMG/M metagenome (GOLD analysis project Ga0115001, IMG submission 89869) | Marine microbial communities from western Arctic Ocean - ArcticOcean_MG_CB8_130 | ecosystem: Environmental > Aquatic > Marine > Oceanic | place: Arctic Ocean: Canada Basin | collected... | reverse complement strand
GATCGCGGTGATCGTGGAGATCGTGGAGATCGTGGAGATCGTGGAGATCGCGGAGATCGCGGAGATCGCGGAGATCGCGGAGATCGCGGAGATCGCGCTCAGGAAACTGCTGACCTGCTCGGCATTGATGCCGAGGAGCTCCGGGCGGCTTTCCAGGAGGGTCAGACCCTTGCACAGCTCGCCGAGGCGAACGGTGTTGACGTCCAGACGATTATCGACGCCAAGGTTTCGGCCAAGACCGAGCGCATCAACGCTGCGGTCGAGGCGGGTCGACTGACCGCAGCTGAGGCCGACGAGAAGTTGGCCGGCCTCCAAGCGCAGGTGACCACCCGTGTGAACGAAGGTGGCCCGGACCGCAGTGCAGACGGCGAGCGTCCGGCCCGCGGTGAACGCGGTGAGCGTCCGGTGCGCAACGGTGCACCCGCAGCTGACCAAGACGCCTGATCAGCATGATGTGGTCGTCGGGCGATCAGCCCGCCGACCACGCCAATTGTGAGATGGAGGATGCGCCCCCCCCGCTGCGTCCCCCATCTCACACGCCTCTTTCACACGCCTATCTCACACCCACTCCGTCCTGTCTCGTACCCTGAACACACCGTTGCGAATGCCGCAACTGCCTCCTGAGAGAGCCACATGGCCACCATCCTTATTGCCGAAGATGATCAGCAGATCCGCGAGGCGCTCGATCGCATCTTGCGTTTTGAGGGCTACAAGACGGTGCTCGCCAAGGACGGGGCTGCGGCACTCGAGGCGTTTGTCGCTCATGAGCCCGATATAGCGCTCCTCGATGTGATGATGCCCTTCGTCGATGGCCTCACCGTGGTTCGCAAACTGCGTGATCGCGGTGACCGCACCCCGATTTTGATGTTGACCGCACGCCAAGAAACGCCAGACCGGGTGGCCGGGCTCGACGCTGGCGCCGACGACTATTTGGCGAAGCCCTTCGAACTCGATGAGCTCCTTGCCCGTGTTCGTGCCCTGCTGCGTCGCACCGATCACAGCGACTCGGCAACGTTGCGCTGCGGCGATCTCGTTCTCGATCCGGCCAAGCATCTGGTCACTCGTGCTGGCGACTCGATCGAGCTGACCCGCACCGAGTTCGAGATCCTGCACACTTTGATGACCAACGCCGAGATCGTGCTCTCGCGTAGCCAGTTGTACGAGACCATCTGGGGCTACGACTTCGAGACCAACTCGAAGTCACTCGATGTGCATATTGGTTACCTGCGCCGGAAACTCGAAGAGGGCGACCGGGAACGGCTTGTTCACACGGTGCGCGGTATTGGTTACGTCGTTCGCTCCAGCGAGTCCAACACGTGAGTCTGCGTTCGCGCCTCGCGATTCTGTTCGGCCTCCTCGCACTCGTTGTCAGCGCAATCGTCGGCGCAGCCTCGTATCAGGCGACGCGTTCAGAAGTCTCGGAGTCGACCGACCGCTTTCTTGAAAGCCGCGCCATCGAGGTGACACGGGGCATTCGCGAGCAGCCAGGCAACCCGCCCTTGCGACCCAATCGTGCGAACACCAACGATTTAGGAAACGGAGCGAACGGAGCGAACGGAGCGAACGGAGCCATAGACGACGCTGCGACGCTGCTGCCTCGGCTGCCGTTCGATCCGGACGCAATTGTCCAGGTCATCGACAGGGACGGCGTGGTCCTGAGTTCGGGTAGCAACGAGCTCCCCATTACCGACGCGGTTGAGCGGTTGATTGTTGAGGGACCGCGTCCGGGTGAGAGCGCACCGGATCGATACGACGACGTCGAGATTGATGGCACGTCCTACCGGATGTACACGCGTGCGCTCCAGGGCGGTGGCGCTATCCAAGTTGCACGGTCGACGACCGAGAACGACGCCGTGTTGAGCGTGCTGGTCAGCCGGATCGCGATCATCGGCTTGATTGCCGCTGTGCTCGCAGCGTTTGCTGGCTGGTGGATCGCGCGACGCACGACGCGTCCGTTACGCCGCCTCGCAGATGTCGCCGCGACCGTTGCTGATACCCGCGACTTCTCGATCGATGTCCCTGTCGGACGGCCCGACGAGATCGGCCAGCTCGCGGGCAGCTTCCGCGAGATGCTGACTGCGTTGGAGACCAGCCGCGAACAGCAACACCGGCTCGTCCTCGATGCTGGTCATGAGCTGCGCACTCCACTGACAAGCTTGCGTGCCAACGTGGAAATGTTGCAACGAATCGATAGCCGACCTGATGCCGCGCTGACACCCGAAGACCGACGCGAGCTGCTGCACGCGATCAACTCAGAAGTTGGTGAACTGAGCAACCTGTTCACTGAATTGATGGAGTTGGCCACGGACAGCCATGACGCCGATGCAACGATGGAAGCGGTCGATCTCGCCGAGGTGGTTTCGCGTTCGGTGGAGCGGTGGCAGCGGCGCGTCGACCGCCAGATCTCTCTGAATGCTGAGTCAGTAATGGTCTCTGGCAACGAGGCGATGATCGAGCGGGCCGTGACCAACGTGCTCGGCAACGCTCACAAGTTCAGCCCGCCCGGCGAACCGATCGACGTCGTGGTCAGGGATGGTTCTGTGTCTGTACGTGATCGGGGTCCGGGTGTTGCGGTTGCTGATCGTGCCCGCGTGTTCGATCGCTTCTACCGAGCTGATGCCACACGCACGATGCCGGGCTCTGGGCTTGGACTGGCCATCGTTGCCCAGATTGTCGAGCGCCATGGCGGAGAGACTTGGGTGGCCGAGTCTGAACACGGCGGCGCTGACGTCGGCTTTCGCCTCCCAACGATTTAGGTCGATGAGCCGCTCAGGTGGGCGAGTAAGTCGTCGACGCTCGGCCTGGCGTCCGGCGTGGCCGGGCGGAAGATTTTGATGATGCGACCGTCGGCCCCGACGATCACGTCAGCGCCGAGTTGGCGGATGTCTTGATGCGAGCGCTGCAGCTTCTTGCCGGCGCGCAGCAGTTGCCAGTACTTCTTCAGCGTGCCGGGCGACCACACCTGACGGCGCGTGCCGCGCTCGAGCCCGAGTGCTTGATACAGCTTGCGGTCGACATCGGTCACCACGGGGAACGTGACGCCGAGGTATTTGACGTAGGCGTCGAGCCGTGCGGGGTCGGTGAAGGCGACAACGGCGATCTGTGCGTCACCGAATTCTTTGATGCGCTCGCTCACGGCAAGCACGTGTTCCTGGCACGGGAGTCAAGCAAGGTGGCGATGCAAGATCAGCACCAGCGGCACGTTGTGCTTGCGGTGCTCGTCGCTCGACCAGGTCGCGCCGCCGGCGGCTGCAAATTCGAAAGTTGGCAGTGGGGTCCCTTCGCTCAGCATCATGCTGCTCATGGTAGAGATCCGTGGGTGTAGCCGGTTGCCGCTGATCGACAACAAGCCGGAAACTCAAGCTGGCTGTGGTGTGGCCCGTCGGGCTGCGATTCGCCGTTCGAGCCAGTCGGCATCAGCGAACGAGAGCAGCCCGATCATCATCAAGGGCCCGAAGAAGCCGACGAGGACAAACACGTCGATGAAGAAGTGCAACAGGAAGCCCAGGCCGATCAGTACAGGGCGGAGTCGGCGGGCCCAGAGCAGCGTGGTCAGCGCGAGTTCGATGGCCAGCGTTCCCCACGTGAAGAGGCCGATCAGGGCCACGTTGGTGGTCAACCAACCGGGGCTCCCAAATCGGGTGATGTCGTCGATGCGGAACACCGTCGAGACCGCTGTGCCGTTGTGCCAGAGATCGCCGCCCTTCGACCAGAAGGCGAAGAAGTATACGACGCACAACTGGAGTTGGATCAGGCGCAGCCCCCACGGGGCAACGTCAGGAGCGGTCCAAAGGGCGCTACGTCCGTGACGGCGCCAGCGGTCAACCGAGAGCGCAGCGCCCGTTGGCATGAAGGCGAGGATGAGCGCGAAGTTGCGGAGGAGCACGTCGCCCGAGTTCAGAATCATTGGGTTGCGACGCTGCACCGCTACGAGGAGAACGAAGGTGACTGCCAACCATGCGGTCGGTCGCCAGCCGAGAGTGATCGCTACCGAAGCAATGAGTAGAACGCCGATCGCGACCCACGCCGCTCCAGTCGATTCAAGTGTGAACCAGTTCCAGCCATCCTGCGACGCAAACTCCAGAGGGACCAACGCGTCGGAGCCCAGCAGGCTGGCGACATCGACCGCCATCGTGGCAGTCCACCCGAACACGACGAGCCCGAACAGGATGCGGATGATCGCAAGCGGCCAGGCGGGACGTTTTCGCAGGAGGAGTGCGTGAGCTGCGGCGTCGAACTGCGATCGCGTTCGTTCGAGCAGCGCCGCTGTGGGGGCTGCGATATCAACCATCGACGCGACCCCAGACGTGAAATTCGAACTCGTTCACTTTCGTGTCGACGATGCCGTTTGCGGTGAGTGGTTTGATGTCGCGCCAGCGTCGTATGAGCCGAACAGAAACGGGGAGTTCGTCGCCCCGGGCGACGTCTCGGGCAATCCATGCTGCTGACGAGTCCCAGTAGCGCGCGTTCGAATCAAGGCGGATTCGCTCCTGCCATTTGCGCCATCGGTAGCTCCGATAGGCACCGATTGTCTGGCCGAGCTCTGGCAACGTCCATTCAGTCGTGGTGCCATCGCCAAACTCAGCAACAGCCACAACTTCGAGCGCTTGGGCGCGCGGGTTTGGGCTGAAGACTGACCAGTTCTGTTCGAAGCCGGCATTGACCGCTGGTGACCATACGACGTCGACCTTGTCGCGGACCGGGCTCGCAGGGATGTTTGGCCCGACGATCCAGACTGACATCACAATGACGAGTACAGCCACCACGACTTTGCCGACGCGAGTGCGAACGAGCGCCGTGTGCGCATCGGGGCGCTCGGTGGCGTCGAGCCCAGACATGAAGCGGACCGTATCGCAGAGTTCGGACGGCGCGAACCAGGGCCGGTTCAGGTTTCGAGCTGGTGGGCGAGGCCCTCGACTGCCTCGATGAACTCCTCGATCATGTCCATGACCACCTGGCCGGAGGTCTTTGTCTGGTTCATCGTGCCGACGATCTGGCCCACGAAGTAGTTGGCCAGCTTCTCGGCGCCCGACCCCTTCGTATTGGCGGCGCGGGCAATGCGCTTCTGAGCTTCGGTTGTCAGAATCGGTTGCAGCGGCATACCGAGGGGGTCAGGGCGATCGTCGCGCTCCCACTCGTCTGTCCAGGCAGATTTCAACATTCGGGCGTGCTTGCCGGTGAGCGACCGCGAACGGATCGTGTCGGCTGACGTGGCTGCGAGGAACTTCTGTTTTACAGCCGGATGTGTTTCGGCTTCCTCAGTTGTTAACCAGACGGAACCGCACCAGACGCCTTCGGCCCCGAGTGCCATGGCTGCTGCCATCTGGCGGCCGCGCCCGATGCCACCAGCACCGAGGACGGGGATGTTGACGGCGTCGACAATCTCGGGAATCAGCACCATCGAACCGATTTCGCCGGTGTGGCCACCTGCTTCAGAACCCTGCGCGATGATGATGTCGACACCGGCAGCCTGGTGCCGTTCGGCATGCTGCGGGCGTCCGGCAAGCGCACCGATCAGCTTGCCCTCTTCTTTGCAGCGGTCGATGAGGAACTTCGGCGGCGGGCCGAGCGCATTCGCGATGAATGCTGCGTTGCTGGCGAGTGCGACGTTGAGCTGGGGCAGGGCGGCGTTTGCGCTGAACGGTGCATTGCCGTCGTGGCCGCCGATGGCGGTGTTCGAACGGGTCGTCGTGTCGTCGGCGGGCAGTTCTGGGACGTCGTAGCGTTCGAGGATCTCGTCGATGAACGCCCGATGGGTGTCGGGGATGAGCTTCGCGATGTCTTCGAGCGTGTAGCCACCGTCTTCATCACCGGCGTATTTGGCAGGCACGATCAGGTCGACGCCGTACGGCCGCCCGCGGACTTCAGACTCGATCCATTCGAGGTCGATCTCCAATTGCTGCGGCGAGTGGGCAACTGCGCCGAGTACGCCGAGGCCGCCGGCCTTGGTCACCGCGGCGACGACGTCGCGGCAATGACTGAACGCGAAAATGGGGAACTCGATACCGAGCAGTTCGGTGGCAGCTGTCTTCATGCAGACCATTGTGTCTCGCTCGGCCATCCGGGTTGGGATCGGACGACGCATGGCCACCTCTTTGGAACTCATGCGGTCGTCTTCGTGCGCTCGGTGTCAGGTCTGACACGATCGGTAGATGCCACGATTGAACGAAGTGTCCCGCGAGGAAAACGAGTCGCCACTCGTCGAGCAGATGTACGGGATCCTCTTTGGTGACCGCGACCCCGTTGCCGAACCGGGGACGGCCACCGGTACGCCCGGAGACTGGTGGACGGTCTTCGCCAACGATCACTCCGTGTTCGAGCACGCAGTGCAGGGCTTTCGCGTCTACCGGCACGCGACGCTTGACCCGATGCTCCGCGAGCTCGGCCAGACGCGCGCCGGCTGGTTGGTGGGGAGCCAGTTCGTCTACTCGCAGCACTGCAAATCGTTGCGTGGGCTCGGCGCGACCGAAGAGCAGATAGCCGGTATTGCTGTCGGCGCCGGTGCGCCCTGTTGGAACGAACTCGAACGCCTCGTGCTCGGCTATGCCGACTGCCTCGTCACCGGCCAGGGTCGGGTGCCTGAAGCGATCTTCGACGGCCTTCGCGAGCACTTGCCCGACACGCAGATTCTGGAGCTGACCTACATCACGTGCCTGTATTCGCAGCACGCAGTGATGTCGAAGGCGCTGCGGACGGAGTTTGACAATGTTGATGAGCGCGTCGTTGAGGTCATTGCGCCAGACGACTTCGATCCGCGCGACATCGTGCGCGACATCAGCGGGCCGGACAGAGGCAGAGCGGACGAGAGACTGATGATGGACGAGACAGGTTCGGGCTCAGATGCGGGCTCAGATGCGGGAGAAGAAGAATGAGTGATGTTCTGTTCTGCACTGACACCTTCTGGAAGGCGTGGGGCGATCAGGTCACCGCCATTGCACCGGACATCGAGACGGTGTTACTTGTCAACGAAGAACCCGTTGCCGACGCCGACCTGGAACGGATCACGATCGCGTTCTTCTCGCACGACGCCTGGCCCGAGCGCGCAGGGAACTATTTCGGCGTGGCGTTGCGAGCCGACAACTTGGCTTGGCTGCACTCGATGTCGGCCGGTGTCGACAGTCCGATCTTCCAGACGCTCAAGGACCGCGGCGTACGTCTCACCAACTCGTCGGGCTCGAGCAGCTCGCCGATTGCTCGGACCGTCATGATGTTCCTCCTCGCCCTGGCCCGCGATCTCCCGCGGATGATGCGAGCACAGGCCAACGCCGAGTGGGCGTGGGATCGATGGAGCGAACTCGAAGGCAAGAGCGTCGCCGTCGTCGGTTACGGCCCGATTGGTCAGGAAGTGGTTCGCCTGACCACAGCGTTTGGCATGCAACCCGTGATCGTCCGGCGCCAGGCTCAGGGCGACGAAACATGTCCCGTCCGTCCGCTCGCTGAGCTGGAATCCGTGATGGCCGAGGTCGACGCGGTCGTGCTCGCGTTGCCGCTCAACGATGACACGCACGGCATCATCTCCGCTGACCTGATCAGCGCGATGCAAGCGCACGCGTTCTTCGTCAACGTTGGGCGTGGCGAGCTGGTTGATCAGTTGGCCCTGACCAAGGCGCTGGCGTCCGGCATGCTCGGTGGTGCCGGCCTCGACGTGACCTATCCCGAACCGCTACCCGCCGACGATCCACTGTGGGCACTACCCAACGTGATCATCACACCGCACAACTCCGGCAGCACCGATGGCACGGCGCGCCGCGCAGCTGAACGATTCTTCGCAAACCTTGTCCCGTGGGTGACAAGTGGCGACTTACTCTCTGAGGTCTAGAGCGTTTGTTTTCTCGCTGGTGTCGGTGCGGCGTTCGAAGATGAACTCGTACTCGGGGTAAGAGTTCTCGTGCTCGTGCCTGTCACACCGAGGTCAGACCAAAGTGTGGCAGGACGATCAATGCGTTAGGCCTGCGTTAGGCCTGGGTGCCGACCTTGGTCTGATTGAAGGGCACGCCTTTGTCGACGCTGATGTCGCGAGGGAGGCCGAGAACGCGGTCGCCGATGATGTTGCGCTGGATTTCGTCGGTGCCGCCGGCGATCGATGATTGGAAGCTATTGAGGACAATGCGCTGACGCTCGGCACCGCTTGCGTCGGCCGGGTCCCATGCAATCGATGACATACCGGCGATTTCGAGTGCGATTTCTCGCATCTTCCAAGCGATGTTTGATCCAAAGAGCTTGCCGAGTGAGCCGCCAGGGCCCGGTGTCTTGCCCACCTTTTGCTCGGCATTGTTGCGCATTGCCACCATTGACTTCGTGGTCTCCATCGCGTAGATCTTCATGAGCTGGTCGCGCACAACTGGGTCTTGCAGCTTGCCGCTCTCTTCAGCGGCGCTCTTGAGCAGCTTGTAGGTCGGCTGGTTGATCTTGCCGGAGCCGGCGCCGCCAATGGCGACGCGCTCGTACATGAGCATTGCGGTGGCGAGCTTCCAGCCAGCGTTGTACTCGCCGAGCAGATGGTCCTTGGGGATGCGAACGTCGGTGAAGAACACCTCGTTGAAGTGGCTTCCGCCGTCGATCTGATGGATCGGGCGGATCTCGACGCCGGGTGCGGCCATATCGAGGATGAACATCGACAGCCCAGCGTGCTTGACCTGCTCGGGGTCGGTGCGCGCCACGACGACGCCGTACTGCGACTTGTGAGCGAGTGTCGTCCAGACCTTCTGGCCGTTGAGTATCCACTCATCGCCGTCGAGTTCGCACTTCGACTGCAGTGACGCAACGTCGGAACCGGCGCCGGGCTCGGAGAACATCTGGCACCACATGGTTTTGCCCGAAATCATGTCGGCCATGTACGCAGTCTTCTGCTCGTCGTTGCCGTACTCGTTGAGCATCGGCAGGCACATGCCATGGCTGATGATGAACTCGCTGTCCATCATTCGGTAGTTGCCCTTGACTTCGCGCCACACCTTTTCGTGCTCGAGGGTCAAGCCGCCGCCGCCGAACTCCTCGGCAAACGGGACGCCAGCAAGGCCCGCTCCAGCAGCAGCTGCGAGGTACGCCTTCTGATCTTCGAAAGACGGCATTGCGTTGCCCGACTTGACGGCGTAGGTGTCCATGAAGTCAACGCACTTCTTGCGGAACTCCGCAACGTTGGTCTCAGTCATCGTGCTCATGTAGTGCTTCTCCTGGCTCGAGGTTCGTGTTGCAGTCGATTGTATGACGTCGTACAGTAAGTGTCCAGACGGACGCTCACACTGTGCCAGGCACAGTGTGTCCGAAACTCCACCTACTCGTATGAGCAGCTTGACCAACAACGAACTTGACGCACCGCCATGGTTGCGCGTCGAGTCCACGCTGATGGCGACGGCGCGGCTCATTCGTGAAGCGTTCGATTCCCGCCTGAAGCCGCTTGATCTCAACCTCACCCAGGCCAGCCTGCTCGCCTACGTCGCCGAGCTCGGTGCCACCACGCAAACTGGGCTCGCCGAAAAAATGGGGACGGGTCGCGCCGCCATGGGCACTGTGGTCGACGGTCTCGAGAAGCGCGGCTTGATCGAACGCCACCCAGACCCCGACGACCGACGAGTGTGGCGCATCGACATCACCGATAGCGGCCGCGAACTTGCCGCACGTGTCGTCGGCGTCGACGAGGTGCTGCGAGGCGAACTCCGCCATGGCATCGGCCGCGAAGAACGTCAAGCCCTCAGCTGGGTCCTCACCCGGCTGCAAGTGAATCTCCAATCCGCAATCAACCAGTGAGGTGCAGCGTCGTGCCAGACACGTTGCGTTGTATCTCAAGACAAGAAAGAGACAACACATGATCGAAGCAGTGATCGTCGATGCAATTCGCACCCCGGGTGGCAAGCGCAACGGCCAGCTCAAAGACCAGCACCCGGTTGACCTCGCAGCACACGTGCTGAAGGCCCTCGCCGAGCGCACTGGCCTCGACCCCGTAATGATCGATGACGTCATCATGGGCTGCGTTATGCAGGTCGGTGAGCAGTCGCTCAACATCGGCCGCAACGCCGTCCTCGCTGCGGGCTGGCCCGAAGAAGTTCCCTCAACCACCGTCGACCGCCAGTGCGGCTCCTCGCAGCAGTCGATGCACTTCGCTGCCCAGGGCGTCATGGCCGGTGCGTACGACGTCGTTGTTGCCGCTGGTGTCGAAGTGATGACCCGCACCCCGATGGGCGCCTCGATCGTTCAGGGCATGGGCTTCCCGTTCAGCCAGGACCAGCAGGACCGTTACTCCGAGACCGGTCTCCCGCCGCAGGGAATCGGCGCCGACATGATCGCCGACGAGTACGGCATCACCCGCGAGGACCTCGACGCCTTCGGCGCCCAGAGCCAGCAGCGAGCAGCAGTAGCGCGCGACGAAGGCCGATTCGAAAACGAGATCGTTCCAGTCGAGATCGACCTGGACGGCGAAAAGGTTTCCGTCGCGAACGACGAAGGCATCCGCGATGGTTCGACCGCCGAGGGCCTCGCCAAGCTCAAGCCGGCCTTCAAGGAAGACGGCAAGATCACCGCCGGCAACTCCTCGCAGATCTCCGACGGCGCCTCTGCCGTGCTGATCATGAGCAAGGAAAAGGCAGAAGAGCTCGGCATGAAGCCGCGTGCCCGTTTCCACGCCTTCGCACTCGCTGGCACGGACCCGGTCACCATGCTCAAGGGCCCGATCCCGGCCACGAAGAAGATCCTTGAAAAGACTGGCCTCAGCATCGACGACATCGACCTGTTCGAAGTCAACGAAGCATTCGCCTCGGTCGTCCTCGCATGGCAGAAAGAGACCGGCGCCGATATGAGCAAGGTCAACGTCAACGGCGGCGCTATCGCCCTCGGTCATCCGCTCGGTGCTTCGGGCACCAAGCTCATGGCAACGCTCCTCAACGAGCTCGAGCGCACCGGTGGCCGTTACGGTCTCCAGGTCATGTGCGAAGGCGGCGGCATGGCCAATGCCACCATCATCGAACGCCTCGACTGAGTGGCGCCAGATCGCCCGGATACTGCGGTGCCGGCGTCGGGTCATTGAGCACGCTCAACTCCGTCCTCGGCGCCTTGTCTCCGAACGATCTGATCACCACTCAGCGCATTGAGTTTTGAGGGGTTGATCTCAGCACCTCGATCTGGTGCTGACTCTGCTGCGGCCGGGCTTCTCTTTGTGAGGGGCTCGGCCGTTGCGGTTTTCTGTCTGCTTGTCTCGGATTGGGGCCAGCTCAGAGCGGCTGGTTGATCTCGATGAGATTGCCGGTCGGGTCGCGGAAGAAGGCCTGCCGGCAGATGTCGCCGACCTGACTCGGGTCGCTGACCTTGACACCCTTCGACTCCAAGTCGGCTTTGGCAGCATCGAGATCGGCGACTCGAAGGGCGAAGTGTTGGCCTTTCGGCGGTACGAAGCCAGCGACTTCGAGCAGGTGCACCTGTTGCTCGCCGGCCTGCAACCACGCACCTTCAAACGCGAAGTCCGGCCGATCGTCACGCAGGGTCATTCCGACGATATCAACATAGAAACGCGTGCACTCGGCAGCGTCGGTGACGTTGAGCGACACGTGATGAACCCCGGCAAACTGCATACCTGCACAGTAGGCCTCGGTCTGACAGGTTGAGCGACGCCGGGCGGTGCGCTAAGAGTTGATGGCGAGCTCTTCCAACACGTCGCCGTACCGCGCCATTGCTTCAGAGCGCCGTGTGGGAATGTGGTCGATGCTCGGGTCGCTCGGCCGGTAACGCTTCAACAACTGGCGGGCAACGGTGACCTTGTGCACCTCGTCCGGCCCGTCGTAGATGCGTGCAGCGCGTGCCGCGCGATACATCGCCTCGAGTGGGAGGTCGGTGGTGTAGCCGAGCGAGCCGTGGATCTGGATCGCACGGTCGATCACGTCGTGCAACACCTTGGCGCCCCAGAACTTGATGACCGCGATTTCGAGTCGAGCATCGCTGTAGGTGCCGCCTGCCTCATGCAGCTTGTCCATCTTCCAAGCGGCCTGCAGGGTCAGCAATCGGGCCGCCTCGCGGTCGGCGTACGACTGGGCAATCCAGTCTTGGATCATTTGCTTGTCGGCAAGGATTGAGCCCTTGGTGTAACGGGTCAGTGCCCGCTCGCACAGGAGGTCGAATGCTCGCTGTGACTGACCGAGCCAGCGCATGGCGTGATGGACGCGGCCCGGCCCGAGGCGCTTTTGAGCGAGCGCAAAGCCCTGGCCGATGCCAGCCTCGCCACCAACGACGTTCTCGAACGGAACGCGTACGTCTTCGTAGAGGATCTCCGCGTGACCGCCTGGCTCGCCGGTCTTGTGGTCGGGTTCACCCATCGTCGGTACGTCACGCAGGATGTTGACGCCAGGCGTGTCGGTGGGGACGACGATCATCGAGAACGCCTGGTACGGCGAGGCGTCTTCGTCGAGGTTGGTCTTGACCATCACGATCAAGATGTCGGAGACCGATGCGTTCGACGAGAACCACTTGTGGCCGTTGATGATCCATTCGCCACCGTCGCGGACAGCCTGCGTCGTGAGCAGTGTCGGGTCGGCGCCGGCACCCGGTTCGGTCATTGAGAAACACGACCGGATCTTCTGATCGAGCAGCGGCTGCATCCACTTAACCTTCTGCTCCTCAGTGCCACCGAGCGACAGCAATTCAGCATTACCCGAGTCGGGTGCGTTGTTGCCAAAGATGCGTGGGGCGAGCGGCGACTGCCCGAGGATCTCGTGCATCAGCCCGAGCTTCACCTGCCCGAAACCGCCACCACCGAGTTCGGGCGGCAGGTGCGCCGCCCAGAGGCCTTGGTCTTTGACCTGCTGCTTGAGTGGCTCGGTGATTTTGGCGAAGGCCTCACGACCCTCAGGGCTGCGGAACTCCGGAGCGAGTGTTTCGAGCGGGAAGATCTCCTTCTTCACGAACTCGCGCATCCACGCGAGCTTTGCTTCGAATTCTGGTTCGGTCTCAAAATCCCATGCCATGGTTGGCTCCTGTTCATCGATCGGTAGAGGCGAACCTAGGCAGAACGCTCCGTCTGGATCGGGCTGGACGCCCCAACCTGGCGAAAACGCGACGGAGGCGTGAGGGCCATACGCACTTGGTTGCGCTTGCCTCATGCATTCGTGACCGCTTGGTCGCAGAGTTGCGAAAGGGGCCTGACCCCATGCGCAACTGTTGGGGGCGGCTGCTCCGGTTCGAAGAAGCTGTGGCGCTCAATGAGCCGGAGCAATGTAATGAGTGTCTTCCGGCGTCGAGGTCCTTCGTCGAGTCGGCGGCCTGATGGAACGCGGCCTTCGAGAACTGGCTGACAGTGCCGAACTCGACGACGGTGCGGTGAAAATCGAAGGACCGCCCGACGTTTCGCACGCACAGCGCTGCGTGGTTAAGTTGCTCAACCGCCAGGGCTGGCCACTATCGCCGCCACGCACCGGGCAAGTTGATTCAGGGTGTCGACGGTGACACCACGCCGGTTTCAGACTTTCTTGGCAAGGTGACGCCCAAGGTGGCTGGGGCATTCGTGCTGGCCGTCGGGGTCGTCGGAGTCGTCGCCGTGCTGTTGCGTTCAAATGCGCCGACCGCGTGATTCAACTCACAGAGTTGCGTATGGGGTCAGGCCCCTTTCGCAACTCTGTCTGACCTGCCTACCTGTTCTGGTCCAGGCGGGT
>Ga0115001_10002678_pt1 | contig 13631 bp, 6 predicted proteins | sample ArcticOcean_MG_C_12_FD_89869 | JGI IMG/M metagenome (GOLD analysis project Ga0115001, IMG submission 89869) | Marine microbial communities from western Arctic Ocean - ArcticOcean_MG_CB8_130 | ecosystem: Environmental > Aquatic > Marine > Oceanic | place: Arctic Ocean: Canada Basin | collected... | reverse complement strand
GATAGCGCGTTTCTTAAGCACTGAATTCGTTTCGCGGCTAGTTCTAGAGTCGCTAGGTGATTTTTACGCACGTCGCTCGCGGTAGTCGTGGCTAAATCATTCGTTACCCCTGCGCAAGCGATTGATTGTGCAATCGTAATACCTGCGTGTGCGTCGTCCTCTTCGTTGCATGCTTTCAAAAGCTCAATCGCATCTTCGCATAACGCGGCGAGTAAAACTTCAATAGATTCTTTCACCGGAGCTAACAAAGGGTTTTGCTTGTCATTTTTGCAATCTATTTGAGCCGATCGAGCCATGCTCACGAGAACGATAGATGAAACGGTCAAAACATGCGAGGAGATGTAAGAAATCGTGCCAATTAAACCATCGATTGCGAATTTCACGGAATTTGGCAAGAATGGATTACGCGAAGCTTCCGTAATCTTCTTCGCGAGCTCGCACGACGATTCGATGGCAATTTTTGCAATTTTCGCGAATAATTCCTTGCCCGCTACATCTTTGTCGTCATTGTTCTCTTTTGAAATAAACGCCTCGATGAACGTTTCGTTGAACGCATAGACGTTTGTTCGTAACCAATTTTCCATAATCATGTTATTGTTCTTTTCTTCACTCAAATGAGAAGATTTCTTTTCACTACCATCTTCTTCGCTTAAAACAGTATGTTGATAAATTGTCTTGAGGGTCTCTATTCGTTCGGCGGTCAAAGCTCCTTCGATGACGGTTGATGCAATGAAATACGAGAGCGATTCGAGCGATTGGTTTCTTGACCATACATCTCTGTACGTCGATGTAGTGAATTCTTCTTCAACAGCGTCGTCGCTGCTACTTGAGGCTATAAAGTTTGCACATTTTGCCGCAAGAAACCACGAAGCCGAGGCGAGCGAAGGAGCGTGCAAACTTGGTGGAAACCATGAACTGTTTGTTCCCATTGCATCATCCGTATGTGAAAGCTCGCGCGATTTCCATCGATTGACTATTTCTTGTTCTTCTCTATATTTTTCTTCTTTCGAGCTTTCTATAGAGACGTCATCGTCGACTCTGTCAAATCTGAATTTCGAAAGGATGCCGTTTGAAGCGCCAGCGGCAACAGCGTCGAGCGTATCCGCCAAACGTCGCGGAAACAACAAACTACTTTTCCTATTCAAAACGGCAATTTCGTCGCTCCAAGCTTCTTCAATCGCCAATCCAAAAGCAAACTTGGCCGCAAAAGTATCGGCTTGACTAAACGCAAACGAACGTTTCAAAACGTCACGAAAACACGAAAACTCTAAAGCCTTGTCAAACGCGCCGTGATTTAAAGCCTTTGCGAAAGATTCGCCAATGTCACCATCGGCCTGTTGCTGTAAATGTGCACATCTCACATAAATTCTCCTAAAATCTGCCATTGTAACACTGTTTCCATCATCGAGAGCTGGGGCAACGTGATGTACTAAGCTCGCCATTTGGATATTTTTTGCATCGAGAAAAATAAACGTGTCAAGCATCGTCTTTGAAGCTCCGAGAAGACAACTGGAAGAGATTTCATCAAATAAAGCTGCTGCGTTGTGTTTTGATCTCAGTAAGATTCGTTTAGAGAGCGATTTCGCGGCGCAGAGAAACATGACAGCTTTGGCAGAATCTTCCTCGGAGGAAGAAAAAGTCACTCGCGAAGCAGCTTCGGCGACGAGCGCGTGCGTTGCGGAAAGAGCGAGAGAATCTCGCGGTGCCCACTCTCGAGAATCGAGCGATTCGACGAGTTTTTCAGACATTTCGAATCTATCCATCAAAACTCTCGCTCTTTCGATTCCAGCGCCTGTTTTGAAAACAATCGGAGGCAAATATCGCATTCGGTTCTTTTTCGAAAACCACGCGGTGCCTATTTCATCTCTCGAGACGTCTGCGTCGAGCACGCGACACGCAGTTTCTACTCGTAACGCATCCATTGGGACTTTATGTTTAGCCTCGTCTACTATATCTCCATCATCACTACTATCATTTTCATAATACTCATCTAACAAAGTAACTGCAATATCTCTACGCTTTGCTAATCGTTTGCGCAAAGTTTTAATTGCTTCGGAATTTCCAGAATCCATGAGCGCCTCCATAAACGTACGCAATTCTCTCGCACAACTTGTCCAAGTCGCGAATTTGTCCACGTAATCAGCAATTGCATCTGAAAGCACTCGAGCGTTTGTGTCATTATTCGTTCGAGAGAGATTCTTACGAGCGGCTTCGATAACGGCTAGGTATGGTCCTCTTCCAACGACTTTTGCACCACCATTTAACTCTGATTTGTTTCGTAACGCGAGCGCAAATTGTGTTGTTGTTGTTGTTGATGATGATGACGATGATGAATTATTATTATTATCATCATTAAGACCGAGTTTTGCGAGATGTTCAAGAGCGTCTCTAATTCTCGATTCGCCTTTCGTTTCTTCGCCGAGATCTGAGAGCATCTCTATTGCTTTCACAATTGCAATCCAATCATCGGGCGCATTGTGTATGATATCTGCGTTATATTCGAACGCTTTCAATTTCTCGCCTATTGATTCCGAAAGTTCTGCGAGCAAACGTAATCGCTCAAGCGGTGAACTTTTCGCAAAGCACGAATTACCGACTTCGCTTTCGAGAAATGCAATCGCTACTTTTCTATTCTCGATGATGATGGTGATTTTTTTTTCTTCGGTAGTTTTGAAGCCCATATCTGCACATTTAAGCGCCGTGATGTATGCGCGCGCGATTTCGCTCGATAAATCTCTTTGCTTACTCGCATCTTTCCTATACTCCTCTACGTTCGTGCTCTTAAATATCCTCGCAAACATAGCTTTCGCGAGCTCGCCAGAAAGCTTCTTCTTCTTCTTCTTCTCTTCCTCATCATCTTCTGATTTATGAACATCTTCTAACAACCCTTTCTGCATCGCAATCGCTAAATTCACTGTAGCCATTTGATGCGCCATCCCCGATACTCTTTGCAACTTCACGCAAAACCCTTTCGCGGCTTCTAAATCCCACGACTTACAACAACAACTAATCGCTTCCACGATAAAATCTACATTCTCTGGATTCATTTCGTGCTGTTTCATCACAACGTCTCGCACTCGTTCATCTGTTTGAATAAGGAAGATTTATAAAGAACATGATATATATATATATTTGTCAACGAGTGGAGAGAAAGAAAAAGAACGCTTGAGAGAACGCATAGTTGAAGCGCAACGCGAGCGCGCTCGACACGCACACACGCAATGTCACCAAACCACGCCAGGCATTAAACAAAAAAAACGCATAAAACCAACGAACGCAATCACCATCCGAGACACATTCATCGATCCAATCCTCCTCGATCAGAAACCACCTCGCAAGAACAGAACTACTTAAGAAACTTACGATCTTGCACTTCTTGATAGAAAATCATCAAAGCTCTCAAACTTTGCTCCTTCGTCGTCCCGAACGAACTCTCGAAATCTCTCTCGCCCTGAAATCGCCCTAAAACGTCCTCGCATATCTCGCCAGCATCTTCGTACGCGCGATCGCCATCCATTCTCATCAAAGCCAGGGCTTTTAAAACCGCGAATAGTGATATTTTCGGGAACTTCTTCGTCGCCTTCGATGCTAATTCGAATGCCTTTTCCGTCTTCGTGCGGTCGTCGATTATGGCGTATATTTCGTCTATCGCTCGTTCGAGCTGTTTCGTCGTCGGCGTTTGTTGCGACGAGGACGTGAACATCTTTCGATCGTTCTTCTTCTTCTTCTTCGTCGTCGTCGTCGTTGTTATTCTCGAAAAACTGAACTTTCTTTGGATCCCACTTCCCAAGAAAATGTCTCGGGTTTTCCCTGCGGCCTCTTAAATTCTGTACATGTGGATTAATTAATTAAATAATTTCTTCATTAAGTAAACGCGCGTCATAAAAAGCGCCACACAGTGAACAATAAACGATCAACAAAACACGAATAATGTTCAAAGTTCTCTCGATCTTGCTCTCTGCGATCGCTCTGGTCTCGGCTGAGTATATTTGCCCGACGTTTCAACCAGTACGATCTCTCTGTTGTTTTTATTGTTTTCTAGTCTTGTTTTTCCTCGTTTTTTTTTAATGTTTTCGATTACGCGCGAGACAGAGAGAGAGAGAGACTTACGTCATCGCAGCATTACTATCTCTCAAGCGCTAACGTTCGTTCTCTTCTGTTTTTTAACTTTCACGCGTAGGCTCAATTTGAAGCGCTCGCGATGCAGTGCTTGGAAGATCCGGATGGGCTGTGCGGCGACATGTGCGTTGGAGCGATCACAAAAAGTTCCGCCGATCCATCGGTCGCGAATTTGAAAGTGCCGTGTACTGGTGGAATCGACGGATTCATGGAAAACGTGTTGAAGAAGTGCACTGAAGAGTTTGGTGCTCCGTTTGATCCATGTGGCGGTAAGACGAAGAAGGCGTTAATGGCCGTCTCGAAGCAAATCAATTGCGAAGAAGGCGGCGTTTTGGCCGATTACAAATAAGCAAGCTTTTACTACTACTTTTACTCTTACAACTTTTCGAGCAACTACTATATTTTGATACTACGTAAACACACACGCGCGATGATAATAATAAATGAGCTTTTGTTATTTTGTAAAATGATATCATCATAATACGTACGTAACGAATTTTCTCTCTCTCTTTCAATTTTTCGAAAACAACTTCTTAAATAATCCTCCTTTCGACGGCTTTACATCAACATCATTATCAGCATCGGCATCACTGTTGTTCTTTACTGGCATATTTGTATTTTTCACTTTTTCAACCTTTTTATCGCGATCTGCAATCGTACGTCCAGCTTTGGAGATGCCATATTTCAGCAACTCTTCGCTCGCAACCATGCCCAAGAATTGCTTCGCGTCGGCCAAATTCTCTGGATTTCCATCTTCTTCAAACACACGCAATTGCGCTTCCGTAAAACCGCCACTGGAATCTGTACCGCTTCGAACGACGCGGAAAAGTAACCAAGAAACGAACGAATCATACTGAGGCGTACCATCGGCGTTCAATTCATTTTCGCCACCAGCTGGAAATGGAATCAATCGATCGAATACTTTCAAAAGAGACGGACGTCTCGTCATGAATCTATCGAGCTTGGCCATGATCGCCGGCGGTCTTCGGCGTGGAATCTTTTTCGTCAACGATCTCGCAAATTCCCATCCAGCTTGGTCGTTTGCATCTAAAATCTCCCATCCTTCGTTATCACGAATGTTCTTCTCGTTCGCTCGGCGCCACGCTGATAAAGATTCGTTATTCGCGGTTAACTCTTTGCGCAATTTTTGCAAACCGGCATCGGTGCGAAAGCCTTTGAAGCATAGTTGCAAGTATAAAATACCTAAAGAGTACATATCAAATCTATCTGGTAAGTTTAATTGCCATAAAACTGGCGATAATGCCAAAGCGATTGGTGGAAACGGCGCCTCGGGCGTTTGCGTGGACATGATATATTGCTCCGGTGCTGCGTATCTTGGATCAAATATGAACTGTTTCGGTACGTAATTCACTCCGAATCTTAAATCGGCAGAGCCACCGAAATCGATCAACTTGAACTTTCTCGTATTCTCATCAAAGACCAAGTTCTCCGGTTTCAAATCTCTGTGTACGATGCCAGTCCCGTGCGTTTGAACTAACAAATCTAAGCATTGCGACATGATAGCCCTGATCGTCGCCGAAGCTCTTTCGGAGCCAATTTCTAAATTTCTCGGATACGCATCATCATCGGTGAACAAATACGGTTCCAAATTATACGGAAAATCTTTATCTTTCAAGAAATCGAACAAAGTTCTCCCGCCCTCGTATTTCCACGCTAGCCATAACGGAGGATACGCCCCTTTCTTCTTCGGCTCACCTTCCCAACTGCCAACGTACGGCGCGCACGCTTGCCCACACGCAATCTGCATCCTCCTATTCATCCAAACCTCCGCCTCGCCGTAATCATCCGCCCTCTTCAAAACGAACTCGTCCCCGGTCTCGTTCTCGATCGCGAAATAAACGACGCCGAACCCGCCCTCGCCTAACTTCTTCCCGAGCGTAAAATCCTTCAACGTCCTCTTCTTCCTCATCCTATCAACTATCGGTGCTACTACGTAATACTCGACGTAGCCCGGTATGGCCCCGGGCGTGATTGAAAAAAATGTCAAAATCGAGCCTAAGATTACGCCGCCCTGTCGTGTCAACAAAGGCTTCAACTCCCTCCTCAGCTCCAGGTCCAACGTCGACCTATAGATCATATCGCCACAGTTCTGTACCGTACACGGCAGTCCGACTCCAGTGCTCACGTCGAATATGTCTTGCACTGAGACCTGAGCGATCGTTCTCACGCGTTGCCTTTTCCTATTCCTTGGAAGTTTTCTTTTGGATATCGTTCCGATTCGTTCCATTCGTTGTAGTGGTCGATTCGTGCAGAGCATGGTCGAGTTTCTCGAGGCGCGTGCGTGCGTGTGTGCGTGCGTGCGTGTGTGCGTGCGTGTGTGTGTGTGGAGACAGGTGTCCTGTGATTGTCTGTGCGTGAATCGATTGAGTGTATACTTTATCGTTGTTTACTAGAAGAAGGCAGGCTGGAGATATTTCTCTGATGATCCTCCCAGCAACAGCCTCAGCAGAACGAGAAGACACAAAAAAATGTCTTTGCGAGCTCTCGTGACTACGAACGCACAATCGCTCGAATGTCATCGCGTCAGTAGAAACCGCAAATCTCGCACAACGACGAAGAGTGCGCCGGTGAGGAATGTTCGTAGTAATACTGTACAGATATTAGCAGAGAGTTTAGAGCGCGAGCGAGCTGGAGAAGAAGAAGAAATGAATACTACGATCTGTTTGGCAGTTCCAAGAAGAAGAGATCTTGGTCAACGCAGTGCAGGATCAGGAGGAAGACATGTCTGTGAAGTCTGCGATAAAGATTTTTCGTCTGCTTATGGTTTGAAAACTCACAAGCGTATACATACGGGCGAGAAGCCGTTCAAATGCAGAGAGTGCGATAAAGCGTTTAGTGATAAAAGCGCTTTGACTGTTCACTCTAGAACTCACATGCTCGTCACACCATACATGTGTGGAACGTGCAATAAAGCGTGTACGTGTGCACAAGATTTGACAGAGCATCTTCGCACGCATACTGGCGAGAAGCCGTTCAAATGCAAAGTGTGTGATAAAGCGTTTAATCGACAAGGCAATTTGACTACTCACTCGAACACGCACGTTCCGAAAGAACGACGGAAACGAGGAGGACATGTCTGTGAAGTTTGCGATAAAGATTTTGCGAGTGCTAGTGCTTTGACAATACACACGCGTGTCCATACTGGCGAGAAGCCGTTCAAATGCACAGTATGTGCTAAAGCGTTTAATACAAAAAGCAATTTGACAACACACTCTAGAACTCACATGCTCGTCACTCCATACATGTGTGGAACGTGCAATAAAGCGTGTTTGAGTGCGCAAAATTTGACACTTCATCTTCGCACGCATACTGGCGAGAGACCGTTCAAATGTGAAGTTTGTGCTCGAGCGTTTACGCAACAAGGCGCTTTGACAAGGCACATGGGCGTACATACCGACATTCGGCCATTTAAGTGCGATTGCGGAAAAGCATACAAATCTGGCACTGGTTTATCAAATCACAAGCGAACTCAGAAGCATTAGAAAATATACACGTACACATTTTTAATCGCAAAAGTGTCATACACGTCTACTATCGTAAAACACCTACAACACCTACAGATTAATAACAGAATACGTTCACAAAAATATTTAACAATAAAAACAATGTCACGAGCAGCACAATCGATGATCAAGGCAATCATACAAACTGCCTCGTTCGCCCACGTGATCAACGAACACGTGTTCGAGATCACGATATGCATCGGTCCATCCATGTTACCTACGTTCAATCAACGAGGCGACGTCGTCTTCGTTGAACGCATGAACGGAACGAATGGAAAAGAGATATCGAAAGGGGACGTCGTCGTGGCCATATCGCCTTCGAATAGGAAACATATGGTCTGTAAAAGGGTCTGCGCGGTCGGCGGCGAAGAGGTTTTGGTGAAACCTAGCGCGAATCAGTTCTTGCGAGGGCGCGGTAGCGATGGCGTGTTTCCTCGCAGTGCTGACGATGAAATCGGTGACTTGGATACTGTTCGGACGCGGGTTGGGAGGTCCACGAAAACTGACGAGGACGACGCGATCGAGAAGAGGATGATTAAGAAAATTATCCCGCACGGGTACGTTTGGTTGCAAGGAGATAACGAAAGGAATTCGACTGATTCGAGGGATTATGGAGCCGTGCCGAGGGAGATGATTCGAGGGAAAGTAGTAGCGAAAGTGTTTCCGATTGGAGAACGGAAATGGGTCGAGAGAGACGAGAGCTATTGTTTGAAAGATACTCGTATTAGTCGTTAGTTAGATAGATAGTTAGTGTATGTTTAGTAGATGTTTAGTAGATGATTTTAGTAAAGAATAGTATATATAGAGAGAGAACATAAAGAGAAATAATATATAGTTATAAAAGTTGCGTGAGATCATATTTTCGTCGCTTGTACGCCTAACATCGTCTTCAATAACTCGTACGAAACGAAACGAATGGAGTTTTGCGGAACGACTTTCATAGTATTCGCAGTCCATCCTCTAAAAAAGCCAATCATGCCTTCATCTTTCATAATAGTCTTCATAGCATCCGCCATGCCGTTATACGTTTTCCCTTTCATTTGCATGCGTCTTCGAATGGTATCGAGCGGGTAACAAACTGTCGCAGAAAACGTCCCTGAAGCGCCACCGATGACTAAATTCGCCATTGGATCTTGTTTTATATTACTACCTTCACCGTAATACATCTGCTTCGCGAAATCGTACGAGGCAAAGTTACAAGCTGCGTATGGTGCGATCCCGGCCAACGTCGGAATCAATCCTTTATACAACGCCTTCACGCCTTCTGTGCGATATACGACCGAAAACGCGTTCACCATCCCTTTATATGGATGATTCGGCAACGCTAATCTCAATCGTATCGTATCAAGCGGATGCGTCAACGCCGTCCCAGTCATCCCAGCTAACGCACCGGCTAACAACCTTTCCTTCACCCCGAGCTTCCCAGTTTTCTCGTCTTGCAATAACGACTTATAGAAATCGTTCGAAGTCAATTGCGCGGCTGCATAAGGCGCGACTCTAATAACGTTCACCCCGTTCCCTTTCCAAAACGATAATACGCCTTCCTCTTTATAAATCTTCGCAAACGCTTGCCCGACTCCAGTATACGCTCCGGCGGATACGCCCGAAGAAGCCATCGCCTGTACTTGGAACAATAATTTGATTCTATCTAACGGAGCAGAAGCCGTACGTGCGATGACACCTGCGCCACCTCCCGCGGCCACGGACTTCGATCCCTCTAGAAATTTCTTCAATTCATCGAACGTTGATAATTGCGATCGTTCGTTCGCTGAGTACATCGTCGTAATCATTTGAGCATCGGCATAATAAAGTTTTGGATTATTGGCCGCTGGTAAAAAACTGCCCCCGCCCGAAGAAGAAGAAGAGGAAGAAGAAGAGGAATTAACGCTGCTCGTGCTCCTCTCGAGAACGTTATTACTAGCACTATTGGTATTACTATGCATCGTTTCTCGTTATGAATGGTCCACTGAATCGATAGACGAGGATGAGTACGAAGCGCCCGTTTTGTGAACTTTTCGTTTCAGCCATACAAATCTCAAACATCATCAAAGAAATTAATATTCAAAGATTCAACTCTTTAACGGGTTTACACATACACACGCGTGCGAGAGTATTACACGAACATCTATCAATACACAGATCGATCGATCAACGAAAGCCTGTGTGATCAAATGGAAGAAGAAATAGAAGACGATTCACCGCTGTTTCTTATTTATTACCCAATTCGTCTTTTAAAGAGCGTTCGAAATTAAACAGAGAGATCTGGAATTGATGATTTGAATTCTATGTTTACCTCGCGCGCGAGAACGAGCGCACGGCTCTTCTTTTTTATAAACCCGCACTCGACGCTTAACGAAAAAGACCGAAGAATGTACCTCCGCTCTCTCAGTAGTAGTACGCAGCACGCCGCACTGTGACTACGATTACTACGCGCCATTCGTTGTTAGTTTTTCTTTGACCGGATCCAAATTCCAAATCATAAGGAGACCTTTTTAATCAGTAGGGACGCGTTAGAACCACGACTTGAATAAAATCAGATCGATCCAGAAGAAGGAGATCACGAAATCGATTGGATTCGATTCATAATCTGCTCTCCTTGATCGCTCGAACGCCTTTCGTTTCTTTCACTCGAAATCATGGCCTACGGTGCAGCAGAGCGCGATGAAGACGAGGAGTATTCCGCCTCGGAACTGATTCGATCTTCCTACGAAGAAGAAGAAGATCGGGAACGTTTAAGATTGAACGAGAGCGCTAGGAATGAAAGACTCGGTGGCAACGCTGCACAGAAGAAGAAGATGAAGAAGAGCGCTGCCGTTGCGTTAATGTGTTTAGCTGGATTAGGCTGTGCCGGAGTAGCGTCGCAGTCATCTTCTGTGCGAAATCATGGCTCAGGCCGCGGGTTAGGCATGGACGAGCGCAGTAGTACTAGTCAAGAAGTCGTCGAGTGGCCGGCGAGGTACGAGCGACACGAGAGACAGGAACGAGAACAGAAGTCGTTATCGGTGAAAGTGAGAACTGCCATGGCCTCTTTAGGATCGAGAAAAGCATCGAAATCATCATCGTCTGCAGGAGATTGGTTTTGGAAACATATCGGGAATGGATACTATTGTCACTCTGACGCGATGTATGATTGCGAGTTTTGGGGATCGCCGCCGCCTCCGGCGTATCCGTTTCCACCGCAAATGCCGAATCCACCACCACCGCCTTCGCCGCATCCACCTCCGATGAGTCCAGGGAAGCCGATGCCACCGCCGCCGCCGCATCCAATGCCGCCTCCTATGTGCGCGCAAGTCGCGTTTGACGAAAGCTCGTGCACGGACGAAGTCGTAGTGAAGAAGTGTACGTCAAAGCTCGGTGGAGATAATCAAGCCGTTGCTGGAGACGAAAAGTGTGAGAACGTGAACGTGCCAGTTCTTGGCTATTGCTCTATGCAATCTGCGTTGCATAAGATTCAATGTCAAGCCGATCAGACCGATTCGTCGGCGCACTTGGCGCAATCGTTGGATTCGTTATGTACAGAGCTTCCGGCGAAACTTGATGCAGTGGCGAACTTTACGATGTCCAAGATGTTTCCAGTCAATGCAATTGACTTGCACGAGGCGTTCAATTCGAGATTTGCGTCTGCTTCTGCTTCCGCGACTGCTCAGTTGGGTGCGGCCGAAGAGGACGAAACAACCGCCGCGGGCGGTGAGAACTACCTCGACATTTTCGATCCAGATAACGAACACGTCTTTAGAGACTCCATTCGTCAATTATTAAGAGGTACTGGTACAAAGAACTCGTTAAACCACGAAATTGCCCCGCTCGGGAGAAGCTTGAGCGAGCCGGCTTTGATCTCGAAATTGGGAGGCCGAGAAACGTGCTTTTCGGTACCGGTCGATACGTTTTCGCACAAGGTATTGGATGGTCAGTTTGAGATGGAATGGCCTGCAAAATTGGCACATTCGGAATATCGCCCGTCAATGTTTAGCGCGCAATTGTTATCGCCAGAGTTCGTTTCCTGCGTTACGATGAACAAGTTTGAGCTTCCGATTCAAGTCGCGCGAGGTATTGTCGATACTTACGCGCAGTATTTCAAGCCAATCATCACAAAGTCGTTAGCGCAGGTCAAGGACCAAACTTGTGGAAGTGTTCGAGCATCGAGAATGGGCGATATGACAAAGAACAAGGATTCCGTGGATCAAATCAAAGGATGGGCCGGGGAAGGTTTAGCAGCCGCTAGCGCAAGTTCCCAGGCCGGTAAATCGGCCGCCATTGGTACAAAAGAGGCGGAGACAAAACCTCCTGTTCAGCAACAAAAACAACCGCAACAAGCTCAACAACAACAACAACCGCAACCGCAAGAACCAAAACGTGTTGGCGCAAGAAGTCTCTTGGCAGAGGAAAAGAAGAAATCGTACATAAAGACGACGACGCAAATTCCAACGGTCGATTTGAGAGGAGCAGCGGCGATTGTTGAACGCGAAGCAGAATCAAACGGCGAAAATGACCACGCGTCTTTGGTCGAAGAACGACTCATCGTCAAAATCAACAACTTGCGCCAAATGTTTGAAAAAGATGCTTTGCTTGATAAATCCTTTGCTTCGGCTAAGAGGCAAGCGTCGGCAACATCGACAAAAGGTGGTAAACGTTCGTTATTGAACGTCGAGAACTACGTTGAAGCCATGGAATCTGCGCGAACGTCGTTTACAAATGCATTGAAATTGACGCGTTATGTAGAATACGAAGCCGAACTTGCCACTTCGTTGAACTTCAAAGCGTCTTTCAAAGCCGCGAATACGATGTTTAAACATGGAGATTTGTTCGATTTAACGGATACTGGACCTCCAGTGATTAACAAAGAAGAATTCATCTCGTTGGGTATCCCAGGTGTGTACATGAAGACAAACTTAGCGGCTCGATTTCGCATGCCGTACTTTTACAAAGCCGATGTCCCGGGGGAAATCAACTTCCACGTGAACGGTAACGTTAAGTATAAAGTCAAAGTGAGTAACAACACTGCTACGGTCGAGTTCTTAGGTTCAACGATTACCGCTGATCCGGAAGATCTCACGAGTTCAGTCGTTGGTTCTTTGCAGCTTGGAATGTCCGTGCGTTTGGATGAATTCATTACTTCAGTCTGCGTTGGCGACTTGTGCACTGGTCCAATGTTAGCCATGCAACAAGATGCTTACGTCGGTTTTGATACGTTCGATACAAACGGTTCAGTTTCTTCGGAAGACTCTACTCCGACGTGCTACGAAGGCCCGAGCGGTCTTGAGACGACGTTTGTGGAGTGGGATTATGACTCCACCGCAAAAGCGCAGTGCACGGCTGATTCGAACGGTGCCGTGAAAGGTGTCGGTTCGTACTTGCAAGTGCCGAAATCTCCAATGGGCGTCTACATGTCTACTTTGAACGGTCAAACGCAATCTATTTGGCACGATTTCCACTTGGACTCTGGATTAGGACACTTCTACATGGACGAGTTGTTTCATACGTGCGCGAAAGAGGACGATCCAGCGACGTATGTGGACCAATGCGCGGCTGCTTATTTGGGTGAATTGCCAATGAAACCGACGAAATCGGCGAAAAAGGCTGCCAAGCTCGCGTTGCGGCATCACGAGAAAGTTAGCTCTACGTCAAAGACGACGACTTTAGGGTCCTCGGTGAAAGCTGCTCCTGCGCAGGAGGCTGTGAAGCCGCCGCAACAACAACAACAACAACCAGTCGTTGCCGCCGCTGCTGCTGCTGCGCAAAAACCAGCGACGACTGCGCAAGTTCGTCCAGACGGCGTGTACGAGAAGAAACCAGACGGCCAACAACGATTAGTTGCCACTGAAAAGAAGTCACCCATACAAGCGCAAGAGGAAAAGACAAAGGCTGACGTCGAAGCCGCCGCGGCAAAAGCTAAAGCCGCTCAAGAAGCGAACAGAGTAGCGGCCGAAGCAAAAGTCGCCGAGGCTCAAAAGAAAGTTGAACAAGCGAAACTAAAAGAGAGCTCGAAAG
>Ga0115001_10002672_pt1 | contig 13644 bp, 11 predicted proteins | sample ArcticOcean_MG_C_12_FD_89869 | JGI IMG/M metagenome (GOLD analysis project Ga0115001, IMG submission 89869) | Marine microbial communities from western Arctic Ocean - ArcticOcean_MG_CB8_130 | ecosystem: Environmental > Aquatic > Marine > Oceanic | place: Arctic Ocean: Canada Basin | collected... | reverse complement strand
TAACATTCCATATAAGATTTTAGGGTTAGGTCAAGAATGGAATGGTGGAAAGGCTAAAGACGGAGTATTATTACAACCGGGGGGAGCTCAAAAAATCAATTTATTACGAAAAGAACTCGATAGCTATCCTGACTTAGGTAATCACATAATACTCTTTACTGACTCTTATGATGTTATCTTTAATGATGATTCAAAAAGTATTGTTAAGAAATTTAGAGAGATGGGGTCTAATATTGTGTTTTCAGCTGAAAAGGTTTGTTGGCCGGATGATAATCTAAAGGATAAATATCCTAACTCTCTAACCGATTATAAATACTTAAATTCAGGTGGATTCATAGGATATGGGAGCCATATAATTAAATTAATTAATAAGGTTGAGGTTAGTGATGATTATGATGACCAATTATATTATACTGAAAGATATTTTGAAAATTTAAAAGATGAGAAGACCATTATATTAGACCACAAACAATTTTTATTTCAAACGTTAAGTGAGTCAATAGATGATATTAAGGTTAAAGATAAACGTGTGGTTAACATGGTAACTAATGAGTACCCTTCAATTATACATGGTAATGGAGGGGCTTACGCTAAAAATTACTTAAATGACTTATATATTAAGATATTTGGTACCCAAAATATTAAATCTAAAATAGATATAATAACTCCAGAATATAATTTGGATAGTTATATTACTATTGGATTATTTTTAGATGAGAAGAAATTGGATATTAATCAAACATTTGACCACATTAGATTTTTAAATTATCCTAAAGATAAGATTTCACTACATGTGTATTACCAAAATAAGAAACACGAATATAAGGTAAATATTTTTAATGATAAATATGGTAAACTATTCAAAGAATTTAAAGTTATTGAACATTCTAATGGTGAAATATATTCAAGAAAAGATTTTTTAATTAACTCCTATGGCGAATCTGACTATGTGGTTATTATGGAGTCTAATCATATTTTTAGGAATAATAAGTCACTACAGATATTATTAAATGAGTGTGAAAATATTATAACTCCAATGATGTGTGAAGAAGGTACTGATTGGGTTAATTTTAGCCATACACCATTAGAAAAAAATGAATATAAAACATATATTAAAAAAGGGGTATGGAATGTTGAGTATTTATATGGTATACATATAATAAAAAATGATACCATACCGGACTGTGTTAATTCATTATATAATAATGTAAACTATGTTGATAATGAATGGGACATGCTCCTATGTGATAATCTAAAAAAAAAGGAATATAACTTACAAATCTCCAATACTAACTATTATGGAGGAATAATTTAAAAAGGTATTTTTTAATTTATTTTTTTTTACTATACTTTATCTATGGATTTAGATAAGACCGTTCACTACAAAAAAATTATTAATACCTATGCACTTAATAAGTATAATACATATAATGATATTGCGGCGGCTGATATTGTGGGTGACATATATCCTCGATATGGTTTATGGGTTCCCGAGAACTCTTACAATGTAAATGAATCGGAACTTCAAGAAAATTATGGTAACCCTATCGTTGGGGTTAGTTCTCAACACTCCACCTTTGTCGTTGAAGAGTATAGTAATAAGATATCCTGTAAAGTTTACCACACTAGTCGAGAACGACAAGTAGGTAGTAAATACTTTAAGGTTAGGAGATACCTAACCTTTATAACTTATAATGTAAAAACTAAGAATTTTTACAATGGTACTATTGAAAGGAAAAATAAAAAGTTAATTAAAAAAAGAATTAGAGTTAATAATTTCTACGAACATCCTTTTAGTTCCCTTTACCTACAAATTAGGAGACATATCAGAGATTTATCTAATGTTGATATTCCTAAGGGTTCATATACTGTAAATGGTTTAGTTCAAAGAAATTTGAATACTTTAATGTTAACATCAGATAGGAGTGATGATGTGTCAAGTAGTATGATGGAATTATTTTTAAGTAAGGTAAGAGATAGTACCAATATTAAGTACGGTAATCATGGTGTTGATTGGGAACATAAGTTTTATCTAATATATCTTAAAGCTAATGGGTTTAAATATCCAGATAATTACTCGGAATATCTTAACCTATCTATACCTAAAGGATTATTGAAAAAACATATTAATATTGTTTCTTTATTTATGGATATTAATCAATTGAAAGGTAAAAAAATTAGATTAATCTTAAACACTGTCTATGATTTAAATTTTGACTTACTCTGTAAATTATTTCATTTAATGGGTGTTGATTATTTTAATAAAATAGATACTAATGTTTTTGTTAATAAGTCTCCGATGGGGATTATTGATTTAAAAGTAGAAAAGATACTCGAAGATGTATCTATACTATCTTCAGATAAGGTTAGGTTAATTAAATTATTAAATAATGGGTTAAATCCTTCAATATTGTTTGACCATCTTAAAATGGTGAATATTTTAAATGTGAAGTATACTCATCTTTTTAAGATGAAGTTTAATAGTCGGGTTGAATTTGATAATGAACATTATGAGTTATCGGAATTATTAGCGTCATATAAAAAAGGTAAGGTGACTAGATTTTACGGTAAAAACGTTACACATATAATAGAAGAAATAATACCAGGGATTATGGGTGTAGATTACTATCCTAAAGTACTTCTAACCTCAAAGGATTATAATGATGAGTCTCAGAGACAACATAATTGTGTTAGGTCTTACATTGAAAAACCAACATCTTTAATTATTTCACTAAGGGTGGGTGGTGAAGATAGTAAAGAGAGAGCGACTCTTGAGTATCGATTTTTAGAGAGTGGTGACCTTAATAGGGTGCAGTCATTGGGTAATCGAAATACTAACTTATCGGTAACCTATGATACTTCTTTAGAAATTATAGATAATAGGATTAGTAAGTTATATCGGGAAAAAAAGTTAAAAATACCGACACTCACTAAAGAATATAAAGGTGGTAAAGTCATCAGGAGAAAATCAATTCTGAGTGAATATAATTATCCTTATTTAATGTGGGATAATAATGATGACGAATCTTTTTATATGGATGATGATTTAAACCTTCCTTTTTAAAAACTAAATAGAACTAAAATAAAATGAAAAACATAAGACCAATTAGAGATGAAGAGAATGCGCATATGACTGATGAAATATTCGAAGCGTATTCGGATTTAGTTGAATTAGGATGTCCGGTAAAAATATGGTATCAATTGGATAGGGAATATCAAGATTATCGAGGATTTTTTTGGTTGGATGCGGAAGAAGGAGATGGTGAGGAATGGTTAGACTATTGGTCTAACTGTTCAGGTAGTGATAAGTTAAATGAAATATTAGAAAGGGCTAATTTATGGTTTGAATGGCAAAATTCGGCAGTAGGATGTGTCTATTCGATTTAAAGTAAGTAGGTGTGATATCTTATTATTTATAAAATATATTAAATAATAAGTTTACTCCCTCTTTTTTATATCTATATTACTAATAAATTTAAAATAAATCTAAAAATTAAATTAACTATGAGTACTGAAAAAAAAGATATGAGATTAAATAGAGGATTTTGGGCCGGATTACTGTCGTTTGTTATAGCTAAAATTGCTCACCTATTAATAACCTTTGCATTAGGATTATTTATTGTGGTGTTAACAGGTGGTAAACTGGGTGAAACTGCTTGGGGATTTATCAATGTTATTGATAGTCCAATAACAGGTATTATATTTCTAATACTTGCAACTAGATTTATATATCGATTAATTACAAAGTAAGAATAGTATCTCAATTTATCGTTAAAAAAAGTAATAAAAGATTTGTGGATTAAATAAATAAGTTATGAGTGAAAAAATATATATAAGAAAGTGTGAGAGTTATACCCTATGGGAGGCCTCTGAACCAATTGAAGTTGATGTAGAAAAACTTCGTAAATGTGAACCACCATATGAAGGTGAAACCAATGAAGATTTACTAAACTACATTAGTGAAAATGTGTGGAATAATGATGATTGGTATGATAATGAAACTAATGTCGAAGTATACGGTGAAGATGAGGCGTATCGGTTGAGTATGGAAGAATCAGATATGAAATGTTATTCAGACTCTCGTAACAAAGGATGTGAAAATTGGTTAGATATTGGAGTACCCAATGAAGAGTATAGAAAAATGGGGAGTTTTGAAGTTAAAGAAACTAATGGATAAATTAGAAAAATAAGTCATAAAATGATTAATGACAATAAGGATAAATGGTAATATTGAATTTATATAAATTTGGTATTTATAATAATATTGATAGTAACATCATATATGTTTAGTGGTAGGTACTCATTAATAAATAAATAAATAAAAGTAAAAAAACAAATGGAAAACACACAAGAAATTTTCGAACAAGTTAAAGAGTTATTCACTCAATTTGAAGAAGGGCATTCCTCAACAACAAAGGCAGGTAAAGGTAGAGCTCGTAAAGCGATTGGAGAAATCAAGAAATTGGTTACCGATTATCGTAAAGCGTCCGTTGAGGAAAATAAATAACTCAATGTAAGTCTATATCTAAATGAATAAGGACACCATTATAAAAGAAGACTACCGTTTACCTATTGAGATAATCAATAAGGTTAATGAAAATTTTAAAACTATCCATAATAAATCGTCTAGTTTCCTCTCTTCAATAATAGAGACTGAATTTTATACAAAAGGCGTATTAGAAAGGATAATGGAAAAAAATGACATTATATGGTCTAGTAATCTTTTTAATGGTCGTTCTATTTCATTAAAGGAAGGGTTAGTTAAATTTAATAACTCAACAACGTACTTATATTTCATCCGAAGAAAAGATGAAGATACTTATAAGTTCTACTGTCTATATGAAGAGTCCTCATCTGATAGTGTAGTCTTTTTCTTAAATGGTTATAAGAAATATAAAACAATTTAAAAATGAAAGTATTAAATTCTAAAGAACTAAAAGAAAAAATATATAACGGAGAAAAATTCATTGTCGATATGTATGCCGATTGGTGTGGTCCATGTAGAGTGATGGGTAAAGTTATTGAAAGTGTTAGTGAAAAACTTACTAAAGAAAATCACGAAGTTAAATTATATAAATTTAACATTGAGTCCGATAAAGAAATGTCAACTTCATTAAATGTTAGGTCAATACCGATGTTAATTGGGTTTAATGGTGGTAAGAATGTTTCGGTTAAAGTGGGGGTAGTACCCGAGACTCAAATAATCGATATGGCAAACAACATATAATTAATGGTAATCTTAAGATGAAAAAAGTAATACTATACACTATGAAAGGGTGTCCACACTGTGACGAAGCTAAACAAAAATTAAGAAAAGAAAGGATAAGATTTATTGAAAGAGATATTCATAAATTTGAAAAGGAGTATGACTTATTTGTTGAAGCAAAAGATAATGAATATATCCCATCATTTATGTTGATGACTATAAATAAGGATAAGGTAACTTCAAATGTAGTTCTTCTGGCGCCTGATGACGACTTTGAAGAATTGGAAGATGCTATAGAAAAAGTGAAACAATATTTAAAATAGTATCATTTCACTAACCTTATCATTAATTTCCCATATCGACTTTTCGGTTGATAATATTTCATTTTCAAAGTCATAATTATTTAAATCCCATCGACTAATTATATCGTTAGGGTTAAAGGTGAATAAATCTAATATAAGTGACTCCAACCATTCTGTACTGGTTATTAGACTTTTAGACTCTACCTTAAGTTTTAAATTCTCCCAATTAATTAAATCAAATTCAGATTCAGTAAATAATTCTATAGTTAACTCATCACATAGGTTTCTTTGAAAGATGTTATATACTATATAGTTCAGATAGAATTCAAATACTTTACTACTCCTTAGGTTTTGACCGTACTTCTCTGATGAAGAAAATGTTTCAATATTATTTTTCATTGATATTACTTTATAATCTTCAAAGTGTTTTAAAATTTCATTACATTCTTCACCTAAAATATTCTTTGTTAAAATTAGATTTAAGTTAGTACATGCCGTAAATCGATAGTCGATTCCTTTTAATGTGTCCTTCGTAGTTTTTACTGTTAACTTATCTATAAAGGTATCTTTATAAAATGTTTTCCTAATATAAATAGGGTCATCAGTTATTGTTAGTCCATATTCGATTAAGTCGACAACCATAAGAACTCGTATTTGATTAAATAAATCCTTATATAGTGATATAAATAATTTAGATAAGTTAATTGGTGATTTATGTGTTGTTGTTCCTCGAACAACTATGAAGTTTCCTTGATGAACGACTTGAATATTTGTTTTATGGTTTTTAGTTTCTTTATTGATTTCTCTAATTACACTATTTACTAATAAATTAGTGAGTTTTTCACCACTTAGATAGGTTCCTATTACATAGTTTGACATATAAAATAATTTTTTAATTTTTATTAATTGAATTATAGAGTAAAAACGCCAAATGATAAATACAAATTAGTAATAAACTATTTTATATGTATTTATAATGTAACATAAAGTCTTTTAACTACACGAATGTCTAAGAATATTAAAATAGTACCTAACCCGACAGGGAGTACTTTACCTTATATTGTTTTTGAAAATACAAGTGGAGATACTATATCTCTAAATGTACAGAACGATGGTTCCCTTACTTTTTCAGGGGTAACTTATGGGGATAACTTAGTTGTTATTGATAGTGATAGTGTAAATGTTAAAGGTTCCATTCTCTTAGACAATGATATTTCATTTAATAGTGTAGAGTCGATTTCGGATAAAGGTTGGTGGAAAGGTAGTCCTTATGGGTTAAAAGGACTTTTAGGGGAAAAAGGACTTTTAGGAGAAAAAGGATTAGAAGGGATAAAAGGTCAACAAGGCGATATTAATACTTTACCTAACCAAGGAGATAAAGGATATATAGGAGATAAAGGATATAAAGGTACCGTAGGGGAGTTAGGTGAGATAGGTTTATCGGATACAAACGTTGAGGGAGATAAAGGACTAAAAGGGTCACAAGGTTTACAATCCACAGACAAAGGAGATAAAGGTATAGTTGCAGATAAAGGGGTTAAGGGACTTACTGGTCTAAAAGGGTCAATAGGAGTTACCGCACCGACAGGCGACAAAGGTTCAATAGGACCTACAAGTTCTGATAAAGGATATAAAGGATATAAAGGTTTACAGGGGGATAATGGCGCGGTAGGATATAAGGGTACGATAGGTAGTCAAGGTAGTCAGGATGAACAGGGTACTAAAGGTGACTTAGGTAATATTGGTATATCAGCAGATAAAGGTAATCAAGGACCACAGGGTACTGTAAAAGGTATACAAGGATTAAAAGGACCAATAGGTCCACAATCAACCGATAAAGGTGAAAAAGGGATAAAAGGAGCCATAGGTGTACAAGCGATAAAAGGAACAATAGGGCCTGCCTCTTCAGATAAAGGACCGATAGGATTAAAAGGACTAACAGGTTCACAATCAACTGATAAAGGTACTAAAGGTACTAAAGGTGATATAGGTGATATCGCAGATAAAGGACTACAAGGACCACAAGGACCACAAGGTGATGATAAAGGACCAGTAGGACCAAAAGGACTAAAAGGACTAAAAGGTAATGATGGAGAAAAAGGGATAAAAGGTACCATAGGGATACAATCACCAGTTAAAGGATATAAAGGTGAAGATAATGATACTAAAGGGATTAAAGGGATTAAAGGGATTAAAGGTTTAAAAGGTACTAAAGGTCCAAAAGGAGAAAAAGGAGTAATAGGAATTACTTCAACAGTTAAAGGAGCAATAGGTCCACAATCAACCGATAAAGGACCAGTAGGACCAAAAGGACTAAAAGGGTTAAAAGGAGAAAAAGGACTTAAAGGGTTTAAAGGACTAAAAGGACTAACATCGACAGTTAAAGGATATAAAGGTGCGGATAACGATACTAAAGGGATTAAAGGGCTTAAAGGGATTAAAGGTTTAAAAGGTACTAAAGGTCCAAAAGGAGAAAAAGGAGTGATAGGAATTACTTCAACAGTTACAGGAGCAAAAGGACCAAAATCTACAGTTACAGGACCAAAAGGACCAAAAGGTCCAAAAGGTAATGATGGAGAAAAAGGACCACAAAGTACAGTAGGGCCAAAAGGTCTAAAAGGTCTAAAAGGACTACAAGGAGCTACTAATAATACTGACGGACCTAAAGGACCAACTGGTCCTAAAGGTAATCTAGGACCAAAAGGATTTAAAGGTGAAATAGGTGCGATAGGTATACAAGCTATAAAAGGACCAATAGGTCCTACAGGTAAGGAGAAAGGTCCAAAAGGACCTAATGGTGCAGTAGGACCTATTGGACCTGCTGGAGTAACAGGACCAAAAGGACCCGATTCTACTGACCAAGGAGATAAAGGTATATCGGCAGATAAAGGAGAAATAGGTACTAAAGGACCACAAGGGCCTACAGCGATAAAAGGTATAAAAGGAGTGAGAGGAAAGTTTGGTCCTATAGGACCAGTTGGTGTTACGGTAAAAGGACCAACAGGTATTAATGGAGCTGTTGGAGATACAGGACCAACTGGTCCTCAAGGTTCCCAAGGTCCTGCCTCAGATAGGAGGTTAAAAGATAATATTAAGACTCTTAAAGGTAATTTATCGAAATTACAATTAATTAATGGAATTAGGTTTACATGGAAAGGAGGAGCCACTAAATTTAGTGGTCGTCAAGGTGAGGATATCGGGTTTATTGCTCAAGAAATTAAAATAGTTGTACCTGAGGTAGTATCTACTGGTGAGGATGGTTATTTAAGAGTGGAGTACGGTAAATTAGTAGCCATTGCTATAGGTGGAATACAAGAACAACATACCCGTATTTTAAGTATAAAAGAAAGAATTAACTTATTAAAGTCAGAAGTTTTAAATGGGTAAGAATATTAAAATAACGCCAACAGGAGGTACGATTAATTTCTCAGGTGCGACTAGTGAAATACTTACCTTAGGGTATGTTAATAGTGAATTGAATTTTTCAAATGGTTTAGGTAGTGATTTTAAAATTAATACTAAGATAGAACTTGATAATATGAAATTCATTCCTTCTGTTTCCATAAAAATGGATAATGGTAATGAGTTAATTGATAATGTTGGTCAGTGGAAAGGTCATCCTACTACTTATAAAGGAAATAAAGGATATGGAGGACCACTGGGAAATACCGGTGATGATGGTCCCGATGGGGATAAAGGTCTTAAAGGGATTAAAGGTCTTAAAGGTCTTAAAGGACCAACATCTACAGACCAAGGAGATAAAGGTCCAAAAGGTATAAAAGGTCTGAAAGGTATAAAAGGTGTAAAGGCTAATGATGGACAGAAAGGGTCTACAGGTCTTAAAGGTTTAATTGGTCCCAAAGGTGAGTTAGGACCTATTGGTCCAGAATCGGATAAAGGCCCAAAAGGCCCAAAAGGATTAAAAGGATATAAAGGTATAACATCTACTGACCAAGGAGATAAAGGTATATCGGCAGATAAAGGAGATATTGGTGATAAAGGGTTAATCGGTATTAAAGGTATTAAAGGACCAAAAGGGTTTAAAGGTTTGGTGGGATATAAAGGTGAAGATGGACTAAAAGGACCAAAAGGACCAAAAGGGTTAAAAGGTGAAGAAGGTCTTAAAGGTTTAATCGGTCCACAGTCAGGAGAGAAAGGACTAAAAGGGTTAAAAGGGTTACGTGATGAGGATGGGGATGTTGGATTTAAAGGTAGTGTAGGTATTAAAGGACTTGCCGGAGAAATAGGTAATACTTCACTCGTTCAAGGTCCTAAAGGACTAAAAGGTTTAAAAGGATTACGTGCCGAGGATGGAGAAAAGGGTAGTAAAGGTCTAAAAGGGTATAAGGGATATAAGGGTACAAAAGGTACACAAGGTTTACAATCTACAGATAAAGGACCACAAGGTCCGAAAGGTGATACAGGACCGGCAGCTGCGGATGGAGATGATGGGCCAAAAGGATATAAGGGAGAGAAAGGATATAAAGGCGAGATAGGTCCTACTACAGGTGGTAAAGGATTAAAAGGTTCTGTTGGTCCAGAAGGACCGGTTGCTGAGAAAGGTCCTGATGGACCAAAAGGATATAAGGGAGAGAAAGGTGGAAAAGGTACACAAGGTTTACAATCTACAGATAAAGGTCCAAAAGGTTCTGATGGTCCAGAAGGACCGGCAGCTGAGGATGGAGATAAGGGGCCAAAAGGATATAAAGGAGCAAAAGGATATAAAGGCGAGGTAGGTCCTACTACAGGTGGTAAAGGATTAAAAGGTTCTGTTGGTCCAGAAGGACCGGTTGCTGAGAAAGGTCCTGATGGACCAACAGGATATAAGGGATTAAAAGGATTAAAAGGAGAAATAGGAGATGATTCATCGGTTGATGGTCCAAAAGGTTCAACAGGTAGTGGTAATTTAAGTAAAGGACCTAAAGGACAAAAAGGTCCAAAAGGTGTATTAGGCCAAAAAGGTAATACAGGCTCTGATGGGCTTAGCTTAGGTTCTACAGGTCCAAAAGGTTCTAAAGGTCTAAAAGGTACTGATGGTCTAACAGGTTCAAAAGGTCCAAAAGGTCCAAAAGGATTTAAAGGTATAAAAGGTATAAAAGGTCTAAAAGGTGACGATAAAGGTCCAACAGGTCCAACAGGTCCAAAAGGTATTAAAGGGACTCCAGGACCTAAAGGTATTAAAGGTAATATAGGTCCAAAAGGTATATTAGGTCCAACAGGTCCACAAGGTCCACAAGGTCCAAAAGGTGATGTTAGTCCAAAAGGTGCAAAGGGTCCAAAAGGTGCGATAGGTCCAATAGGTCAACAAGGAGCTATTGCGATACTAAAAGGTGTAAAAGGTGAAGTTGGTGCAAAAGGAATAAAAGGTCCTTATGGACCAAAAGGATTAAAAGGATTAAAAGGGCCTACAGGGTCGTCATGTTACTCACATTCAATATCTACCGTACAAAATAGTTTTGCTGACTGTAGAACTTGTAGTGGTTCGGATTCACCATGTAGTGAAACTGCGACCCATACATTTTACTCTCAACAATCAAGTACATTAGGTGCTGGTGATTTTCTTTATAATAGCGCTGCATGTACAAAATGTGCTTATAATCCAGGTAGTACCTGTACAGACAACAGCGGTAATGTATATGCTATATGGGATTCAGACCATAGTTCAACTACTGTATTATCATGGATTTTACAAGGTCCCAAGGGGAAACCTAATTGTTTGTTGGCAAGTTGTGGGACATGTCGAGCATCTGATGAGAGAATGAAGTCAGGAATTAGAACTATCTCAAATGCTTTAGACTCTTTATTAAAAATAAATGTTACTGAATATGATTGGAATGAAAAATATTCGGGATATGATTTTTTACGTGAAAGAAAAAAATTACATACTATTGGTATAATAGCACAAGATATCTCTAAATTATTTCCTGAGGTTGTTTATAAGAGAGATGATGGTTATTTAGCTATAAAATATTATAAATTAAATGCTCTTATTATTGAAGCGATTAAAACCCACCAAGTATTTATTGATGACATAGAAAATGAAATAAATTGGTTAAAAACACAGATTGATTAATGACTAATATAACTGTATATCCTTCAGGTAGTGTACTTAATAATAATCCACATATTAGTTTTAGTGGTTCAGGTACTCCCTATACCATTGAAATTAATAGTTTAGGTGAGTTAATATTTAAATCTTCTAGTGATTTATTTAGGATTTTAGATAGTAGCACTCCTTTAGTATTACCTGGTGAGGTTAATATTATAAACAGTGAACTTTATGTTGGTACTACTATGGTTGTTGATTCTAACGGTTATTGGGTTGGTATACCTCATGGTATAAAAGGCCCAAAAGGTACGGATGGTATAAAAGGTACGGATGGTATAAAAGGTACGGATGGTATAAAAGGTACTGAAGGTATAAAAGGTGGTGAAGGTATAAAAGGTAATGAAGGACCAACAGGGTCAATAGGTATAAAAGGTGGTAAAGGTATAGAAGGGCCGAAAGGGGAAAAGGGTATTATATCTGAAAAAGGTGAAAAAGGTAATACAGGTTTTAAAGGAATAGAAGGGGATGAAGGTCCAAAAGGGTTAAAAGGGCCTAAACGTGATGATGGAGATGCCGGTCCTATAGGACCAAAAGGTGAAAAAGGAACGACATCTACAGATAAAGGACTTAAAGGATTTAAAGGACTTAAAGGTTCAAAAGGTATCGATGGTTCACAAGGACCAAAGGGTGGTGAAGATAAAGGACAAACAGGGCCAACAGGACCAACAGGACCGACATCTACAGATAAAGGGATTAAAGGGATTAAAGGGACGACAGGACCAACATCAATAGATAAAGGGATAAAAGGTATTGAAGGACCCATAGGACCGAAAGGTATTCAAGGACCAAAAGGTCCAACAGGTCCAAAAGGTATTAAAGGATTTAAAGGACTTAAAGGTCCAAAATCAGTAGATAAAGGTATAAAAGGACTTAAAGGTTATAAAGGAATAAAAGGTGTTGATGGACCAACAGGACCCACAGGACCTAAAGGTACTACAAATATTGTAGATGGTGATAAAGGACCGAAATCTACCGATAAAGGTACTGAGGGTGATAAAGGGATAAAAGGTATAAAAGGTATTGATGGAATAAAAGGCCTACAAGGACTAAAAACATCAAAAGGTGGTGAAGGCCCACAAGGACCAACAGGACCAACCGGTGATGATATAGGGCCAGTTGGAGAGAAAGGTATTCAAGCAGATACAGGACCAACAGGTTCTGATGGGTCAATAGCATCAAAAGGTATTGAAGGACCAAAAGGACAAACAGGACCGACATCTATAGATAAAGGACCAAAAGGTGCAAAAGGAATTAAAGGTCAAATAGGTCAAATAGGTTCTACGGGCCTTGACCCAACATGTTATGATTTTGAATTCTCAACATCCACACCTACCCTAGCTTCCGGTAAATTCTGGCTTGGAACGAATGGTTCCACTCCTACTACTTCTTCAGCTTCGGCTGCTTATATTGCCATTGACCCGTATTCTACTACATGGCCAAACTTTATGGGCGTAGGAGATGTGATATCTATAAAAGAATCCACCTCCACTACTACTGCATTTTATGAATTAACATCTTCTGTTGGTGGTGGTATTCCAAGCCTGGTGAGGTGGAATATGACATACTTAAGTAGTGGTAGTTTTACTTTAAGTGCCGGTACTGATTACAAAATATGCTTGAGCAAACGAGGTGTAGTAGGTGCTACAGGACCAACCGGTGATGATATAGGGCCAGTTGGAGAGAAAGGTATTCAAGCAGATACAGGACCAACAGGTTCTGATGGGTCAATAGCATCAAAAGGTATTGAAGGACCAAAAGGGCCAAAAGGCCTTACATCTACGGATAAAGGACCAAAAGGTTTAACGGGTGGTGATGGTCCACAAGGGCCAAAAGGTGAACAAGGAGCAGCTTTAGGACCTTTAGGACCAACAGGTCCCGCAGCGGATACAGGACCAACAGGTCCTGATGGAGAAAAAGGTTTAAAAGGTTTAGATAATGATATTAAAGGTATTGTTGGTGATACTGGAGAGGATGGAATCTCTGGCTCTTTAGGTCCAGCGGCAGACAAAGGAACAACATCAACGGAC
>Ga0115001_10002668_pt1 | contig 13652 bp, 12 predicted proteins | sample ArcticOcean_MG_C_12_FD_89869 | JGI IMG/M metagenome (GOLD analysis project Ga0115001, IMG submission 89869) | Marine microbial communities from western Arctic Ocean - ArcticOcean_MG_CB8_130 | ecosystem: Environmental > Aquatic > Marine > Oceanic | place: Arctic Ocean: Canada Basin | collected... | reverse complement strand
GCCCAAGCTATCGATCCATCTAGCTCATAAATAATATAAGGACTAGGATGATGAAGTAGCGACTTTGTGAGGTAATTTAATTCTTGATCTTTTTGCATGATTTTTCAGCCGTATAATTTACTTTGTTTAATTTGATCATCTACAAGTTCCACAAAATCTTCTGCAAAAGTAATTTTAATAAAATCCCAAATTTCTAGATGTTTAGGTTCTTTAAAAAGAGTCTTAAATGAGATTAACATAGCACTCCACTCCTCCTCATCCAGCATGCCGATCTTAAATTGATAAAATTGATTTTCTCTAGCTCGCAGCATGACACTAAAATAAGTGAGGTATACAGCATTTTCTTCTTTGGTTAATTCTTCATTGTTTCTAAGTTTTATTTTAGTTGTAACTAAGATAGGTTTCATGCCAGCAAGGGCAACTTTTTGATGCGAATCTGCAATATTCTGCCTAGCGTTAGCTCTTGCAACTCGATTTTGTTCTTTCAATTCTGTGACCAGAAAATATACCGTAATCAAGACTGTAAATGGTCCGACAGTCTGCAGAATTATTATTATAGTTTCGAAGCCCATCAAATGAATATACGTATAGAATTATTACTTTAATATAAAGTCTTTTGTGATATCGGTAAAGAAACTAGGCTATATAATTAATTCAAAAACTAAAATGGTTTATCTCCATCGATAGTTATTCTCTCTAACATTCTATGTGCAGGAAAATAATCATTTACAGGCTTATGCTGAGTACTGCGATTATCCCAAAAAGCAATAGAATCAGGCTCCCAATTAAACCTGCATGTAAATTCAGGCGTTGTGACGTGATTGTAAAGAAAATTTAAAATTGAACAGCTTTCATTGCTTGAAAGTTCTAAAATTTTTGTAGTAAATAGTGAATTTACAAAGATAACCTTTTTACCGCTTTCTGGGTGAACTCTTATAACAGGATGCCTCACTGGTGGATTGGCCTCCACTGCATCTTTCAACCTCTCTCTTCCACCAGGCTCGGCAAGACTGTCTTTAAATCCATGAGAAAAATCATGCTCAGCATTAAGATCATCTAAAAATAGCTTCATCGGTTCTGATAAAGCATCATAGGCAGCTGTCATGCTTGACCATAAGGTATCTCCGCCATTTGGAGGACAGATTTTTGATCTTAAAATTGAGCCCATGGGTGGATGCTCTCTAAAGGTCATATCCGTATGCCATTCCTCAATTTTTGTAGGCTTTTCAGCAGTGCTTTCTAAAATGGTAATTTCAGGAAAGCCTTTTACAGTTCCGTATGCTGGATGCGTTTGCAGGGGACCAAAAAAATCAGCCATTTCTTTATGCTGCTTGAATGAAATTTTTTGGTCTCTAAAAAAAATTACCTCATGTTTGACAAGTAATTTACGAATTTCTTCAAGAACTTCTTTTGATAAAGAGTTGGCTAGATCTATACCATCAAGTTGCGCTCCTAAAGCTCCACCAATTAATTTGACATTAAACATATTTTTTGTAAACAATGATTTCTTAAATGTAAATAATAGTATAAATAATAGAATATGTTAAATTAGTTCTATTGTACAAGTAACTTATTTCTAAAGAGAATTATGATATTAACACCTGAAAATAGAATTAAAGACTACACAGAGAAAGGATGGTGGGGTTCAGACACTTTATACTCTCTTTTTATCAAAGCTTGCAATGAATCTGGGTCAAATGAAGCGTTAGTTGATGCTCCGAATAGAAAAGAATTTACTACTGGTAATCCGCAAAGACTGACATTTGATGAAATTAATATAGAGGTTGATAGGTACGCATCTATTTTTTATGACTTAGGTTTGAGAAAAGACGATAAAGTAATTTTGCAATTACCAAATATTGTAGAGCTGGCTATTTTATATATTGCTTTGTCAAAGGCTGGAATAATTATCTCCCCTGTGCCTATTCAATATGGAAAATATGAGCTTAGTAAAATTATCGAGGATATTGAGCCGAAAGGTTACATTGGGGTATCTGAATTTAATTCTAAAGGTTTTGCCTCAGTAACAAAAGAAGCTTTTTCAAATGAGCATGTTCTCATGTCAATAGGTGAATCTAATGGTTTTATTGATCTTAATTCTTACGAACCTTCAAGCAATTCTAAAAGTGATTCAAATGTCTACTTCCAATCTATTAAGAACACATCAAATGATATATTAACAATTTGCTGGACCTCGGGAACTACTGGAACTCCAAAGGGTGTTCCCCGAAGTCATAATCTGTGGTCAACAATGGCAAAGGCTGCCTATCATTTAGCAGATACACATAAGGGAGATGTACTTTTAAATCCATTTCCTCTAGTGAATATGGCCAGCATTGGAGGTTTTTTATTTAATTGGCTGATATGCCAAGGAAAATTAATTCAGCATCATCCATTTAATCTAAATATATTTCTTTCGCAAATGGCAGAAGAAAAAGTTAACTACACTATCACAGCGCCGGCAATCATGAATATGCTGCTGAATAATCAATCATTATTTGAAAATCTTGATCTGTCGAACCTTCGCTCTATTGGTTCTGGTGGAGCACCCTTATCAGAATGGATGGTTGAAGCCTTCCAAAATAATCATCAGATTACAGTTCAAAATATATTTGGATCGAATGAAGGAATGAGCTTGTTGAGCACAAGAGATGATGTTGAGGACCCTGCACTAAGAGCGATATATTTTCCAAGATTTGGTGTTGACGGTTTCCAATGGAATAACCCTATCTCCAAAACTATCAAAACTAAACTTGTGAGCATTGAATCTAATGAGGTAATCACAGAGCCTATGGTTCCTGGAGAATTACTTATTTCAGGTTCTACTGTTTTTGATGGATATTGGAATGCTCCAGAAGCTAATAAAGAAGTTTTTGATGATGAAGGATTTTTTAAGACCGGTGATATGTTCGAAATTTCTTCCAATGATACAGACAATAAATTTTATAAGTATTGTGGAAGGTGTAAAGATCTAATCATAAGAGGGGGTATGAATATTTCACCAGAAGAGCTTGATAATGTTCTAACCTCTCATCCATCAATACTAGAGGTTGCTGTTACTGGATTTGAGGATGAAGTCCTCGGTGAAAAAGTTGGAGTTGTTGCCGTGGTTAAAGACGGCTTAAAGCTTGAGTTAACTGATATATCAATATTTCTTCAAAAACTGGGTATTGCCAAGTATAAATATCCTGAAGACTTAAGAATTATTTCAGAGCTGCCTAGAAATTCAGTAGGTAAGGTTTTAAGAAGAGAATTAAAGGAACTTTTTTCTTAGGTGCCAACTACAAAACTAACAACTGTCGTAGCGCTTCCTCCAATATTTAATGTTGCAATATTCTTAGCGTTATCAATCTGATAATCCTCAGCTTGATTTGTGCATTGCTTATAAGAATCTAATAACATTCTAACGCCTGTAGCGCCCACAGGATGACCTAAACCAATAAGGCCGCCGCTAGTATTAATTGGTATACTTCCATCGGCCTCGATCTCACCAGATTCGATTGCTTTCCAGCTTTCTCCAGGAGCTGTAATACCAAAATGATCAATCGCCATATATTCAGTAGATGAAAAACAATCATGGGTTTCGATCCCATCTACCGACTCAACACCGGGCATTGATGCTCTTTTAAAAGCATCATCAATAGCGTCTTTGACATGAGGGAATATATAATCATTGTCTTTACTGTAGTTAATCTTTTCCTGAAGCGTAATTGGTCCGGTTTTATGACCCCAACCTTTAATAAATGGGATATCGTCAATTTTAATATTATTGTCCTTGGCGTATTGCGTTGCTCGTTTTTCTGATGCGAGAAATATAATTGCTGCTCCATCAGTAATTTGACCACAATCAGTTTTTCTAGTTCTTCCTTCGATTACAGGATTGTGTTCGTCTGATCTTAAAAAGGAATTCTTATCAAAGTTCCAGCCTCTAGTTTGGGAGTTTTTATTTTTCCTTGCATTATTAATATTAATCTCCGATATTCTTGATAAATATTTTTCATCTAATGAATAACGCTTGTCATACTCTTCAGTTAGTAAGCTGAACATATGAGGCCATGGAAATTCTATGTTCTGACATTCATGACCAGACCACATTGCTGGACCTCCTATATTATTTGCAGCTTCATGAGCGCTAACATTTTTCATTTGCTCTATACCAATAACAGCAGCTAAATCATACCTACCTAACTCTAACTCTGCAGAGGCTGCCAAGGTAGCAATACTTCCGGATGCACATGCAGCCTCATGCCTTGATGCCGGTATGCCTGAATAAAAAACTGGATCGGAGGATACAAAAAAGCCGCCTAGATGCCCTTGATTACAAAAAAGCTCAGCGGTAAAGTTTCCAACATGAGCAACTTCAACATCTCTGGGCTCTAGATTTGTTCCGTTTAAACCTTTGTGAACTGTGTCTTTGAAAACATCAAAAAGATCTAATTCATTTCTGGCCCAGTTCTGAGCAAAATCTGTTTGGTAACCACCTAATATATATACTTTACTGCCCATAAAATTATTATAAGTTTAATAATGAAAGTATCAAGCAGTTGAAACTTTTGCAAGATCCGCTATTGATACCTTGGATGGATCAACAACTTCATTACATGAATTACAAAGTGTTTTAATCTCAAGTAATTTATTACAAGGAACATGCATCAAAGTAATAGGATTATTGGAAGCATTGAGCATCCATTCATTTGCCCAGAAATGCAAATGAATTGCTGTTAAGTAACCAGTCCTGCCTTTTTTTGTTAAATGGTACTCATATCTTGCTGGCTTATGCTGATATATTTTTTTTTCAATAACTCCTGAATCAAGAAATTTTTTTAACCTATCTGCCAAAATATTCGTAGATATTTGCAATGCATCATTAAATTGATCGAATCTTTTTAATCCGTACAAGAGTCCAGAATAAACAAGCCCAGTCCATCTATCTCCAAGTAAATCTTCAATTCGAAAAATTAGACTGTCTTCAGTCATAGTTTCACTTCTCCTGGTCTTAAATGCTGGTAGTTTAGGAAAAATTAATTTTTTATTTACATCAAATCTAACATCTTTAATAGAAACTGGAATATCGCAATGTTTGCAGTTTGTAGAAAGCTCAAGATAGTTATTGCAAGTCGTATGAATTAACTCATCGGGAACATCTGAATCTTCAGTCCACTCATTATTCCATTGCCATAGATATGAAGCTATTGGATAAGTGCCTAGACCTTTATCAGTCAATTTATATTCATATCTTCTTGGAGCTGATTGATATACGTCCTTATAAATCACACCATGATCAACAAGAAATTTTAATCTAGAGGAAAGGGTTCCTCTAGAAACCTCAATTTCGCTAATAAAATCTTCAAATTTTCTGTGGCCAAGCCATATATTTTTTAAGATCAGCAAGGTGCATCTATCGCCTAGTATCTGCAGTGCAAATTCTACAGGGCTATTCAATATAGCTTTTCCTATCTCCTTAGGGGTGATGAGGTTTTTTTTATCCATGTCATTACTTAAAAAATATTTTCGGAATCATAGCATTTGTCCTCTCAATATAGTCTTTATAACCAGGATAATTTTTACTCATCCTTTTATCCATTGTTTTTACACCTGTGATATTAAATATCAAATATGTAAATACTATGGGTCCAATTATGGAGATTAGTGAAAAATAATTTGATACAGAGAAAATATAAATGCCCCACCAAAAAACTACCTCTCCGAAATAATTCGGATGCCTGCTGTATGCCCACAACCCTGTTTTTAGAAAATCTTTAGCTTGGCTAGGATTATTTTTAAAATTATCAAGTTGGTTATCAGAAATAACTTCCCACATAAAACCGATTAAAATAAGTACTAATCCAATCTTGTTGATCAAGCTGATAGTAGTAGTATTATCTACACTTAATACAAACTGTATTGGTAGGGTTACACACCAAATAACGATTCCCTGTAGAAGATACACTTGTCTTAAGGTAAACAGATTAAGGTGCAAGCCTGGTTTTTTCCAATCGCGTAATTTTGAATATCGAGCGTCCTCTCCATGACCAATTTTTCTTTGAAGCATTAAGTAGGTAAGGCGAATTGACCATATTGATACTGAAATAAAAATAATACCCTTTACGAAAATTGGAGCATTAGAAAAAAATAGTGACAAAAGAGTTATAAGTAAAATAATCGGTGCAAAAGCCGTATCAATTATACTAATATCTTTAATAAGTATTGAAATAATCCATAGAATTAAAATACAAAAAGTACAGAAAATAAACGTATTTATTAGTATTAGTGTAATCATTTTTATTTTATAAGTTTAATTGTGCAAGTTAACAATATAATAATGTATAATTCTTGGAAATCGAAGGTTTTTAAAACAAATTGCATGAAAAAAAAATTAAATTCTTTGCGTCTTCCTGTGATAGTAGCTCCAATGTTTCTTGTTTCTGGTCCAGAGCTTGTTATAGCTAGTTCAAAAGCTGGTCTTGTGGGGTCTTTTCCTGGTCCTAATGCTCGCACAATTGAGGATTTAGAAAATTGGATGTATACAATTACATCAAGTCTCGACGGTGAGTTATGGGCTTTCAACATGATTGCTCATAAAACTTATGATAGATTTCAAGACGAATTAGATTTAATTGCTAAGTTTCAACCTCCAATTGTCATCACAGCATTAGGGAGTCCTGCAAGAGTCTTAGAAACAGTTCACTCATATGGAGGCATAGTAATAGCAGATGTTAATACAGTAGAGTATGCAAAAAAATGTGTAGAGTATGGAGCTGACGGACTTGCTTTAGTAACCTATGGTGCCGGGGGTCATACGGGGACTTTATCACCCTTTGTCTTTACCTCCCATGTTAGAGAATTTTTTGATGGCATTATTGTGTTAGCAGGCTCAATATCAAATGGAAGTCATATAAGAGCAGCTCAATGTCTTGGTGCAGATCTCTGCTACATGGGCACTAGATTTATCGCAACAAAGGAAAGCATAGCTGTTGATGAATATAAAGATATGGTTACAAGATCTCAAAGCACTGATCTTAGATTAACGAACTTATTTACTGGAGCAAATGCTTATTATCTTAAAGATAGCATAATAAATAATGGGCTTGACCCAGATAATCTTGAGACAAATGAAAAAGGTTTTAATATTTCAGGATCGCAAGATAAGATTAGCGCTTGGAAGGATATTTGGTCTGCGGGTCAAGGTGTTGGATTTTCTAAGGAAATTCAAAGTTTAGAAGAAATTGCTATAGCATTAGAGGCGGAATGGAAAATAGTTAAATAATGAAAATTACAAAGGTAAATACCATAGAATCATCCCTTTCCAGTAAAGATCATCCCTATATGCAAGGAGCTTGGGAAACATTTTATGATGAATATAATGCTGTCAACTTAGATGCAATTGGAGATATTCCCAAAGATTTAGATGGTATTTATATAAGAAATACAGAGAATCAGGTGCACGAACCTATAGGAAGATTTCATCCATTTGATGGAGATGGAATGCTTCATTCTATTGTCTTTAATCAAGGTAAGGCAGATTATAGAAATCGTTTCATTCAAACAGAGGGCTTTCAGGTCGAGCAAAAATTTAAAAAATCTAAGTGGGCTGGTCTAATGGAAAGACCAGGGTCATCTGAATTACCTGGTTGGGGAGCTCAAGGTTGCCTTAAAGATACTTCTTCTACAGATGTTGTAGTTCACAATGGAAAAGTTTTAACTACGTTTTATCAATGTGGAGATGGGTATAGCATGGATCCACTAACACTTGATCCAGCCGGCAAGGTAAATTGGGCTCCAAGTAACGGAATTTCAGCACATACAAAAGTTGATCTGAAGACAGGGGAACTGTTATTTTTTAATTATTCAAAACAGGCGCCATTTATGAATTATGGGGTAGTTGATAAAGATGATAACCTCATTCATTACACTCCTATACCTCTTCCGGGTCCCCGCTTACCTCATGATATGGCCTTTACAAGCAATTACTCTATTCTAAATGACCTTCCATTATTTTGGGATGAGGAAATGCTAAAGCGAAATATTCATGCTACCAAATTACATGATCTTCCATCGAGGTTTGCCATTATTCCTAGGTTTGGTTCTGAAAAAGATATCAAATGGTTTGAAGCAAATCCAACTTATTGCCTTCATTGGAATAATGCTTATGAGAGCGGAGATGAGATTATTGTAGAAGGTTATTTTCAAGAAAACCCTGAGCCAGGAAACTATGAAGGCGCTCCTCGTGGTCTTGAGAGAATGATGGCATTTTTAGATAATCATTTATTAAAACCAAGACTTCATAGGTGGAGGTTTAATCTGAAAACCGGCAAAACTGTTGAAGAGTCTCTGGACGATAAGGTTCTTGAGTTTGGAGCTATTAATCAACAATATGCTTGTGCCAAACATCGTTTTACTTACAGCATGATGCCAACTAAAGGTTGGTTTACTTTTGATGGAATAACTAAACATGATCATGTTACTGGAAAATGTGAGGTGTATGAATTTGGAATGGGTATATTTGGAAGTGAGGTTTGCTTTGCTCCCAGAATAAACTCAAGAGATGAGGATGATGGCTACTTGATATCAATTATCACAGACGTAAATAAAAAGACTTCTGCTTGTGTATTATTTGATGCTAAAAACATATCTAATGGGCCAATATGCACCCTGCCCCTTCCTCAGCAAATCTGCTCAGGCACTCATGCGACATGGGCTCAGATGAATGAGCTTGTAAGATAAAAATTGAATCCTGTTTATATTCTTGAATCAGTCAGAACGCCTAGGGCTAAAGCAAAGGAATCAGGTGGCCTTCATGAGCTTAATCCTTATGAGGTATTAGATTCACTCTATCGTTATTATTTAGACAATGAAATCATAGATCCTGAAACATTAAATGAAGTGATTTTGGGGTGTGTCACTCAATACGGAGAGCAAGCAGGCAACATTGCAAAATCTTCAGCGATGTACTCAGGTTACCCAGACCATATATCTGGACTAACTGTAAATAGATTTTGCTCCTCTAGCTTGGACGCAATAAACATAGGATTCTTAAAAATATTATCCGGTCAAAATAGTCTCATTATGGCTGGAGGTGTGGAGATGATGTCAAGGGTACCTATGTTGTCAGATAATGCTGCAATATGGACTGATATAAATATTGCTCTCAAGTCAAAAGTATTCATGATGGGAAGTGGCGCTGATTTAATTGCTTCTGTTTACGGTATTGACAGGCAAGAAGCAGATTCTCAGGCTATAAAAAGCCAGCAAAAAGCATGTAATGCTCAAAAAAAAGGTTTTTTTAAATCAATAGTTCCTGTAACTAATCCAGTTAAGGGGGCTATATGCTCAATTGACGAGTGTGTGAGACCCGACACAACGATTGAAAGCTTAGAATCTTTGACACCAAGTTTTAAAGACCTTGGTGAAAGTGGTGTAGATAAAATTCAGTTAAAATATTTTCCTGAACTAGCGAAAATATCTCATATTCATACTGCTGGAAACTCTCCTGCAATGTCAGATGCAGCTTCTATTACCCTGCTATCAAGCTCGAAAAACTCTGCATCCTATAAATATAAAGCACGAGGTAAAATTAAAGCAGTTGCTGTTGTAAATGATAATCCTCTATTTGTTCTCTCGGGATGCGTTGAAGCAACTAAGCAATTAATGAAAAATGAAAACTTAAGTGTTAAAGATGTAGATATGTTTGAAATTCATGAAGCTTTTGCTTCTACCATTATATATGCTCAAAGAGAATTACGAATTCCAGATAATAAGCTAAATGTAAATGGAGGTTGCATTGCGTTAGGTCATCCCATGGGAGCTACTGGATCTATAATGCTTTCTTCCCTTCTGGACGAAATGGAAAGGCAAGACCTAAGCTTAGGAATAGTCTCAACGAGTGGAGCCGCTGGAGCAGGAACCGCCCTCCTTATAGAGAGGTAATCAACTTTATAACTTGCTCAACTAAACTTACTAAGATATATTTAATCTACTTAATAAATAAGGAGTAATAATGAGTAATGAAACATTAAAAGTAGTTGAAAGCATGTTTGAAGCATGGGAAACACTAGACATGGAGGCTGTGATTGATCTCTGGCAAGAAGATGGCTATTTATGGAGCATGATGAATGCAGAAAAAACTCAAGGGCATGAAAAACTTAGAGTGCACTTAGCTAGATTAATGGGTACTTGTACCAGACTAAAAATTGAAGTTCAAACTTTTCAAGTATCTGGAAATACCTATATGTGTGAGTGCATAGATGATTTTGATACAGAGCAAGGTGGTCATGGTTACATACCAACAGCAAGAGTTATGACAGTGAGAGATGGAAAAGTTGATCAATGGAGAGATTACTATAATCGAGCCACATTGATGGCGGCTATGGGAGTCGAAGAATTTGATCCTAAGCAAGGAAAAAAATTAGAACCAGAAGATAAAAAATTTTTTATAGTCTCTTAAGTCATAGTGCCTGATTTATTTGATCCTTTGCAGATCAGATCTGTTAAATTTTTAAATAGAATTGCTGTCTCCCCAATGGTGCAAACCTCATCAAAAGATGGATTTGCAAATGACTGGCATCTAGTTCACCTGGGATCAAGAGCGGTAGGTGGTGCTGGCTTAGTCATGACAGAGGCAGCAGCAATAGACAAAATTGGTAGAATTTGTAGTAATGATTTAGGAATCTGGAAAGATGCACACATAATTCAACTAAAAAAAATTGCGTCTTTTATAAAGGACCAAGGATCTATCCCTGGAATCCAATTAGCCCATGCTGGTAGAAAAGGTAGTTATTCATCTCCATTATCCCAATCAGGATTGATGCCATTAGAACCCCTGTCACCTAAAAATAATGGATGGCAAACAATCGCCCCAAGTGCAATTCCATTTGAAAATAAATCCTCGAAACCTACCCAAATGGATAATAAAGATATTCAAAATGTAATTAGCTCTTTTAAAAAGGCAGCAAAACGAGCCGATTTAGCTAATTTTGATTTAATTGAAGTTCATGCTGGGCATGGGTATTTACTTCATCAATTTTATAGCCCAATATCAAATAAAAGAAATGATGAGTACGGTGGATCAATTCACAACAGAATAAGGCTAACTCTTGAAGTGGCTGAAGCTATTAGAGATATATTGCCTGAGAAGAAAATATTGAGTTTTAGAATTTCTTATACAGACTGGATCAATGGAGGCTGGAGTTTAGAGGACTCAATTATATTAAGCAAAGAATTAAAAAAAAGAGGAGTTGATATAATTGATGTAAGCTCTGGAGGTACCTCACCAAATTCAGTTGCCATTGCAAAAGATTTAATTGAGGATAGAGATAAAATAAAAACTGACAGCTTGATTCCACTAGAGCCAGGCTATCAAGTTAAAGGCGCCTCTATTATTAAATCTAAAGCTAAAATTCGAACAGCTGCAGTAGGCTTAATTACTAATCCTGAGCACGCTCAAAATATCATCGGGAATAAAAAAGCAGATTTTATTTTTTTAGCGAGGGAGTTACTGCGAGATCCATACTGGCCAATAAGAGCTGCTATTGCAGTTAATCAGAGTCATAAACTCTCTATTCCCGGGCAATATTATTTAGCCTGGAGAGATAGAGAAAATTTTCAATTTAATGGATTAACTAAGAACTAATCACAGAGCATCAAAACTTTCTGACGCATCCTTTCGTTGAATGAGATTGCTTAAATCCAACAAGTAGCTAAGACTCTCAGACAGGCTATCTTTGGAAATTTCTGCAAGATTAATGCCATCATTTTCAAACATTTTTGCTATTTTAAATTTACCGCCACCAGCAATAAATATATTTCCAGATAACTCAGGCGACCCTAGCAAAAACTCAATTAAAGGTGCTATCTTTTCTGCAGTGAATTTTTTTGACTGATCCTCAGTAAGGAATGTTTTTGTCATATTGGTTAAAGCAAATGGTGAAATAACATTAATATTAATATTTTTATTCATTGATTCAAGATGCAAAGATAATGCAAGACCAATAATTGCTGCCTTAGCGCAAGAGTATGCAGGCATTCCATGTTGTCCAAAGAGACCTGCGCCTGAAGTAGTGAATATAACTCCTCCTGAATTTTTTTTATAGATATGTTGGAAGCAAGGATGTGTAATGTTTATCGTGCCACTTAAGTTAATATCAAGCACTCTGTTAAAGTCATCCAGGGATACTTTGTTAAAGGTTTTGCCCTCCGATACACCTGCGTTATTTATTAGATAATCCAGGGAACCGAAATTATCTAAACATTGTTCCAATAATTCATTGCCGCTATTAGGGTTTTCAATGCTTGAGTAATTAGCTATTGCTGAACCACCATTTTGTTTAATTAGTTTAACCACATGATCAGCACTATTTATTTGATCAGGATGTTTTCTATTATTTACAACCACATTCATACCTTTAGAAGCAAGATATAAGGCATAAGCTGCTCCCAAACCCTTGCCAGCTCCCGTTATGGCTACTGTTTTTGCATTAATGATAGTCATTGATTTACTTTCTAAGTTTGGCAGTTTCTTTAAAGTCAATTTTCATATTTTTAATTGCTACTTTATATATTTTTCTCACAGCAGTTTTAGATACCTTGCTATCAAGATAATCTTCAAGAACAAGTAATGGATCTCTCTTTGCTGGATCGCCAAAACCGCCACTGCCAGTGGTATATATTTCGATAGTGTCACCATTATGCAAAGGATGATCTATCTTACCTGGTAAAGAAATTTTCTTTTTTTTCGAAATAACTGCTGTAGTACATAATGGAGCAGAGTGCCCTCCTTCTATTCCCCAAGGCTTAAATTTCATTCTATCGCGCCTAAATGATCCATAGCAATCACCGCCTATCCACTGAACTTCAGCAGTATATCCAAGGCCGCCTCTCCAAGTTCCTGCACCGCCAGAATCTGTCCATAAAAGGCTTTTCTTAAACAAAATAGGTAATTTTGATTCGCTCACCTCGATCGGGACTGGCGAACCATTAGTTGTTCCATGCTCCGTTACATCAATACCATCTTTATTGGATCGAGCGCCATGTCCACCTGCGTAGGGGCCTCCTAAATGACCCAGAATTCTTCCTCCCTTAGAGTCCTGACCTACAAAATTTACCATTGTGTATTGACCGCTATGAGCTGCTGTCATTCTAAGGGGTATAGCTTGCGCCATAACTCCACATATAACATCTTCAACCCTTTTTAATGTTATGCCGCGAACAGCCACTGGAGCTGGAAAATTACTATTAACAATCGAACCCTTTGGAAGGGAAATTTTGATAGGTCTAAAACTTCCTTCGTTATTTGGAACCCTATCTCCGGTAAGGGTTCTTACTGCGTAATACACAACTGAATTAGGGCAAGAGGGAACATTATTGATTGCTATATCTACCTGCTTGTCTGTTCCTGCAAAATCAAAAGCAAGATTTGAGCCCTTAACATTCAATGTAACGCAGATCTTGACTGGCTTTGATGTTTTCTCCAAAGAATCATCATCAAGAAAATCTTCAAAATAATAATTACCGTTTGGAATTTTTTTAATCTCATTTCTTGTGACCCTCTCTGCATAATCAAGAAGAGACTCTACACATTGATTTACTTGGTTAAAGCCAATTTTTGCAATGATATCTTTATATCGCTTAACTCCTGTAAGGCAAGCTGCAATTTG
>Ga0115001_10002655_pt1 | contig 13700 bp, 13 predicted proteins | sample ArcticOcean_MG_C_12_FD_89869 | JGI IMG/M metagenome (GOLD analysis project Ga0115001, IMG submission 89869) | Marine microbial communities from western Arctic Ocean - ArcticOcean_MG_CB8_130 | ecosystem: Environmental > Aquatic > Marine > Oceanic | place: Arctic Ocean: Canada Basin | collected... | reverse complement strand
CTCCACCTGGCGGTAGAATAATTCCACCATCCATAGGATCGGTTTCTGTCTCTTTCTTAATCTGATCACGCATTTGTTGAATATCAGAATCATTCATATGTAGTACTTTTTTCAATACATATTCTTTACTGAAGAATGTACCAATATAAGCTTCAATAGTACCTAATTGGTTAAGTCTTTCTTCAAGCAACTCTGATTCTTTAAGAGCGGCAAAGTGACCGTCTTCTAAGAAATCATATGAAATGTGTTCTTGTATTGATGGCCAATCTTCAACGGCAATGACACCTTTAAGGAGTAATTGGGTTTTGAGAACGTCTGTGAATAAGGGAGTGAACTTCTTACGAATCCGCTGAACGAACTTTGTAAACTTGAGTTCATCTCTTGTAATTTCTGTAGATCGACCCAAAGAGAATCCTGATTCAGATTCGAGTCGTGAAATCGGCACGTTAAGTGAACGGTATAATTTTCTTTGAAAGTAGTTAATGTCATCAATCTCTCCAAGATTAGAACCGCCTGGCAAAGTTGTAATTTCTGTACCTCTACCACCTTCACGCCGTGGCAACCAGAAATCCTCAAGCATAGACATATGATTACGATCATCACGGATTTCTCCAGTAGATGCATCATATACCATTTTGTTACGATACCTATTCATAACGTCTTTAAGATACTGTTCTGCTTTAACCTTTGGTAGATTACCAACGTCAATATAGAAGATACGTCTTTCAGGCGCACGTGAGATACGATAGATAACTAATGAATCTTCGATCATACGTAATTGATTAACAGGTTTGATAGCCTTATGTAGATAAGACATTACCATTCCTGTGTTTTGATTAATTATCCCAGAAGGCACATATGCAATAGAATCAGCTGCAACTTTAATGCCTTGATTTGCACCTGTTCCTGTCATACCAGCACTTTGTATACCTTTATCACTATATACAAAATAATCATTTACTTTCTTGATCATTTCAATACCAGTTTTAGGGTCTATATACTTATCATTTTCTCTAACTTTTTTAATCTTTGTAGCTTCAATATAACGTAATTCAGATATACCTTTACGTGGATTCTTATTGTCAATGATCTTTTGATAATATAATCGGCCATCTACATACCAACGCCTAAAAATGTCATGACCCTTTACATTAAAGTCTAACAATCTTAGTACTTCTTCAAACTCTTCTCTAATTTTACGTTTAATTTTATCTGAAAATGGTACTCTGTCTAAAGAAATTTGCACAGGAACATCTTCCTGATTAGCAACAATACCCTCATTGATGATATCTTCAATCGCAGTATCACACTCCGATTGCTGAGAAATATCTCTATATCTTTTAATGAGGTCAACGTCAGATTTTTCTCTACCATCAGTATCTAATACCTGACCAAAGAAACCTCCACCCGCTACTTCAATAGAACCATCATCAGGAGCAGGACTAGCAAAACTTTTTTCACTAGTCCCGAGCTCCTTCTGAGTTTTCTTTATACTAAAACCAAAAAGTTCCGCCATTCTATTAATCTCCTACGTTCTATTTAGTAGGGTTAAAATTAGAAGTTTACGCCGGAAGCTTCAAAATGTTGGTATCTCCAAGTAACATCAAATGTTTCTAGTGCTGCAGCTGCTTCACTTGACAGAGCAATCTCACTAATTGTCACTGGCCATGCACTTCTAAAGATATAAGTCTTTAGAATTGTATCGTCACGGTCAAGATGTTCAACAGTCAAATCAGTCTGATAGTCAGCAGGAGCAATTACACCAGTATTATTTGCAAGATCATTAATACCATTAGACCACCGTTCCATAGCGTTACGGATCATAAAGTCCGTATCGTTAATGAATGTTGTAGTCCAAGGATCACCAAATTCCCTATCTCCAGCAATGTAGATATTCCGTCCACGAAATGGAATTGGAATTTCTGCAAGAGTTTGTGCAGGAAGATTAGTTGCAGTTACTAGAAATGAACTTCTACGAACATCAAGTCCAATTGCAATGCCCGGAGGCGGTGTAATCGTTACCCTATATTGGTTTGCTCTTGCACCACCACCGATTAAGTTAGCTTTAAAGTCATCTATATTAGCCATGATTAACCTCCTACCTCGCTAAATGCGACACCAGTTCGAACCGCAATAAAGTTTAGGGTAATAAAGTTAATAGAACGAGCTGGTTTGATGTAAATATCACCAATAAACTCATTACGGTCAATAACTTCACCTGTATTATTTGATGCATCACAGACTACCTTAAAGTCAAAAATGCCTCGGCGACCCTGAACGTCCCTCAAGAAAGGTTCGACCATGTTTCTAAATTGTGCTCTTGTAAACTCATCGTTGAATTCAAAGAGTTGATATTTAGAAGCAGTTGCAATTGCTTTCTCTAGTACCAAGAACAATCTACGCACGTTAATGCGATCAAATGCACTAGGTTTTGTAAGAGCAGTCTTATCACCAAAGAGAATTACACCTTGGCCTGGGAAATTCGTAACAGGGTTAATCCTAGAACGATACAACTGATCTCTCTCACTATTTTTAGGATTGTAAGAAAGTTTAATTGCACCACGAATATTTCCACGATTATAACCCGCTGGTGAGAACCAAGGGTCAGCAACCTTATCTGTACCAGCACAAAGACCAGCGATATCACCATTTAGTGGTACGTATCGATATGAATCAGCGTACTTGTCATACATGTATTTGTAACCACTGTCGAACACCATGTAAGAAGATGAAGGACAAAGATCAAAAGCATCAATGACATTTGACGTTTGCGTGATAGTGGAAGAAACACCAACAGTAGCAGAACGATATGGAGAAGCAAATCCTACACAATCCTTACGTAATTCGCAAAGATCAGTAATCATTGTTACATGTGTGTCCATTCCAGCCGCAGTATTAGCAACACCAGAAGATGGCCCTGCAAGTACGAGGTTAACATCAATAGTTTCTGTATCAGCAAACTCATCATATGCAATTTTAAGTTCGCCGTTAGTTACTGCATAATCGTCTGTTCCACCCGTCAAACTAACAGTAGTAATAGGTACAACAGCAGTCATTACTGTAGTTGTATCTGTTCCCCAGTTAGTACCAGCGGCAATATGATCACCCCAATATACATACTCTGAACCCCTAAAGATAACTTCGGGATAATAATTACCACCACCTTGAGCGTTCTTTGCTGCAGGGTTTTTAGAAAGATTTGCCCAACGTTCGACTACAGCATTTGTTGCTTGACCAGCAACATTATAATCAAAACCTGTGATATCACCAGTAATGTCATATATTACAATGTGCATCTCATCATTACCACCACGACCATTCTTGGTTGCCCAATCTGATGTGCCAGGAGCACCATCAAAGAGGTTATAGAAAGCCCAACGTCTGCGAATAAACGAATTGTCTGCGATATCCGCTTGTAAACCAGCACCGTTTGGATCACCAGCAAGTCTAATTGTTAGATCATCACCTGAGATTGAAACAATTTGGTATTCATTACCTTCGTCACCAGCGAGGTGAGTCATAGCTGTTCCAGTAGTAGTTGAAGAGAAGGAAATTAAATCACCCACGTTAAATGCATAACCAGATGAATCTGCGTCATCAACAGCAACTACTGTATCACCAGCAGATTCTCCAGCTGCAACTAAGTTATTAGTTCCTAAATGTTGTTCGTATGCAGTTGCAGAAGGACAAACTTGAAGACCCAGAGAGTTTCCATGAGTTCCAGCTGTACGTGCGTACCAATCATTAGATGTAACTTGTCCATCGCCTGTTTCGGAAAAGAAACTATCAAGATAATGATCATCATCTTTAACTAGAACACCTGATGCTTCTCCAGCATTTAGATGTCCTGATGTTGGCCGAACAATTTTTAATTGATCGGAATATTGAAGAAAGTTTGCAGCAGTAAACCACCACTCGAAATTACTTGCGTTTGGTTTACCATAAATTGACAATAAGTCCTGCTCGCTTCCTACGGTAATTATACTTCCAGATGGGCCTTTTTGTGCAGGCATTGCTAGAGCACCAACAGTGGTGGCAACGGCCGGAACAATATTTGTAAGGTCAATCTCTCGTACATGTACGCCAGGAGAGGAAAGAAAAGACATTTTGTTACTCCTAAGTTTGAAATATCGTTGTTATTACGAATATTTATAAAAAAAGGAATCGCAATAACGTGTTTTTAGATGTGTTATAACATATAAGTGTTTTATTGATGTATATATAATAGTATGGTTAATGAACATTATGAGAAGTATAAGGATACCATTAAGAAGGTTGCTAGACGCAACTATCGCAAACGTATCGTTATTCTTAATGAATATCTTGGAGATAAACATTGTAAACACTGTGGTGAGTCTGAAACGGTTTGCCTCAAGTTTTACCCCCATAATTCTGAAATCCGTAAACTATCTAAAAGAGTTGGAATCAGTGATGAATGTAGACAAGAAGTAACTATTCTTATGAATAAATCTATTGTTGTTTGCTCCAATTGTTGGATCAAGCTTGATAACGATCTAATTGAATTTATTAATGAAATATAGGAGTTTAATATGAAATTCATTATTACTACCATTGTAGCACTTGCATTTAGCACTACCGTAAATGCTACAACATTTGGCACTACAAAAGGCGGTGCTAACTACCAAACAGGAATTATTGTAAATAAAGTATTGGGTGCTGCTGGTGTAAAGGTTATTCCAGTTCCTCATCGTAGTACTCAGATTTACCTAGAACGAGTAAATATGGGCCAAATAGACTTCGGTTTATCTAATCCTACAACCTTTTCATGGGCGTATAAAGGTATTCGTACATCTAAAACCCCCCAGAAAAACATTCGTTTTGTAGCAAATCTACAGGAATTGAGACTAGGAATTGCAGTTAAACACAATTCTCGTTTCATGAAGATGGAGCATTTGAAGGGAGCAAAAACATTTAGCGGTTTTAAAGGTTCGCCTGGATTCCGTTATTGGTTTGAAGCAGTACTTCGGAATATAGATGGAAACGTATCTTATGCTGATCAAGTAAGTGTACCAACAGCATCTGTAGGTGCTATGATTGGTAAATTTGCAAAGGGTGAGGGAGATGTTGGTCTTGCTATTCTAGGAGCAGGATTTGTCAAGAAATGGCACGTTGCTCACGCTCCATTCGGTATTCGTTTATTATCTATTAATAATGGCGATCTATTCAAACGTGCATGGGGATTGCCGGCAGGGTGGGATGGTTATGAACTGGTAACAGTTATGCCTAATACTAAGATGCCTGAAATTAAAGGCCCTACTAATATTATTCGTTTTCCGTATCTAGTATTTGCTGGAAAACACGTGTCTAATAAAGATGTGGGTGATTTTATTAAAGGTATCGTTGCTAAACAAGATGATCTTCGTAAGTCTTCTGGTATGTTTAGAAATTGGGATGAAAAGAAAATGTCTGGATGGGGCCCAACACGGTCTACTTTCGGAGTACCAATGCATGAAGGTGCTAAGTTAGCATATGAAGAACTCAAACTTCAGTAAGTATATTCTTGCTTTATTTTTAGTATTAGGTGTATCCGACATAGAAAACTATGTCGGATTTCCTCTTTACGATGAACAAAAGTATGTGTTGTTAATTTTAACATCATTAGCAATAGCATTTTCAAGATTTCAAATACCACTACTTTGTTGTGGTCTAGCATTTTTCTTTTCGTTTCCCTATCTAGCAGAGTATGCAAATTATGAAAAAACTCTCATTTATAGCTTTGCTTTCCCTCTGTGTCTATTGGTACTTGTCGGTTCAATTAATACCTGTGGCAAATCCTTTACATTTTTACTATTATCCTTTCTATTAATACCATTAGTATATAATGGAACAGGCCAACCGTATTTTGATATACTATCTTTTATAGTGATTGACAATACTGCAATGCTTGGTATGGTCATGAGTATTATTACAGGTATAGTTTTTTTGTTTATCGCCTTGGGAGTTTTTCTACTAAACACTGGTTCGGTTGATATAATTATACAGTATATACTTCGTTATATAAAGTCACCAGCAAGAATAGCAATTGCATCATCAGCAGTTTTTGGTAGTATCAGTGGTTCTGCTGTTGCAAACGTCATGAGTACAGGACAAGTCACAATACCTCTTATGATTAAATGTGGATACCCAAAGAGACTTGCTGGTGCGTATGAAGCTGTAGCGTCTACTGGAGGTCAACTGCTTCCTCCTATTATGGGTGCAGCTGCATTTCTTATGGCAGAACTTCTTATGATTTCCTACTGGACTGTGGTTTTATACGCTACTATTCCAGCATTATGTTTCTATGGTCTTTTACTCATAAAGGCTCCAAAAGGTAGAGTTGAAACACAACCAACCAAGGTAAAGCTACATTTGCCTAATTTTAAAAAGTCTATTTTACAAATAGTCGATTCAATGTATGGTATGATTATATTAGGAGCAGGTATTGGCTTAATGATCGGTATAATGGATCAAACTGGAATGATCTATCTTATTACTGGAGTTCTGTCAGAACTGTCTGTAGGAAGTCCAATTGCTCTACTAATAATGACAGCAGTGCTGTGTATAATTTTGGGTATGGGTATGCCCACAGGAGCAGCATATCTAGTTGTTGCAATTATAACCACACCTTCTTTGATAGAAGTAGGATTTGCTGAAATATGGGCTCACATGTTTGTATTATATTTTGCGACCTTATCCATGATCACTCCACCTGTCGCCATTGCCGCTTTTGCAGCTGCAAAAATGACAGATACAAATCCTATAACAACATCACTTACATCAATGTATATTGCCTGGCCTTTGTATGTGTTACCATTTATTTTTGTGTGGTTTTAATTACCAATCTGTTTCGTAATTTCTTACTATAGGACTCCACTTAGTTCCATACTCATCTACCATCTCACCTATATTTTCATCCTCTAGTCCTGTGACAACAAAACCAAATGGCGCCATATCCTGTTCTAATGCGTCTTGCTGTTCCCTCATCATAGTTTGTCTAATGTCCATATCTGTTAGTTCTTTAAAATAGGTCTGGTCTGTAGCCCATGCAAATATAAACATACACGCAACTAGATCATCATTCTGACCATCATCTGCTTCAAAAGAACTTCCTTTGATGATAAATGTAGAAAGTTCACTAATACAATCCAAATCAGGGATATAAATTTTGTCATCTTCTATTAACTGTTTTAAATTAGAGCAACCTATTTTCTTTGTTGCCTTAGTTGTTCTCACACCTAATTGAGCTCTACCACCCGAAAATCCACCACCTAATACTTGTCCTGCCCGACCACGCATAGATGCCATAACTAGATTATCATACTCCATATCAAACTGCATAGTGTTTGCAACCTGTTCTCCAATATCGTTAACCTCTATTAATACAAATGCTTGATTGTAAGCACGAGCCGCATTGTATATTACTTGGGGGAATAGTAGAGGTTTTATTTCGTTATCTTTGTATTTTGCAACCACCCTGTAAGGAATCTGAGATATATCAAATACTACAAATGCAGAAAAATCTTTCTGTGTTCCTCTGGCAACATCAACCGTAATAAAATAATCTTTACCTTCTGTTGGGTTTTCATAGACATCTAAGCCTGCGTTAGACTTTAAAGGTGCATGATATGATAAAGTTCTAAGTTTTGCTGGACTAATTAGTGTATCAATAGAACCTAAAAACTCACACTCAAACTCTGTGTTAAACTGTGCTTCTGAGGTGTTTCGTATTGTTTCCTCTTTCCAAGCCTGATCACGCCCTGGCACTTCACTCCAATGCACCTCAATAGGAACATAAGAACTTCTCTTCTCTTCTGCATCTTGCCACATTTTGTAAAACATATTCATACCATGTGGAGTAGAAACGATCATCACCTTTGATGTTTTACCAGAGGAGATGGTAGGATAGACAGAACTGAAAAACTGTTCGGCTACATTACTAGGAACGTAAGCAAACTCATCAAGGAAAATAATATTATAAGAACCGCCACGCACCGCACTAGCAGAAGTAGAAGCCGCCAAAATCTTAGAACCATTTTCAAGTTCTAAACTTCCTTTGTTCCATGACATTACTCCTTGTTGCATCCATGTTGGTAGATGTTCATAAGCAAGCTGCAAACGTGATAGTAAGTCACGAGCAACCGCAGCTTTGTTTGCAAGTATAGCGACATTCACAGAAGCATTAAATAATACATAGTGTAGAAGGTAGGCAATAATAATAGTAGACTTGCCTGACTGTCTTGGTAGTTTACAAATAGTAAAACGATTATTATGAAACGTCCCTACCATATCTTTCTGAAAGTCATACATCTTAAAAGGTATAAGACCTTCATCTAGAGAAACAATCTTAATATAGCTCTCTATAAAGTACTGAGGATCATCCATACATTTGGCAAATTCAGCAAGCTGATCCTTTGTCCACTCTTGAGCAACATTAACCCTTTTGAGATTAGGGTTTCCAAGATATACTGTATCATCAGTCATTAGTGCATAATAAAGAGCTTTGACATATCAGGATTAACCAGCTCCCTATTCCTTAGATGTTCTTCTTCAATGTCTTGTTTAGCCTGACCATAATATTCTACACCATAGTGATGTCTGATCATCCACTCGTTTAAAGTTGTTTCTTCTTCCTCATGAGTAATCTTGAATTTTCCTAGAATACGACCGTATTTGCCCTTGTCATCTTTTTCAGTAATGAGTGTTTGAGTAGAACCTTCTGGTATCCACTTCTTAACTATTTCTTTCGCCATAAGACCATATTTTTTTTCTTCTAAGTCTCTTGTACGACTCTCAGGAGTATCGATACCATAAAAACGAATACGTTGTTTACGAAGCCACACACCGAATCCCATATCAATATCTACATCAGAAGTGTCGCCATCAATTACCCGTAGTATTACACATCTATATTCGTACATTACTTGCCTTTCAGCATCTTTTGTAGTTCAGCAGTACTCCCTACAAATAATGCGTTAGTTACATTTTTAGGTGCGTTGTTAGGAACATCTTTAAGTCTCTTCATCTTCTCTTGAAGATCACCTAGTTTTTCGGTAACTTCTGCGACTTGTTTGATAAGATTTCCAGCAACCTCATATCCTCTTGGATGTTCGCCTTCCTTTGCAATATGTAATATTCCATCAATTGCAACTGAACCTTTTTCAACCAAATTGTAAAATTGTTTTCTTTGATATTCATAATCTGCCTCTATGTCTATATCGGGAGTTACATGAGGTACAACAATTTCTTTTCCCATATTAATAATCTCACCAACGGTTTCTGATTCTACCTCAATAACACCTAATGCTTTATCTATTTTATCATTCATGTTATATATTTATATCCAAAAAATCTCTTGACATGTACTCCATAAGATTTTTTCTATTAACAATAATTCCATCTGATGTTATAGCCAACACATTATAATTTGTCGGTAAAGGTAGAATTATCTCTCTTTGTACATCAAAAGGCATATCAGTCTTTACCATAGTATATGCATAATCCTTATCCCATTCTGCAATGAAATCCCTAATAGCAATCTTAGTAGTCAAGAAATCTTCTGGTTTAGTCCAGTGATTTTTATGCCAAACTACATCACGATCAAAGTGTTGGTTGATTGCAAACTTTTCTATTTGTGGAGATAGGAAGAATGGTTGATAATTTTTTATATCAAAAGAACTTACTTCAATATTCTGCAAAAATCGAAATGATTGTGTAGTTAATGTATATCTTGTTATATCCCACCAACGGCTATGATGATATTCATACTCCGTTTCAAGAATAAATTTTTCTTCGTTAGTATTTCTACTGTGTGGATAACCTGTACCTCCAAATAACCTGTCTGCTTCACATCCAGTAGTAAAAAGATTAGTGTCTATATTTGCCATACCAAAAATATTACCCTCTGCAAATTCATAAGACAAATTTTCTACTGCTTTTGGATATATATTTACTGATGACTCATCACCCATTATTAATCTTAGTTGATCTTTTGGACAAACTTCTAAAAGAGCATAAAGTATAGCAGTGCTATCAATCCCACCAGAGTAAAAAATATCAATAACTTTACCCATGTCACGCATCTCTGTTGCACGATCCAACATAATATCTCTAAAGGAGGGAAGATTGTTGGTATATTCATACTCAACTACTGGGTAGAAGTCACTACTAGTTTTAAATAAGAACTGATCTTTTCCTAATTTATCATTCAGATACCAACTAGGAGGCCGGGTAAATTTATTTAAAGAGTGTACTTGTTCATGAAACTTAAAATCAAACTCAGATTTAAAATCATCATCAAAGGTTTCCCAATGTTCAAATTTTTGTAGGTTCCAAACATACTCTAACCAAGCATTTTTATAGTCACCACTAACGTAAACGAAACTTGACATTAAATTTATTAATCTGTACCAGAAGTATCTGGGGTTTCGTCTTTACCTGTTACTGGATTGTATTCTTTAGCATCTTCAAAAAATGAACTAGATTCATTAAAACCAAAATCATCATCTGCATCAGCTGTGCCTGGGTTTGGAGAAACAGTATATCTTTGTTGTCTTTTTGGTGACTTGTCAGGCATATCTGCATATTGATCTGCTTGGACAGTCTTAATAACCTTACTAGAAGTAACAGGGCCATAAAGATAAAATTTTGCAGTAAATGCAAGAGTGTAAATAATAGTTGTTCTGGAGGTAAAATCTCCCTCATATGTGTCTTCATAATTAACAGAATTTAATACTATAGGAACATCTCTTTTTATACCCATATCTGTATTATCATTAAGTGTCACTGTATAATCTGGTTGAAAGTAAGGAAGAATCTGTTCTACTATCTGCAACGCATCATCTGATTGTTTTGCCATAATGTACAAAGAAAATTCAATATTATACGGTACAGGCATATATTGAGTATCTAGTTGTGTTGATTTAGAACCTTTTACTTTTTTAAACTGTTGAACACGATTTAATTTTCTGCCAGGATCGTAAGACATTCCAGAAATTTCAAAACCTATACGTGGAAGAGTTACTGCAACCTGTTTAGTTAGGTCTGCATCTTCACGCAAACGTGCAAGGAACTTTTGCCTGGGCCCATATGCTAAAGGCACTTTCATTGATTGTGTTATTGATCCACTATTATCCTTACGAACTAAGTGGATGTCGTTAAACATACTTCCAAAAGCGACAACCACTTTTCGAATTGTTTCGTGATAGAACTGCTGCCCTAGCATAATATAATCTCCTTTTTCATTTTAAAAACTTCCTGCGTCACCGAATGGATTTTTCTCAGAGAAGTCTAAGACAGTATCATCCAATTCGTCAAATAATTCATTTTGTGCGGTCTTATCAACACTATTAGTGTTAGCACCACCTGTTCCTATTATATAGTCTTCTGCAATTAACCAACCCCCATGACCAGTATCAGCATTATGTTCCATAAGAACATTAACACCTACAGAATTAGAATCGTCCTCACCGATAATATTGTCGCTATCTGTCTCATCAATAAGGAAATCATCTCCATAGGTATTGAGTTTAATTTTTTCATTGTAAGCAGCAGTTTGTTCAAGTGTAAACTGATAACCAAGGGTATTTGTAGACAATGCATCTTCGATAGCATCTATCGCAGCAATACCAGTGTCCATTTGTTCTGAACTGTATTCGAATAAACGACATCGCATTTTATATACAGGGTTGGTATCTAATTGATTAAAAGGATCATCATGATCTACAAAATTAATCTGAAATATTTTTTTGAGTATAGGATGATAAATAGCATCACCTTCAAATGGTCTATCTGAATCTGTAGCATCTGTTTCTGAAATCAAATAATAAGAACTACCTTCAAATTTATTATCACCATCCTCTGTAATAGTACCAGACTCTACCAAAATAGAACCAGAGGAAGTTGTATCTGTTCCACTTTCTATCTGAAACTGTTTAGTTAGTTCTTGAAATCTATTTTTGCTTACTACAAAAGTTGCTTCACTTAGATTCTGTAAACCAAACTGAGACATAATTTCTTGCTCTCCAGCATAGCCACCACCATTGTCTTCCATATACATTTCTATAGGAACTTGCGTTTCATATTTTGATAAGGCATCAGTACCAAAAACAGAATCTTCTGCAACAAGTGTACGGTCTAGATAATAAACATCATGTCCGTGTATCTGTATAGCTTCTGCAACTAAATCTGCAACTAAATTTTGTTCTGATGCAATAGCTTGATAATTATTAGTATGGAAGTGTTTATTTACCGCCATTATCCAATACCAAACATTATTGGTGGTTCGTGTAAGAAAATTGTTTCTTCTAATTTAGAAATTTCTTCTAGTGCTTGGGTGTAAATAGTTTCACCGTTCATGGTAACACCACCCAACATTGCAACACCACTAAACTTAGATAGGTTTGCACCCCATTGTTTTTTAATGAGAGAAGTCGCATACCGTTTAAGAAGAACATCATCATACATGTCTGGATATGATGTTGGATCTAATTTACGGAAACACTCAATTACGATATAGTCTTGATCACCAACAAAATCACTAGACCAATCAGCATCTAGATACAAACGATTCTGGTGTTGATTAAATCGAATAGGGGTTTCTCCCACAAGAATATGTTGCAGAAAATCTAAATTATTCATCATCATCTCATAATCTATAACAGAAGTGGAAGATAGATCAAATAAATCATTTAGATGTAGTTGATAACGGGCATCGAACATATTTGCGCCTGTTCCAGTACCAGTAAGGGGAAAAACTTTCACCACAGATATAATAGAACTAGGTAAAGGTATATAATTATTACCCTCTAACCAACTTGCAGTTATACTACTATCTATAGTATCTGTACTTGTGGTGGTTGTATTTTCTTTAGCTCTAGTGATCTCAGCCGTTGTTATGAGATGTTTAAGATACATCCTTTCAATACCATCATAATGATATTGAGAAATATATTGTAGTGCCTCATCAATACGATCATCGGCTTGGTCATCTGAAATGTTAATATCAATAACACCAGCACCTAGAGAACGTAGACAATAGTCTTTAAAAGTAGATTTAGTAGTTGGAATAGCCATATATCATCTCCTGTCCTCTATTTATAAATTAACTGTCTTGTTACTAGACAATTGGGTCCAAATTCTACGCCATGATCTATCCATTTACCTTTTTTTTTAAAACTAACACCCTCATATGTTTTAAGTGCAGATTTCCTAGGCATACTCCAAATCCAATGACAATCCTCAGACTTACCCTGAATTATCGCTTGCATTAGGAGAACCTGTCCATATCCTTTGTTTCTATATTCTTCTTTAACCCAAAGACCCCTCGAACGATATATTTTTTCAGAAGTTTTAAACCCACTATTTACACCAACAATTTGATTATCTTCTTTAATTACAAAAAAAGTAGGAGTATAGTTATCAAATATAGAATGGTCTTTTATTATACTACTAGACTGTTTCCAACAAAGACTGCTCATAGATTCTATTTTACTTATTCTTCCCAACCAAAGTTCGTTTTTCCAAATAGGATAAACTTCTTCAAATGTAGATTCAATCACTTTCATATACATATATAGGTATATGAGAATAGGGTTAATAGCAACGTCCAGAAGTGGTAGTACATATTTTCGTAGGTTTCTATGTAATACCTTTGGTCTTTATGACCCTGCCTCATGGCTAAAGAAGAATGATTATAAAGATAT
>Ga0115001_10002653_pt1 | contig 13704 bp, 5 predicted proteins | sample ArcticOcean_MG_C_12_FD_89869 | JGI IMG/M metagenome (GOLD analysis project Ga0115001, IMG submission 89869) | Marine microbial communities from western Arctic Ocean - ArcticOcean_MG_CB8_130 | ecosystem: Environmental > Aquatic > Marine > Oceanic | place: Arctic Ocean: Canada Basin | collected... | reverse complement strand
TCAATCATGACTCCAACAAGAGCCGGTAACGTGTCTGCTTCTCTCATTTCGACATCGAAGTAGATGCCAGCATCCAATGCTTCAAGACTCAAATCACTAATGTGCAAATAACCCCACCTTCTATATATTTGATCTTATAATGTACTACCTTATTCGTTGATAATATCCTGGCCGATTAATAAATTCAACTTTAGTAATCTCTCAATAATCTCTAATTCTGATTTTAAATCAAAAATCCATCTCCACCCTTGAGTGGTTTCCCTGAATATGTGATTTAATTCTAAATCATCCCATCCGTAACATTTGATTACTTCTTTATCAATTTCTTGATGTACGATTCTAATGTTCTTAATTGAATCATTCTGATTAAGCGTATCGCCAACAAGTTTGTATAACTCTGTGAGGCCAATTTTGTGATATTGCATGTATGCATTCCTCAATTCATCTAGTTCTTTACCAAGACTTTCTAATTCGGCGCTCATTTTAGGGAGTTTCAGCGTATGGAATACTCTTTTTGGAGAATAACTCAAATCATTTCGCATTCTTGAAGAATATTTCATTGCCCAAACAATATGTATATTCGATGATAAAAAGGCGAATGTAGCATAATCATCCCAACAGAATATTATTAATTTCTGATCAAGGATTTGCCGAGTATCTACAAAACAAACTTGCATAGTTTTACTAACTTGAGCAATCGCTATAACTCTGTCAAAGTCTCTGATTTGTCGATATAGATTCGCTCTTGGATTAGCATAAACCCACCATTTTTCTCTAAGGTTTTTAGAAAGTTGATAACTATTATCGTCTTTTTTCCGCATTCTGAATGGTTTAACTTTAGCAAGGATGATTTGATATGCGGAATTGTATTTAATTACCTCTTCTATAGGCATCTGAAAGAAGTTTATTGCATATCTTGTGGCCTTTTGATTATAGTTATTATTCAATTCTTTCCCGCCGAGATAAGGGAATATGACGTCAGAATGATTCGGACTTGACTTTAAAATATCTTTTGCTTCATTAGATTCAAGTATGAATCCAGTTCCTAGAAGATAAGATCCAACGTGAGAACGCTCCATATTTTCGGGGATTGATCTAGGATTGCCTCTGGTAACACCAGGGATTGAAAGAAATTCATCAATTTCTTTTACCACTACGCCATTTAGAGTTATAGGATGAACTTCTTTTCTTGAAAGGGAAATTGAATCTACAACCACAGTAGCTCCCTGGCCCCAAGCAATATCAGTATTAGCGTTGCAAATTCGCACTCCAGAACCAATGAGATACTCTAAACCAATTTTTCTGTTATCTCCTTGTTTGACCGAGTTAGTGGTAATTAATCCAAAAATACCGTTTTTTGATGAGAGAGATTCAAACTGTAACAAAAAATAAACTGACAAATCCACTAAACCCTTGCGATTATTAGCAATGTATTGTAAAATAAAATTTCTGCTTTCTTCTCCAATCGAAGATTTAAGATTCTTATAGACCACAAAGGGGGGATTACCAATCATCGCAGAAAATCCACTCATTGAATCACCTCATTGTGGCGGGAAGAACACTTCCGCAAATTCAAGTTCCCAATGAAAGAAATGTTGCTCTTGGGCAATTCTAGCAGTATGTTCACGCACGAATCGATACCGTGATGTGTTTCCAAGAACTCGTGCAGTTGACTCATCTACAATGATTTGTTCAGCCACTCCACATTCCCGAGCCAACCACAGTGCGTAATCACCTAAGTCGCGAGTTCCAAGAGGAGATGGAGGGTCGGCGATTCGATTCTCATTTTCATCGCATTCAGGGTCTGGCCACCACCACATTGCCATAGTTGAATCAAGAAGTTCTTTCGCCCATTGCCTGAGAGGATCTCGCAATGCAAGTGCGTATTCTCCTGATTTTTCTGAAAGCTGATCGAGGTTTTCCTCACTCATTGAATTAATTCGTGCTTGTTGTTCTGCAATCCGTGCAAGGACAGGTTGTATAGGGATTCCCGACCATGCCGGGCTGTTTTGAGTACCGAGTTGCTTTGAGATTTGCTTAATTTCTGTTTGTAACTCATCTCTACGTTGTTGCAGTTGCCGCTTTTCTTCGCGTGGATCCGAGTTTTCGGCTAACGCTTGATTGTCTCCAGCGTCCGCAAAATCGGGATGCTGAATAATACCTAATTCAGGATGGTTTTTGGATAACCACACGAGTTCATTTTGTGTTTGTTTGATAGCTTCTTCACATTCACCAAGTCGTATATGCAATAGACGTTTCTCTTCGACAGGATCTTGGTTTTGAGCTAATGATTGATTATCTCCAGATGTGGAGAATTCCGGAAGCGAAAAAAGAGTAGTTAGATTCGAATCAGATTGATTCAGCCGCTTAATTTGTTTTGAAAGAGAAATTCGGTCTGATTTATACCCGTCCATTTTCTGAAGCAATTGTGCCTTCTGTTCGGCAGGGCTTTGCCTTTCAACAGGTGCCTTAGAGGCTTGTTCTTCAATGATTTTACTTCCGAATTTTTCGGTACGCAGTTCTATATGTACTCGTTCGAGTGATTTAAGCTTCGAATCGATATCGCGAATTGCAGCAGTGTATCTATCTGTAAGGTTTTTGCGTACGAATTTATTGTGTTTCTTGTGTTCTGTTCTTTCCTCTTTCCAGGTTTTAGGAATGGCGTCATCTGGAATCAGTCCAGCATTTTCAATACGTTGGCCGAGCAAACTGTTACCATGTCGGATATGTGAATCCAAGAAACTCAGCGGGCGAGAACCGTCGTATGTATCCATCCAGATAGCGACCTTACACAACTCTACAGCAGTTGGATTCAAGTCAACACCGTAGATACATCGGCTGGCCACATCCCTCTTCCAACGCTGTATAAGAGACGGTGCCGGATAGACTTCTTCACTGTCAATTTTAGCTAATTCAACTGCGATTCTTTCAAGAGCAGCGAGCAGAAAGTGTCCTGAACCCGAGGCAGGATCACATACGGTGATACTCAGTATGGCCTCGATTTTTTCGTTCTTAATGAAATTGGGAGTAGCATCAGTACCCCGGTACTTTCTACGAACCTCAGACTTCGCTTCTTCGAGAAGCGGCTCGATAGTGGTAGTAATTAAATGGTCAACAAGATCACGTGGCGTATAATAACTTCCAGATGATTTGCGATCATTGCCTGGTTTGTTCTGCAACTCGAAGGTACCTTGCTCCATATCGATGATTGGACGAAGTTCGAGTAAACTTTCATAGACACTGCCAAGTTCGGTTTCTCGCAATGTCTTCCAATGAACGCGGTGGTTCTGTCCATCTCTTATGAATGTACACAGTTTGTGAAGTCCCGCAATATAATCGCGGTTCAGCATGCGCAGCGGGTCAAGAAGAGGTGTCGAGTTCTCTGAAAAAAGAAATGAGCCTAATGCCGGTAATGCAAGGCCATCATAGCCGCCTCTTAATCCAGAAAGAATGACTTTCAGTTCTTCATAGCCATCAAAGTGATTGTCCATTCTGTGAAAATGAAGCGTTGAACGACGGCGAGATGTCGAATACGATGTCTCGTAGCGCATACGGGCTTGTTCAACAGCATTGACTTGCTCTTCTCCCATTTGCTCACTCGGTTTTACGAGTAAGATGTCACGATCTTCGGTAACGAAGATGAAAATTAATTGGTAAATGAAACGCATAAGTTGCCGTTGCATTTCATCAGCGAGACCTGGCTGGTCACGGAGAGCTTGTCGGAATTCGATATTACCTGCAGAAAGTCGCACAAATCCAGAACCAAAACATTCAGCGGCCTTCTCCACACATAATTGTAGATCTGCCAACACGGACATCCCCTGTTGACCAGATGCTTTGTACCATGAATCCAACCATGATGGAGAATCCTCAGGAGCATTGGAAGGCCAGCGAGATGCATGAACCATCATGTAGAACATTTTGAAGTCACCAAAGTGGCGTTCCGAGAACATTTTCTGTAAATCGAACTCTATAGACTCGGTGACGCTTGGCCGGTTGTTCGAGCGAAGAATCCTAAATTGGATGCCGTTGGATACAACGCCCCATTGATGGTCATTTTCCGAATTTAAATGCCCCTGGACCAATGAGTGAGGGGATATACGTCTTGCCCCCACAGCTTCACTTCTTTCATCCAATGGTGCACCAGCGGCAACCACATGCCAGACAGAGCCCAAAGTTTGACGCCAAATCTGTGGCCGATCTCCACTTGTTGGACAGGTTGTTGTGCCAACATTAATTTCGATAATAGAGAGTAAACGCTTGATGAAAGATTTGCTGTGCGTTGCAACTTCTTCATTTTCAATTGCCTTCTGGCCCAGCGTATTCCAAGTATGGCACGCAGCACCCCAAAGTGCTGATATGTAATTATTCAAATCACGGGAGTCTTGATGTCCATAGGTTGACGGATTCGTACCTTCAATAGTTGCATCACCATCAGCAACCTTGATTAAAAACTCAGCAGAAAACATACCTCCATTAATCGTTATACAATTAAAATCTTCAATCATCTAATTTCACCTCCGGAAGAAGGATAGAAAGCGATAAGATATCCATAGGCTCATGTAAATGAACTTCTAAAGAACCTTTTTCGGAAAGGACTGCTCGAACTCTTAAGTGGGATTGTTCAACGCGTTGTTTGATACGTTCGGCCTCTAATCGCAGGGGTTGTTCAAGAACACCTTGGTGGATTCGGGAAAGTAATGGCTTGAGAATGGCCTCCGCTTGGCCCAGAGGAATATTACCGTCGGCTTGCGCGTCCCAAAGAGGAGATACTTCTTCTTCATTCAACCATTGAGGATTGTCAAGTTCACCATGGAATCCAAGAGTGATAAGTTCTTCAACCAAAACTGTTGATTCTTTTTGACGGTAGGTTGTCGTGAGACTAAATCGCGCTCGGGCAAGGAGAATATTTGTCCGTTTGTTGACCGAGTTCGTACGAGTTACAGACAGTCGACGCCCATATCCCTGACCAACTTGGTCAAGGCTGCTTCCCATAACTTGATTGGCCAAACGTTCAACGACTGGACTTGTACGAACAATTCGTTCAAAACCTTGTTGAACAGGGCTTAAATCATCAACAATCGCATACTTCACTTCGGCTTTCCAATCTTGGATTGCTTTCAAATTTGGATCTAAAGGTGCCGAGGTAAAGGTAATATGGTTTCCATCTCTTCTAGGTTGCCCACCATAAAATTGAATCGTGCTTGCGAGGAAATCAGCGACCCTCTGGGGCGAACCAAGAGCTTCACGGACTTCTGCCACCTCGTGTTTCACTTCATCAACATGAATTGTCCCTTGAGCAAAGATTGAACGTCGTTTTGATTCACGTTCCGCTGCATCCGTCCATTCTTGTTCAATATACTCCTGATGCTTTTCTTCTTCAAAAAAGAGTGTTAATTGTTTTGTTTGGAGTTCAGAACTAAGAAATCCTGCTGCAATAGCAGTATCTATTGCTTCCATAGCATTCGGAGCCGGGACACTTATTCCAAGCGCTTTTCGTATGGTGCGTTGTTTTTCTATAATTGTGTTCAACACAATGCCGTCTACGATGTTGTTTTCTCCAACAAGGGCAATGGCGTGAACGTCTGGGCTTAATTGACCGAATCGGTCGACTCGTCCTTCTCGTTGTTCATGAGCTGTTGGACTCCATGACAAATCATAATGGATGACTGAAGTAAAATCATCCTGCAAATTCACGCCTTCTGAAAGGCAATCGGTACAAATTAAAACCCGTTTCGATTTATCTACTTGACTAAACTCTCCAACTCTTCGAAGACGTTCTCCCGGAGGTAAACGTCCAGTGATTCCTTCGATCTTTATACCTCTCGGTAATTCTGCTGTTAATTGTTTGACTAAATAGTCGACAGTAGGGACAAAACGACAGAATATAATTGGAGAAAAGCCTAATTTTAGTTCGGCTTTAATGATATTGATAAGTTCCAACACCTTCGGGTCTTTGTCAAGGGCTGAACTTTCAAAACGTGAGATGAAACCATTGACTATTTCATGTTCCGATTCAACGCCAAGTTCATCTCCACCAAGCACTTCATCTCGTAATCCATTTTCGGATTGCATATCGAAAAGTGAAGCCTGCATATCAGGTCGAACTGATGTATCCGCTTCATCAGGCAATGTTGCTTGCCGTGTTTGAAGCCCAGCAATTGCAGCTGCAGGGCTTGATGCCATTGCCCGCATAAGACTCAACATGGACCAGTAGCGAACTCGCTTTGTTCGCTTGTCAACAGCCACATTCATTCGCCCTTGAGACCATGCCACAACATCATTGAACAAAGTTCGGTTATGGTTACCCCAAGAGTAGTGGTGAGTTCGTTCAAGACGAGTCGGAAAGGTAGTCCCCATATCCTCGAAATCCCGACGGATGTCGACTCGCCGACGTTGGACCAAATGTTGTGCTATTCGCGCTCTATCTGATGGAGAGGGGTTCTCTTTGAGTGCGAGTTGTTTAAAACTTGGATAAAGAAGACCCATCAAAGATGCAAATGCATCTTGGTGGCCACTGTGAGGAGTAGCAGTGACAAGAATGAGGTGCTGTTCAACATTCTCCGATAATGATTTGAGTAATTGATGACGGATTTGTTTGTTACCTCTACGACCTTCACGTTCCGTACAGCCATGGGCCTCATCAACAATGACGAGGTCGGGGCAGGTACGCAAGAACATTGCAGCACGTTCTTCTTGTTTGATAAAATCAAGTGAAACGACAGTTATCGGATGTTGTAAAAATATTGAATCGTCACCGTCGATTAATTGGCGTTCCAATCGTTTGGCGGTTGATGCAAGAACAAGTGTGACATCCTCGAATCCAAATTGCTCAGTAAGAGCATCTTTCCATTGCTCAGCAAGATGAGGTGGACAAAGAACGCTGAAACGATCAATTTCTCCCCGGTCAATCATTTCTCTCGCTATGAGAAGCGCTTCAACGGTTTTGCCAATACCTACATCGTCAGCAATCAAGAGACGTATTGTCTCCATACGAAGCGCCATCATGAGAGGCACCAATTGGTATGGTCGAGGCTCTACGCCGATTCTCGAGAGGCTTCGGAAAGGACCTGCTGCATTTCGAAAAGAAAGTCGGACGGCATCACGAAGAAGTCTTGACTGAGCGAGATTGCCAATAATGGAAGACCCCCCGTCAGCTTCAACCTCTTGGACAGTAGGCAGTGTAAATGATGCAGGTTCGACCGCTTCAAGTTCTGTGTCAATGCCAATTTGAACAGGGGATGAACCATCAAGAGGAGAAAGAATGAGAAATGAGCCATCTGCATCTGATTCTGGTTGGACAACCCAGTCTCGACCACGTGCTTTAACCAAAGATCCAATTGAGTATGCTGCAGTCATTCATTCACCTCAAAAATCCAGTCATTTTGTTCTATTGTTTGAATCCATCCGTTTTCAACTTGTGAATGATGGAACACCAAGTTTGTCCAGCCGAGTTGACTTAAACTCTCTCGTTGAGATGAATCGCGTTCTTTTTGGAATTCCGAATCATGCTCTGGGCCATCGATATGTATAGCTACCTTGCCATTTCGGTACAAGAAGTCTAATCGCGTTTGAGCTACTGAAACCGCATACTGCGCTTCATCAGGTAATCGCTTATTCCGTGAACGTATGAGTTCAAGGAAGACCCGCTCTAAATCAGATTCGCATCTTGATGCGAGAAGTGGATAGGTGTCATAATCATGTGACCCTCCACTGATTTCGACATCAGATTGGCTCCATTCTTCAAAGTGAGGGGCTAAGAGACGACGGTCGATGTATTCATGATCGAGTTGATTCATGTATGAGAGTAAGCAATCATAACACCCCGCAGCACATGGGGGTTGATGAGATGAACCAATGTCAGTTGAATCCGAATCAAAGTGCATTAATGATTTCATTTCATCGACAAGTAAGGGCCAAATCGTTTCATCGGAGATTATTCTTCGTAGAGCGCCCGTGCCGCCTTCTGATGCTTCATACAGGAGAATGGCTTTCGGATCTTTTCGACTCGGAAGAGATTCTGAAACCAATTCGGATTCCTCTAATCGGAAGAAATGCTGTATTGCACGTCGGAATGCGGATTGAAGCGTAAGTAATTGTTCACTACTGCAGGACCACTGGGGAGTGATAACGAGAATATTTCGACGGTCTTTTACGTAAGGAATTACACGGCGATAAGCATCGCCTAGTGTTGATTCATCTTCCTCGTCGGCTCTTTTTTGTTCTGAAACTGACGCCCAACGTTGTTCTTTGACATTAAGAATGAAGCCGCTGTTCGATTCATCTTTTCTGCGTCGCAAACCAAGATTAATCCTCCAAATATCTGCTGTATGGCCGTATTGCAGATTAAGTTCATAGGTCGGTGCTTGAATCGTCATTACTTTATCACGCTGTATTTGACGATTTGCAAATTTATATCGCGTAACTACATCAAAGCCTTGTCGAGTTCTCTCTTCTTCACTTGAGGTAATTCTATCTCGTCTTTTCGTGATGACGTTTTGCATTTCCATCATCCGATTTACGGCAACCCCAAGGATTGAATCACATTTATCACACCGATCTGGCGTTACGCTGCCTTCTGCCAAATGAAGATACCCACACTCGGAACAGGTTGCGATTGTATCCAAAGGCAACCCTTCTGCGTCATCTCTCAACGGAAGGGTAATGCGTTCAACTTGGTATTTAGCCCCTTCATGGTAAACAACCGCACCCGGTCCAAATTCCGAAATAGCGAGGAATCGGGGACGGCTCAGATAATCATCTCTATTTGCTCCTCTCCGACCAGGTACATAGGCAGAAAGTGGAAGCCGAGGGAAATTATATCCTGGAAGGAAACCTTCACTCGCGAAATATCTGTAGGTATAGAAATCTCCATTCATTGAAGAACGACTATCTGTAAGCAGTGTCAGCATTCTGCGTGCTTGGTTTCTACGTGAATTCGCTGCATTTCGTTCATGTTCGGTTTGTGAGGTGTCTAAAGAAATTCTGTGTTGAATATTGGCTTGTTGGTGAGATGATTTGTAAAGACCAACCCATCGGTCAACGGCTTTCCGGAAATTCGATTCGATTTGTGACATATGTTGAGCAATATATTCCTCCACCGAGAGTGTATTACCCACATAGTCTGCAATAACTTCGCCAAGTGAAAGACGGGCGAGTGTTTGTGCTTTTCCTCGGATTTCAGAATCTCGGAGCAATTGCAACAATCCAGTACGCGGTTCAAGAGTTGGTTGTTCTCCATCGATATCGATCACTTCTGAAAGACTGGAACCGAAATCGAAATTCGCTATAGAAAGCCAAATTGCATTCAAGTGAGATTCAATAAGATCTTCATTATTCAGTTCAAGCGTTGGAGGTCGTACCTTTCCACTGACCATTTCCATTGGATTACGGAAGTAATGACTGTCATGTGGACTACCTGATGAACAGTATGTGAAAATTAATGCTGGTTGACCAGAACGCCCTGCTCGACCACTTCTTTGAGCATAATTTGCTGGAGTCGGGGGTACATTTCTCATTCCAACGACGCTTAAATCACTTATATCAATGCCTAATTCCATCGTGGGAGAGCAATAGAGAAGAGGAAGTTGCCCGTTTCGAAACATCTCTTCCCGTTGTTCACGTTCATCCATAGGGACTTGCGCCGTGTGTTCATGGGCCTGTATCGACCAAACTTTGTCGGATGATGCATTTTCATACAATTCGGTGAAGTATGGGTTTGCTTCTAAATCAACCTCAGTTGCTTGTGCCATACGAATTGGGTCTCTGTAAGGAGTGCCATCACCCAGCGTCCACAAGATAGTTCCTGATTTTATTCTGTATCCAGTGACATCAGACGTACGTTCTGTTTGTTCGAGTAATCCGACTTCAGTTAATGCTTCAAAGAGATCTACAATAATCTGTCGCTTTTCGGTGGCAGGTGGTGAGTCATGTTCACTGTTTTGTAGGAGCAACCTCATCATGTAACGGCCAAAACCTCCACGCTCAGTGATATGTTCTAGGCCTTTAACAAAACGATCGTTAATCGCACTTTTAGGCATAGCTACAGCATAAGTCGAATTTACCATTGCATCAGGATCGTCAACCGCCCAAGGGTGCTTGAGTTGGTCTGTAGTTAACCGAATGAGTTCGTCTTGACGGGTCTTTTCAAGTTCCTCAGTGTTTATTGCTAACTTCTGCCTCATAAGATCCAGCAAGGTTTTACAAATCACCCCTCTTATTCCCGATGATGCTTCCGCAAGCAGGGTATGGCGATTTGACCATGTGGCGTCATCGGCTGCTACATCTTCCAAAGAAAGATACTCAATCTTCATTTGCCCTGTTTGTTCAAGGTTCGGTGAAGTCAGACGCCAACCTCGTTGTAAATCAGAATGCAGATGGTAAGCGACTGCCTTTTGTAGAGCACGTATTTGCTCATCCGCTGCGGCAAACTTCGCATCAGGATTACGACCGAAATCGGAGGAATGTAAATTCAGCGCATCGACGACTCGGCCCGGTATTTCGCTTCCACGGATTACTGAATGTTGATGTAACGCACTGTATAATGCCGCACGGAGAGCAATAACAAACCGGAGATCATTCAAGTGCCCAGATTGGAGGGATGAGTCTTGGCGGTTGTCACTGAATACCAACATTTTCTTTGCATCTTCAGGTAAATCCATATCGGGTTTTCGCATTCTGCGAACTGTATTCATAGAAATCATGGAAATAGCACTCGAGCGACCCTCAGTGCCTAATGCACCTACTTTGCCGATGTCACTCATGCCACCTGCTCGATCATATGAGACTCCGCAATCAAGGCAGAAACGAAACTTTCCAGGTAAAAAGGCAACACTCAAACCATCCTGGCCTACCGACCCATTCGGATTGATTCGGAACGGCAGCGGTTGCCAATCACGGCGATGAGAAGGTAACTTACCCTTCTCATTCAGCCATTCAGAAGGCAATCTTTCCAATGACTCCGAGGGTTCTTCCGGCCAAGGATTCAAAGAGTTCACATACAGATATCCTGCGTTCTCTCTGTTATCGTCACGCACGTCAGGAGCCCGAGCTGAAAATTGACCTGAATCTTTCTTTACCAAAAGATACTCTTGGCCACATTCCCGGCAAAATGCCATAGGATAAAGACGATGATTCTCCGTCCCTGGGGCATACTTTTGGCCATTCAAATGAATCTCTCGAATATCTTCCGCTTCTGCTGTAACGTGCACTGTACTTCCTTTCGTAAGAAATTGGTGTAATCTGAAAGCAAAAAATGGTCGGTCTCTTTCTGTCCTCAATTTATTGCCAACATCCAAAATCCGAGTAATTGCGTTTGAACATATCTCGCGGCCTAAATCAGTTTTCCGATCCAATAATTCAGAAAGAGAAGTGGGCATCTGTGAGAGGACCGAGTCAGGTGAATTTGGAGGATTCAGTGGTCTTGGATATTGACGCACTCCGTTGGAGTCCACGCCAAGAGTCGTTTCAATCCAACGGGCAAGAGGATCGTTTTGCAAACCTATTTGATCTGCAGGCCCAAGTCCTGCAGCCATGGCTTGAACCGACAAACGCAACGATTCAAATTCCAGTGAAGTATCTGAAAATGTGGCCGGGAGGAGAGTTTCAGTAATGACATCGATTGCTTCTGAATCTATGCCAAACAACTTCCCAGACACCTGTTTAACAGCCTCATTTTGATCATCACTATCTCCTTCAGTTGACATGGTGGCTGAAGTACCTACGCACTGAACAGATTCAGCTCCAATCATTGACTTCAGACGTCGAATGAGCAAAGCCACATCCGCTCCCTGCCTTCCGCGATAAGTATGCAATTCATCCAATACCAGAAAATCAATATCTCGGAGTGCTTCGACCAAGACGCGCTCTCGAGGTCGGGTGAGCAAGAGTTCAAGCATCACATAATTTGTTAGAAGAATGTCTGGAGGGTTATTGAGTACTTCCTGTTTTTCATCATCAGACTCTTGACCCGTGTATCGCTTGAAAGTTACTTTAGGGATTCCAGGCCGAATAGATGGGTCGAGAAACTTTTTCAATTCCTCCACCTGGCTGTTAATCAATGCATTCATTGGATAAATAATCAAAGCTTTAACACCCTTTCCACTACCATTTCGAAGTATTGCATCCACAATTGGAGATATGTATGCCAACGATTTTCCGGAGCCAGTACCTGTTGTCAGAACATAGTTTCGACCCTGTGAGGCAGAAACGATTGCTTCATCTTGATGGGAATGAAACGTCCATGGCGTCCCATCATCACGTGAAAAGCAGGGGAGGGCCTGAGGGGTAAACAATCCCGCCTCAACCAGTTCTTGCGTAGTACGACCTGGTTTGAAATTTGGATTCAACTGAACCATAACCTCAGGCCATAACAAACCATCTTCCAACGCAGACTCGACTTTGGAACGGATTCTCTGGTCTTTAATTTGATGAAAACTTCGAATAAATTGACCATAATCGTCAACTATTGTATCTCGAAGTTGGAATACATCCATAAGAACACCACAGGGTATAAACTTCGTAAATATCGACAGATGATAAATCATCCCTTTCAGATTTTTGAAGAGACTTTTTCCAATTCATTGTAATTGTTGAGTCTAAAAAAGGACGAAGTTTTTCCAGCGTTTCATGTAGTCAACAAACACTGGACTCAAATCCACATCAAGCAAATGCCGTTCAGTGAACGGCGGGCGTTGAGGGGAATAATCTGGATTGTCAAGATACATTGGCCAGTCGGGATGGGCAATCGCAACTCGGGCTACACCAACCAAATCTGCACCTTCATCCATCAGCCATTGTGCATCAGAGGAAGTCCATATGCCACCTGTCGAAATCAGAGGAATGTGCTTTGGAACAACTTCTGCGAATCGCTTGGTAAGGCTTGGTCCGTCTTCATCTCCTTCAACACCTTGGAATACATCCCAACATGAGATGTGAAGCATATCAATGTCCATTTGGCAAAGAATTTCGGCCAACTCGAGGCTTTCATGCAAGAAAACTCCGGCTTTTTCAATGATGGGTGAAATGCGAACGCCGATGATGAAATCCGCTTCTGTTGCTTTACGAACTGAAGTGATAATGTCACGCAAGAACTTGCTTCGGCCCATCAAATCCCCACCCCATTCATCTTCTCGTCGATTGGTCTCGCTTCCCAAGAACTGACAGATGAGATAGGAATGAGCACCGTGCAATTCCACACCATGAAAACCTGCTTTTTGACAACGAACTGCTGCATCGGTGAACGATTGAATCATCTCAAGTACTTCTTCATGCGCTAATTCTCGAGTGGATAAGCCATCCATTCCATCCTCGGTATTCTCACTTGCGGAAACCGGTTGAACCCCGTTGAGTGATTTGGGGGCTCGCATGCCACCGTGGAAAATTTGAGCAAGGCTCACGGTTCCTGTTTCGTTCAGTTGCGTCGCCATTTTGGTCAAGCCAGGTAATTGATGGTCGCCCCATACACCCATTTCTCCATCCCAACCGCGTCCGTGTTCAGTGACGTTGGCTGCAGCAGTTGTGGTGATAGCAAATCCACCTTTTGCTCGGCGTACGAGCCACTTGATTTCTTCATCAGACAGCGTTCCGTCAAGATTACTTTGTTTGTTGGTCATCGCTGCAAGTACGCTCCGGTTCGGCAGAACATGACCCGTTCGAGGCAATGTGAAACGACTCGAGGGGTTCATGCTTCAAGCACGGACAACC
>Ga0115001_10002649_pt1 | contig 13720 bp, 10 predicted proteins | sample ArcticOcean_MG_C_12_FD_89869 | JGI IMG/M metagenome (GOLD analysis project Ga0115001, IMG submission 89869) | Marine microbial communities from western Arctic Ocean - ArcticOcean_MG_CB8_130 | ecosystem: Environmental > Aquatic > Marine > Oceanic | place: Arctic Ocean: Canada Basin | collected... | reverse complement strand
ATCAATGATAATTGCAGGATCAGATGGTTCTACTTTGACAACTTGGTTAGAAGGAGATAGCACAGGTGAGGTTACAGTATTTGGTAACCCAACAAAAAATTTAGGTATTGCAACAAAACAATACGTTGATTCAAATATTACAGCAAATGACGAAATAACTGAAATGTCAGATGTCACTTTATCAAGTATTACAAGTGGTGACATTTTACAGTGGAACGGTAGTCAATTTGTAAATATAGCTTTAGGAGTTATAGGTACTATGGCTGGTCAAAATGCTAATGCAGTTGCAATAACTGGTGGTTCTATTACTATGGGATCATTATCTAATACGTCAAGTCTATTAGTAAAAAATTCTAGTGGTACTACATTAAAAACAATTATTGGAACAACTTCATAGGAAAGTATTATAAATAGGAGTAACAATTATGCCAGCGATTATAACAACAAAATTCAGAATAAACAACAGTGAACAGTTTCACGAATCTTTTACGGAAGCTTCTCCAAATGTTTATTATCTAGGTCTAGCAAGACCACAAGCTTTCGGTACATCTACAAGAGGTGATGGCCGTACAGATTACGAAGGAACAGACTCAGCACCAATTATACCAGGTGATACTGTTGTTGCAGAGTTCAATACTTTTGATGATCTATTAGCTGCTAAAAAAATTACAAGTTCAGATATTAGTTTTGCAGTACCAAGAAGAAATTGGGCAACTGGAACAACATACGATATTTACAGACACGACTATGGAGAATATATTACAGGTAGTACATCTTTAAGAAATACTGCTAATGGTGGTGCAACAACTTTACATGACGCTAATTTTTATGTTTTAACTACAGACAGAAATGTTTACAAGTGTATTGACAACGATGGTAACACTGCTTCTACAACAGAACCAACTGGTACAAGTTCTAGTGTTATAACAACTGCTGATGGTTACAAATGGAAATATATGACTACTATGTCAGCGGCTCAACAATCAAATTTCTTATCAACAGACTTTATGGGACTTTCAACTAACTCAACTGTTAGTTCAGCTGCTATAGACGGATCAATTGATTGTATAAAAATTAAATCTGCCGGTTCAGGTGGTGCAGATGGCTCTCATTCAGTAACAATCAAAGGTGACGGATCAAGTGCAGCTGCTAATGTTATAGTATCAGGTGGTACTATTACTTCGGTAGTTATGACTAACGTAGGATCAGGTTATACTTTTGGTACAGTTTCAAATGCAGAAATAGTAACTGCTGGGTCAACAAGTTTAGTTGGTGCAGAATTAGACGTGATTATTTCTCCAAAAGGCGGTCATGGTTTTAATTCAGTAGAAGAATTAGGTGGTTTCTTTGTAATGTTAAACGTAAATTTAGAAGGATCAGAAGCAGCAAACTCTGGAGATTTCCACGCTGGTAATGACTTTAGAAAAATTTGTTTAATCAGAGATCCAAAAGCTTCAGGTTCAGCTGCAACTACTACAACTTTAAGAGGTACTAAAGCAGTAAGACTAGCAGCTAGTCCAACTCCAGGTACTTTTATAGTTGATGAAGAAATAAATCAATCAACTACAGGCGCTGTTGGTAAAGTTGTAGAATGGGACGCAACAAACAGAATTTTATACTACATTCAATCAAGACACAATGACGCTGGCGTTGACAGTAATGGTAACTTAACAGCTATTTCTAGTACTCACGTAATCACAGGTCAAACGTCTTCAGCAACAGGAACACCAGACACAGGAGTTTCGGCAACAGTTAACAATGTTGTATTTTCAAGTGGGTATTCTGCTTCTGAAATAGATCATGACTCTGGCGATGTATTGTACATAGAAAACAGAGCACCTATTCAAAGAGCAACAGACCAAACAGAAAATATTAAACTAGTTATTGAGTTTTAAAGGGAGATATTATGCCAAGTCCAACAGACTTCAATCTTTCACCTTACTACGATGACTTTAATGAGACAAAAAAGTTTCATAGAGTTCTTTTTAGACCAGCATTTGCTGTACAAGGTAGAGAGTTAACACAGTCACAGTCTATTCTACAGAATCAGATTGAGAGACTATCAGACCATGTCTTTGAACAAGGCGCTATGGTTATACCTGGTGATATTGGCTACGACTTAAACTATTACGCAGTTAAATTAACTTCATTTACAGATTCAGCTTCAGTTGGTATTACACTATCAAACTTTGTAGGTTTAACATTAACAGGCGCTTCTTCAGGTGTTCAGGCAAGAGTTGTACATCAAGTAGCAACAGATGGAACTGACCCTAACACATTATTTGTAAAATATATAAATTCAGGTACAGACAATACTAAAACTGCCTTTGATGACAACGAAACAATTTCAGCCGTAACTACAATTGACGGAACAGGCACAACTGTTTCAGCAGTAGTTGATTCTACAGCAGTTGGTAGTGCAGCTTCAATTAAAGAAGGTGTTTATTACATAAATGGTTTTTATATTAAAGTAAACGATCAAGTTTTAATACTAGACAAGTATACAAACACTCCTTCTTACAGAGTAGGTTTAACAGTAACAGAAAGTTTTGTAACACAAAACGATGACGCAACTTTAAATGATAATGCACAAGGCGTTTCAAATACAAATGCTCCAGGCGCTCACAGATTTAAAATAGATTTAACATTAGCTAAAAAATCTTTAACTGCTACAGATGACGCAAGTTTCGTAGAGTTATTAAGATTAAAAAAAGGTTTTATACAAAACCAAGTTAGAACAACTGAATATGCTATATTAGAAGATACATTAGCAAGAAGAACGTTTGATGAATCAGGTGACTATGCAGTAAGAGACTTTGATTTAGATTTAAGAGAACATTTAATATCAGGTACTAACAGAGGAATATATTCATCAGGAAATGGTGGATTAGAAACTAAAATTGCAGCTGGTCTAGCACCAGGTAAAGCATATGTTAGAGGTTTTGAAATAGAAACTATCGGTACTAGTTTTGTTGACGTAAACAAAGCAAGATCATTTGATACACAAAATAATTCTAATACTAGATTTGATATAGGTAACTTTGTATATGTTAATAATGTATATGGTTCTCCAGATGTTGGATTTGTTTCAGGTGATGTTGCAGCTTTCAAAAAAGTTGGTTTATACAATAAAGAAACATCAGCAAGAGGAACAGAAAATACTGGTTCAGGTTCTAGTATAAATTCAATAGGCCGAGCTAAGTCTAGAGGATTTGAATATGCTTCAGGTTCATCAACTTCAGGTTTCTTTGCTAGTTCTAGTGCAAACGCTTCGGTTTTCAAACACTACTTATTTGACCTTGTTATGTTTACACATATCAACGTTGCAAAAAATCAATCGTTTACTAACGGTGAAAAAATTACAGGTAGTACTTCAGCTGCTACAGGTACATACGAAAATATTTCAACAAACAATAGTCACACAATAACAGGCGCAACAGCAGCTAATCCTGTTGTAATAACATCGTCTAATACTTTAAAAGAAGGACAACAAGTTACAATTTCTGCCGTTGTTGGTATGACACAATTAAATGGTAATACATATACAGTAAAAAATCCAACTGCTTCAAATTTTGAATTAGATGTAAACGGTTCTTCTTTCAGTTCATATACAAGTGGTGGTATAGCAGATCAATCGGTTGTTGTTTTATCTAGTGTATCAGGAACATTTACACCTGGCGAAACTATAACAGGTGCTATTTCATCTAACACTGCCACTATTCAAGCAAACGCTAGAGGTTTCAAAGGTGTTACTTCGTTTGATTTTTCATCTACTAAACAACTTGGTATGGACGGATCTCCAACATACACAGCAGACACTAAATTAGATAGTACATACGGAGAAAGTTTACAAATTACAGGTACAATATCAATTGCAAACAGTAGTAATACTGTTACTGGTTTTGGTACTAAATTTAATACAGAATTAAGAGTTAATGACAAATTATCATTTACTACAAACGCAGGTACTACAGTTAATAAAATAGTTGAAGCAATTATTTCGGATACTAGTTTAGTATTCTCAACTACTGTTGGTGGTTCAGATGTATCAACTAAATCCAATTCAAACAGAAATAGAGGTAAACTTACAGATTCAAATAAAAACATAAACGTATTTAAGTTACCTTATGAAAATGTTAAGACATTAAAAACAACGGCTAATTCAGGTGCTAGTGATACAAACTTTAAAGTTAGAAGACACTTTGCAACAACATTAGGATCAAATGGTGACGCAACCATTTCAGCAGGTACAAATGAAACATTTACAAGTCTAACAGAAAACGATTTTTCGGTCTCAATTATGACAACCGGTTCAGGTGGAACAGGTGCAGTAGGAGACTTTATGAGTTTAACAGGATCAAACCATGAGGGTGATTCAATATTTACATTAGGTGGTTCTCCATCAGGTAAATCTTTAACGTTAGATTTTGGTTCTAATTTTGCAGGACATAAAATTAAAATCTTAGCAACAATCAATAGATCAGTTGTAGAAGAAAAAACAAAATCTTTAGTTACAGGTTATACAAGAAATCAAATTAGTTTAGCAGATATTAATAAACAAGGTGGTATGAGATTAAGTGTAGCCGATGTTTACAAATTAAACTCTGTTAAAATGGCAACTGGTTTTGGTACTTACTCATCTTCAGGAGAAATTGATATTACAGATAGATTTACTTTAGATAATGGACAAAGAGATAACTTCTATGATATAGGTAGAGTATTTTTAAAAACAGGTGCAGTAGCACCAACAGGTTCAATTCAAATTAATGTAGATTACTTCTCTCACGGTTCAGGAGATGTATTTACTGTAGATAGTTATTCAGGTGCTGTTGACTATGCAGATATTCCTTCTCATACTTCCGATACAACAGGAGACATATTTGAGTTAAGAGATTGTTTAGACTTTAGACCAAGAGTTGATGATAACTCTACGATCAATAAAGGTGAACAAGATAAGTATTATAATGGTGCTGGCGCTTCAGTTGTAGATGTTGCTAAGTTCGGTACTGATATAACTTCAGATTTAGAATATTACTTACCAAGAATAGATAAAATCTTTTTAGACAAAAACGGTAAGTTTAAGGTAGCAGAGGGTGCTAGTGCTTTAGTTCCTCAAGCACCAAAAGATATTGATAGTGCAATGCACCTTTACACTTTAGATGTGCCAGCATATACTTTATCTACAGACGATATAACGATTACTAGAGTTGACAATAAAAGATACACAATGAGAGACATTGGTAGATTAGAGAACAGAATTGAAAATGTAGAATATTATACTCAACTATCTTTGTTAGAATCACAAGCACAAAATTTGCAAGTACAAGACGCAGAAGGATTTGATAGATTTAAGAATGGATTTATAGTAGATAATTTCACAGGTCATAGTATAGGTGATGTAAAGAATTTAGACTACAAGGTTTCTATGGACATGGCAAGAGGCGAGTTAAGACCAATGTTTAATGAGGATGCCGTACAATTGATTGAAAGCGACAATGACGGTACTACTATTACTGCTTTAGATAGAACTGAAGCTAAGTATGCAAAAACAGGAGATTTAATTACTTTACCTTACACAGAGGCAACTTTAATTGATCAACCTTTTGCAAGTAAATTTGTTAACGTAAACCCTTTTGACATATTCACATGGTCAGGTAGTATTGCGTTAACACCACCGTCAGACGAATGGAAAGAAACAGAAAGAGTGCCAGAATTAGTTGTTAATGCAATAGGTGGTTTTGATACTCTAGTACAAAATTTAGGTAATCCAAATTTACAAAGTGTAGAAATTGGTACAGTATGGAATGAATGGCAAGATTTCTGGACAGGAACACCAACTGTAACTGGCCGTAGAAGATTAGGAAACGTTAGACGAGGTAGAAGAATTAATGCACGTCACGAAATTACTGAAACTGGTAATCAAACATCAACAAGAACAGGTGTTAGATCAACAATAGTACCACAGGTAGTAAGAAATTCAATTGGCGACAGAGTTGTTAGTGTTGGTTTTGTTCCTTTTTTAAGAAGTAGAACATTATCATTTAGTGCTACAAGATTAAAACCTTTAACGAGAGTTTACCCTTTCTTTGATAACATTGATATAGCAAGTTATGTTACACCAAATGGTGGTTCATTAGGTGGTAATATAGTTACAGATATTAATGGTGCTTGTTCAGGTACTTTTGCAATTCCTGATCCAAAAGTTAATTCTAATCCAAGATGGAGAGCAGGCCAAAGAGTATTCAGATTAACAAGTTCAGCAACAAACGTATTAAGTACGGCAGTTGAAACTTCAGGCGAAGCAGACTATATCGCAAAAGGTATTTTAGAAACAGTACAAGATCAAATTATTTCTACAAGAGAACCATTAGTTGTTAGAGAAAGCACTGTTGAATCAGTTAGTAGAATAGCGACTGCTACACGTGTTACAGAAATGACAATTGGTTGGACTGACCCATTAGCACAAACATTTATGATAGATGATGTTGGTGGTGTATTCTTAACTTCAATGGACTTATTCTTTAGTTCAAAAGACGACAATATTCCAGTAACAGTACAAATTAGAGAAGTAGTAAATGGTTACCCAGGAAAAAGAATAGTTCCGTTTAGTGAATTAACTTTAAATCCGTCATCTGTAAACATAAGTACAGACGCAACAACAGCTACAACATTTACTTTTAACTCACCAGTTTATTTACAAGAAAAAACAGAATACTGTTTCGTTGTAATGGCTAATACTAATAATTACAACTGTTATGTTGGAAGATTAGGTGAAAAAGTAATAGGTTCAGATAGAACAATTTCTCAACAACCTTATGCTGGTGTTATGTTTAAATCTCAAAACGGTTCTACATGGACAGCAGAACAAAATGAAGATATTAAATTTAAAATCAAAAGAGCAGAATTTGAAAATGTTACAGGTACAGTTACTTTAACTAATGACGCTTTACCTATTAGAACATTAAAAACTAATCCTATTAGAACAACAAACTCTAGTGGTGTGGTTACAGTTTCACATCCTAATCACGGTATGCATGGTACAACAAACAATGTTATAATTACAGGTATTCCATCAGGTACTTACAATGGCCTTGCTCATTCCGATATTAATGGAACATACACAAGTATTTCAAACGTAACTTTAGATAGTTATGATATTACAACAAGTGGTACAGCAAATGCTACAGGAGATGTAGGTGGTACTGTTGTAACAGCAACACAAAACAGATTGTATGATGTTTTAAATCTAAACTTACAAACATTAAATGTTGCCGGTACAAGCATTGCATATAACATGAGACCTACTTCAGGTAGATCAGTACATGGTTCAGAAACAGAATTTAGTTTAACAGGTGAGACTAGTCAAGTATCAACTATTGCAAATGACAATATTTACTTCACTTCACCTCAACTAGTTGCAAGTGCAATAAATGAAACAAACGAATTAGCAGGAAGTAAGTCTTTATTTGTAAATCTTACTTTCAATACTACTAACACTAAATTATCTCCAGTATTAGACATGCAAAGAGTTAGTGCTTACACAATTCAAAACAGAATTAACAAAGCAACAACAGGTAATACACCTAATTATGTTTCAGACATAGCTGCAACTGATACATCATCAGCAGCTGCCTACGTAACTAAATCTGTCGTACTAGATAATATCTCAACTGCTTTAGATGTAAGATTAACGCAAAATGTAAGATCAAGTTCTAGTGTAAAAGTTTATTTCAGACTATCTTCTTCCGAAGAAGCTAGACTAATAGGTGATATAGGCTGGACACCATTTAACAGTACAGGACTAGAAGACACAACAGTTACACCTGCTGAAGATGATAATACATTTAAAGAGTACAAATATAGTGCTTCAGGATTAAATGAGTTTACTACTTTTCAAATAAAAATAGTTATGGAAGGAACAAACTCAGCATATCCACCAATAGTAAGAGATTTAAGAGGTATTGCATTAGCGATATAATATTATGGCAACTAATACATTAAAAGTACAAGGATTTGATGATTTAGTAAGAGACATAGATACCAAGGCTATTATTAACACTAATAGATCAGAATATAACTCATATATGAAAAGAGTTAAATCTAGAGAAAGTGGCAATGATATGGTAAGAGGTCTTGTAACAGAGATAAATAATTTAAAGAAAGAATTATACGATATTAAGAAAGATGTAAAAAAAGGTAAATAGTTATGGCAATAAAGAATATATCAGGAACGGACACGTTAGAGACATTTAGAACACAGTTTAACGACTTAGCTCTAAATGACTTCGGTGACGCAACTTTATTAGCAAGTGCTGGTATATCGGCAACGTCTGTTGTAGGTGCAGTAGTAGAATTATCTTCACAAATAGGTACAGGTCAAGGTCACTATATTAGAGACGCAAGCTCAACAGTTCAGTTAATTGCTCCAGGTAATACTATATCTTTTCTAGGTACAAGTAATCAGATAAATGCTACAGTTTCAAGTCCTGATACAGTAACACTTGCCTTTCCAACTAACGTAACAGTGACTAATTTGACAGTTAGTGGTACTTTAAACGGACAGAGTATAACCTTTCCAAGTTCAGCAGGAGAAATAATAACTACAGGTTCTATAGACAAAGTTACTAACAACATGATGGCCATTAGTTCTATAGGTGAAGAACAAATGCGTGATGATTCTATTAGTTCAACTGAAATGAAAACACTATCTACATTGTTAATTAAAAATAGTTCAGGTAGTACTTTAAAAACATTGCACGGCGCCGGCGTTTAAAACTAGTCACTTAACGGTGATATAAATAAGATTATGAATATATTATTAACAGGCAGTGAAGGATTTATAGGTAAACACCTTCATAAACATCTAGAAAAAAACAATCACAAAGTAATCCCAATAGACAAACTAACAGGTAACGATTTATTAAATTGTGATCTTAAATATGATGTAGATTTAGTCATACACTTGGCTGGTCTATCAGGTGTTAGAGATAGTTTAGATAGACCTACAGAATACTGGAAAGAAAATGTAATTGCAGGTCAGAGACTATTTGAATATTTTCCAGACACAAGAATACTATATGCAAGTTCATCAACAGCAATAGAACCTTGGCGTAATCCTTATGCCATGAGTAAACTGTCTTTAGAACAATTAGCACCTAAAAACAGTGTCGGTATGAGATTTACAACTGTATACGGACCAGGCGCTAGAGAACATATGTTGATACCAAGAATTTTAAGAAATGACGTACCATTTATTCATACCAATCATACAAGAGACTTTATTCATGTAAATGATATATTAAGTGCGATTGATACATTAATAAAAAGTGATTATCAAGGTGTAACTGATGTTGGTAGAGGAGAGTCTTACAATCTATTAGACTTGATAGCAACATTTAAAATTGATTGTGAAAGAGCTATAGGTGGTGAGTTTGAAAGATTAGATAACAAAGCAGATAACACAATATTAACCAAACTAAATTGGTCAACTACAATTGACCTATACGATTATATAAAGGATAGAAAAAATGTTCAATGAAGAATTATTAAAAAACCATCTAGTTTCAGCACACTTTACTAACAATGAAAGAACATGGATTGAAGTATTAACAAATGAAACAGCAGGCAGTTTAACACCTTTTCATATTGAGTATGATGAAAAACATCATCTATTTCAGTTGTTAAGTAAGTTCGTAACCATAGACGAATTGCATGAAAATACATATAATAGAAATGAAACAGCAAGAAAAGATTTTGAAAAAGCAAGTTTAGAAATTGCAACTGAAGCAGGTCTTGTACAAACAGACGAAACATCACCAACTAGAGTACTTGATTATATCTTTAGTAAAGAAGAAAATGAAGATGAAATGTTTGCTTTAAAGATTGCTTTATTTGAAATTGATGAGATTAAAGATTCTAAAAATGTTAAAGCTAAGAAGGCAATGAGAAAGTGTAAGACTAAACTTGAACTGTTGAAATCGGCGATTGATCTTTATAGTGCGGAATTATAAAATCTGACCACCAACCATTCCAACCTGGTTCTAATATATGTTGCATTTGACCTAGAGTGCAAATACTAAATTCTTTTGGTGGTACTTCATACATATAGTTTTTAATAGAAGGACAAACTTTATCATAGTTTTTGTAATCTATTTCTCTATAGTAAAATTCATCACTACCTTTATTGTACTTTTCAAGATACATTTTTTCATTTGATTTAAATTTATCCCATATATGAGAAACATCTCCTGTCCATGAAACGATAGTTGAGTTAAGTGGTGTATGAGCTTCTTCTCTCCACCATAGGTCATTTAATAAAGTAAAATCTTTTCTGAATAAATCTGGTAACTCTTTCCATATAATAACATCTAAATCAAAGAATAGATTTTCTCCGTCTCTAAATTTATCATACATTTGAAACTTGTTATACCAATTACCATAAATATCATTTTCAATAACTTCAAAACTATCATAAGATATTCCAGAGTGGAAATCTATCATATATTTTAAGTTGTCAACATGCCATTGAGTAAACTTATTACCAAATCTACAAGCTATTATTCTTCTCATTATATTAAGTGACTTTTTTTTGGTACTCTATCAGAAATTACCATTGGTTTTCCATCACTGATATATAATAAATCATCTACATCGGTTACAAGATCAATCATTGACCATTGTCCAGATTCTTTAATTTTTCTATATAAATTAGTAAATGAGTTCATGTATCTTTCAGGTCCTACACCTGAAGTTTCGTAATCACCACAAGCAGGTAATAATATTTGTGTATAGTGACCTTGTTCAGCCCAACGCAAAGCAGAATAGTCCAATGTTCCTAATACACATCCAGCAGTATTCATTCCACATACAATAACGTTTTTTACTTTATAACCTTTTTGTTCAAACTTGTCTTTTATCCATTTTAGATTAACCTCAATTTTTAATTTATTATTTTGAATATCTATCTTATCAGGATTTGGTACTTCTAACCATTGTGTAAAGTTAATCTCGTTAACCTGAGCTTTGAGTTGTCGTAACATATTCCTATCATTGTACATAGGATCTGTAACATCATCTATTATCTCTGATACTATTAATAGTCCATGTTCTTGCGAAGCATGTTCAAATAATATTTTTTTTAACGTACTAAAACGAAGATCGTTAAGTTCTTTGTCATTAAGTAAATCAGCATTACCATCAAAGTGTATTAATACTAATAAAGTTTTTTCTTCAAGTTGTTTTTTTATATACATTATTAATCTTCAAATGCCCACGTCTTCTCGTTACACCAGAAACATTTATTACAATTTTCAAGAGTTTGCGACCAAGCACATGATTTAGTTAAAGGATATAAACTATCCATTAGATTGTGTTCTTTAAAAACACCTGCTACAAATTTCTTATCGTTTCTTAAATAAGGTTGATATGTAAGACCACCTTTATCTATTGTGTCCATAACTTTTAGTTTACTTTCACCGGGATCTCTTTTTCTTTCTGCTACTTCATAAAATCCTCTTTCTTTCTGTACATCTACAGGAGGATTAGAAGTCATAGCCATAACAACAGGTGCGTCATACTGTAAAGACATTTTTGATCTCTTATCTCTATTTTGTAAAGCCTTTGAACAACCATTTAATGTTCCCCACATAGAAACTTTTTTACCATTTACTATAAGACTACCTTTTGGTGAGGCCATTGCTTCTTTTGCTTTTGCTTGCCAAACTGGATCAGACGTAGATACTGTAAATATCCGTAGATCATGTAGTTTAGGAAATTTGTTTTGTAACCATTGATGTACTTCTATAGCACGTTCAGTGTCTATAGGACAGTCTTCATCTTTGGTATGAAAAGGGTACATATCTATATTAGGAAAGTTTGTTCCTATTAAGTATGTAAGTGATGATGAATCACAGCCACCTGATAATGATACTACTACTTTTTCTGGTGGTCCGTTTGGAAAGTGTTCTTTTCCAAATAGGTCTATTGTTTGATTGCCGTATGTTAGTTCCATAATAACTCCTTAATAATTAGTCTCTCTTTTTGCTTTTAAATAGTATTCCTCTAGTTCGGGGTGTGTTGTAAATAAATCATGTCCTTCTTTTTTACTAAAACCATTTTGATCTAAATCGTGACAGTAATCAATTGTCTTAATAAATTCTTCAACATCTTGTTCTTTGTCTAATGCTTTTATAATATTAGGATAGTCTTTATAAAATGGTTTTAACTTCTCTTTAATTTCTTTAGGTAAATTCTTTACTTGTAATATTCTTGGGTGTTCAATGATATAAAACGTGTGTTGTATACCCATATCTTTTAATAATGCAATTAGTTTATAATTTTCTAGTACACTTAAAAAAGATATTACAGAGTGAACATTAACTCTTGCGTTTCTTCTAGCTCTCATTGTTTTCATATTATCCAAAAGTGAAGGCCAATCTGATTTCTTTCTTAAATAGTCATTATATTTACCATAACTATCTATTGATACTTTCATAACAAACTCTTTGAAGTGAGGAAAGTAATCTCTAAAGTTGTAACCGTCCATATCAAATACTGATAAGTTTGTTTTATAGATTAAGTCTATACCTTTTGAATGACCTGTTGCTACTAATTTGTCTAATAGTTTGTAGTGATTTTTCATAACTAAAGGTTCGCCACCAATTAGTTTGATTGATCTAGTATACTTTGCTACGGAGGCAACATCGTCTGTATATTCATCGTCATCATGTTTCATTGTATTCATTCTTTCACCGTCTTTAGGGTCTAGATCAGGATCATATACTTTTTTTAATTGTTTTAGTGAGAGAGTTCTAGTGTTAGCACTTCTTGGTGTACACATATAACAATCTAGATTACAAGCATTACCAAACATCTTCATTTTAATATCTAATATTCTTTCATCAAATTCCGTAATTGCTCCTTCTTCTACAAACTTTTGAACGGCTCTTAATAATTCTGGTACTTTACTGTCAAATGTTCCTGCTAGTATTTGTTCAGTATATTTTTGTCTGTCTGAACGACCATATTTTTGTTCTTGTTTCCAACAACCTGTACAATGGTGTCTAAAATATTTAGGGTCATAATCTTCTTTTAGCATTTCTGCTCTTAATTTATTTTGATACTCGGAAGTATACCATTCTTTTATTTTAGTATCTTCCATGTTATGGCCGGTTCTTGCTAGTGCGTCATAACAAGGTGCATATCTACCACTTAAACTAGAAAATACGTGTGTAAAAGGAAGTGGACAAAACCATAGTTTTTTATCTTTTAGTTTTTGTTCAAACTCTTTTTTCTGTTGTTCGTTCATACTAGTTATTTATCCATGTATTATACAAAGGACTTTGAGTTAGAGTGTGTATGGCACGACTCGGACCTGTGTAGTGAACAATCTTTATTCTTTCGTCTGGTTCATCTAGTAACATATAATCAGTATTAAATGTTTTTGCATATAGTTTATTTAAACCTATCATTTCTTTATTATCTTCGGTATATTTACCTAACCATTCTGGTGGTGTTAAAGTGAGTTTACTTTTCTTTTCAAATATTTTCCAATTAACATAGTTTTGTTCGCCATAATATTTAAAGTGTACCTTACCTGTATTGTAATAGTGCAATTGCCAGTATTCAGGATTAAGTGCAAAGTCGTCCCATATACTTTTTAAACTACCTGATTTAAACTTGTAGAAACCACCATTAATCTTTAGTTTACTATCCCACCATT
>Ga0115001_10002647_pt1 | contig 13721 bp, 2 predicted proteins | sample ArcticOcean_MG_C_12_FD_89869 | JGI IMG/M metagenome (GOLD analysis project Ga0115001, IMG submission 89869) | Marine microbial communities from western Arctic Ocean - ArcticOcean_MG_CB8_130 | ecosystem: Environmental > Aquatic > Marine > Oceanic | place: Arctic Ocean: Canada Basin | collected... | reverse complement strand
CTCCTCGCCGAGCGCACTGCTGCCCGTGCAGCTGAACAAGCCCGTGCAGCTGAAGCACTCCGTGCAGCTGAACAAGCATTGAAAGACACAGCTGCCGAGAACGAAGCCCTTGCCGCCAAACTTGAACGTATACGGCTTGCCGATATTGAGAAGAACGCTGCTCTTACTGCCGAGAAACTCCGCGTAGAACAGCTCGTTCTGGATCAGCGCTCTGCCCAATCTGCGGCAACGCGCCTCCACTTTCACATCAACGGCCACAAAGTCAAGGCTGCCGAGAAAGCTCTGGAAGCAATCTGTCCGTCTCGTGTCGGACTCGACGCAGCAGTCAAGGCTGAGAACAAACGTGTGATACCAGCACGTATTGCTCGCTTTCACGACCAGTCTCCGGCTAAGAGACTCTGCAACTCGGCAAGTGCCCTGGACTCCGAAGGCAACTCCTGTGCAAGTGCAATTGCAGTTGACGACAAAGAAGTCGCAGCTCTCGCAAGCCTCGCAGTTCCGAAACCCGGACCGCCTCCCGAAGAGACAGTCGTCGGACTGCCGTTGGCCAATACGTACGACCAATACCCGACTGTGACGTCGTTCTACTGGATTGCAAACTCAACCGTTCAAACCTGCATCGAGTCCACCCAGTGCGGCATCGGCCAGTACCACAACGTGATCTCGCCTGTCCCGAACGCATACGGCGTCACGGTACACCTGAAGACTCCTACCCCGCTTTCTACAGTTCGCAAGCCCGGCTGCTCGATCTCACGCAGCGTGCCCGTGAACTACGCGGAAACCTGTGACGACATTGACCGCTACGCCCAGCAATTCTTGGAGAACGTCACCGGAGGTGTCAAACTGGGCAAGCCGGGTCAAAAGGCTTCAACAGGCAAGCGCAACACCGGCAAGACTCTGCTCGTGAACTCTACCAAACTTCTGGAGAGCGGCGAGACCACTGACGACCCTGACATCCGTGCAGCGAACCAGCGTGCCGTAGCGCACGCGTGGACATCGCTGATCGTCGCAGTGATCGCCAAGGCTGATCCAATTCTGGCTCGCCACAACTACTTCGCGTAAATTACGCGCCAAGAAACAAGACGAAAATTGTGTTTAACAAAAACACGTTTTCGAAAACAACATCTTTCGTACAACATCGGCTGTTTTTAACACCGCACCACCACCGTGTGGACACTGTGATCAATACTGTACTGATCACAGCACAACTCCATCCTAGGGACGACTAGCTAACAAGCTAGACACCGGATATAAGTCCGTTTCCCTCCAACCCGCTGACACAGCATCGGGGAACAAATAGGAAGTTTTTGCTTAGGATTTGAGGAAAAGAGATAAGTTTTACACGTTTTGCGTGTATACTTGACATTGTAAATGTCACAAGCGTCACCAACGTTCCAAACCACGCCGCTCCAAATGAGCTTACGAAGTGGTGCAACGAGTGGCGCAGCCACCGCGGCAGGAGGATCTCCTGAGCCGCAGGACGACAACAGCAGCGGGCCGCCACAGCCAAGCTTTGGCAGCCCTGCAGAAGCAGCACAACGGCCTGTCTCTGTCCATGGTATGGACACAGAAAGCGTGTTTGTTGCTGTCGACACGTCGCTACGCGACACGGCAGAATCATTGCCGAAAAGTTCAATGGTTGGATTGGACTCCGTGCGAGAAGCGGTGAACGCACTCGCAGCGGCCCAACACATCAACCCAACATTGGCATCATCCCTGATCATGGAATTGAGTGCACAAGCCTCAACCATTGATCAAGTGGGAAAACAAGCATTGGTCACAATGGCCGATGCAACGAAATCGCTTCTTGGAAGTGTGGTCGCTGCGCACAACACAGAATTGTGCACGACCCAAGAGCAAGTGAGCTCGCTCGAGTCGCACTTGACAAGTGCGATCCACGCACACAGTGCGTCTGAGATCAACCTCAGTATCCAGAGTGCGGAACACAAACGCGTGACAGACACGCTCAACACGGATATCGCAACTCTGCGGGCTGAACCTCGTGTTCCAACCACATCGGCTGAACGCGAGGCTCTGAGCGCCAAAGAACACTTTGACAAACATCATCGAGTATGGCAAAAGTTGGATCCGCTCGTCCAAACAAGGGCGAGACAAATCGAACTTGAGCGCAAGCTCATCAGCTCACAACTCGTGATGTTAAATACGGCCACAGAAGCCAGTGCTTCAACTGAAGAACCGGAATTGTCATTCTCGTCAATGCTGAGCACTGGATCCGAATCCGAAAATTTGGCAAAGGCCATCAAAACGGTTTCGACGGCAATTCAACACCTCGATCGCTGCATCGACACAGTGATGGCGGACGCATACAGCCTGCCTGTCTCCCACAGTGTGAAATCGGAGCACAAACTCCACCTCTCCTCCAAGGAATGGAAACGATGCATGGATATGGTATACGAAGCCAAACCATGCAGAGAGCTTGGGCTACAGTTTGCTACAGCGATTTACCAACTGATTCTCGCACACCCGAAGCAACTCTTCACGTGCGTTTCAGTGTGGGCACGCGTGCTTGGCCAATACACGGCTACTACGACCCCTAGTGACTACCTCATCCCATCGAGGTGGAAACTAGTACGCAGCGAACCTGGAACACTTGCAACTTCACAACCCACATGGGTCGACAACGGTATTGTTGACTGCAATGAGGGGGTGTATCGCTACTCAAAGGAGTTCGCGCAAGTCTTTGCAGCTCAAAACGACCTACTCTACGGCATGCTCAGCAGAATCTGCATGGGTGCTGCCGATGAGGCCATGGCAGGAAGCGCACACGGAAGATACGGCGCAGATCGTGTGGTCTACAGAGCTTCAGCCTCTGAAGGCCTCAATCTTCTATACTACTACGTGCAACGACACAGGCAAATCAGCTTCTCAACTGTCGCAGCCCTGGAAGAAGAATGTGCAAACAGCCACATTATTCTGGCCAGGGAACCCAACATTCTCAAGGGACTGCGAGCCTGGCGCGAGCTAGCAAGCCGCGGGATGAAATTACATCTTCGCGTGAAATACACCAGTCTAATCTGGAGGTGCTGCCAAGTGATCAAGACCAAAAGCCCAGTCGAGCTGGGAGAAATCGTGGGACGATACCTCGTTTCACCACCCGCTCAACACGAAGAAGACAGTCTTCATTTAGTACACCAAATAGTAGCAGACTGCGAAAGCGCGCTCATCGGCTTTCAGCATCTCCTACAACCTGCTCGCTCACGTGACCCGCTCATCCGGGCACGTCGAGCAGAAGGGGGAGGCAACCTGTTCGGGGGTGGGGGGCGCAATGCGTCAGGCCCACGCCGCTCAGGGCCAAACCAACGAGCCACTGTGGAAGGCTACAGCCGGGTCACATGCTCAACCTCACGCTGCTCTGCTAAAGTCCCAAACAAAGCACTCCCAAAGGGATTCAAAGATGGTGATGTACACCAGCTTATGTGCTTTGAATGCTGGCAGAAAAGCAAGAAGGGTTCCAAACAAAGTGAACGAACCCGCGCTATGGCTGCAAATGCCTATGACACGCATGCCAGCAAATCTGGCAGGCCACAGCGCACACAACGCCGCGACAGAGATCGTGGCGGATCCAGCCGTGGACGGGGTGCACCGCGCACCCGCGACCAACCAAGCTGGATGTCAAGGAGGAAAGACTCACCAGCCGTCGGTGCTGGTGGCTCCTTCTCTGGAAAGTGTTACAACTGCGACCAAATCGGCCATCGAGCCGCAGACTGCGGAAAACAGAGCACACGCAGAGCCATGACAGCGCGTGTCAGCCGCTCTCCCGCAACTGGCGCAAACACAACACCCGTCGGAGCACGACAACATGAACGGGACCAACGCAACGGTTTCCTGGGGAACACACGTCTCTTCATGGTTCGCATACTGCGACCACAAGAGACACTCCTTCTCACTTACCAGGATAACGTCGTATCCCCATACCTCGACAACAGAACACTGCTGACTTGCCCCAACAGTCCAGCCACCTGCAAAGACGTGCGATGCGCACGAGCTAAGGCAACAATGGACTGCTCTGGGTCACTCCTAATGACTGTCCTGTGTGACACGGGAGCAAGCTCAAGTATCTTCTCTGGATCAATCGATGGATTTCTCCAAAATGCCCGCCCCAGCGCGGCGCGCATCACAGGCTTCGATGCTTCTGCAAGCCCAGTGCGGGCTGGGATGCGCGGTACCCTTGCAATATACGCAATGCAAACGAAGCACATGAAGCTAGCTACGGAGGGCGAATACTACTCGCAAAAGGGCGAGCTAATTCGCTTAGAGTGCGACACTGTCCCAGGGATGGTTGACAGTCTCCTCTCTTACTCAGACCTTCATCATGAAGGGTGGAACCTCCGAATAGTTACCAAGGCTGGCAACCGTGAATGTTCTATCGAAAAGACCGACGAACACACGGGCAAAAGCCGCACGATTCCCCTGTTTTATGACAAAACAAGGAGAGGCTTTGTGGCCTATCTATGCGTCGGCCGCAACAGTGGCCTAGTCCACAGGCGCGGCCGCGCCACAGAAAAGAAGCTACAAGAACTAAGCCTCGCCAAAGGCAGAGCTGCTACGCTCTGCGACCTCGGCTACAGCGATTCTACGGGCAAACCGCCCTACGCTATCGAGGGACAGGACCTGTGTGCAGCTGCTGCTGCAATACACGAGATCCTGCCGAACTCCATCCATATTTCTACGGAAGTGAACGGAGAGCAGTGCTATGGAAACAAAGACACACTCACGATCACCTCCCTAACGGATGAACGCAAGGGCATGGGCCCAAATTTGCGATTTTCCCCTGCCAAGGTTTCCCCCGCGGGAGCAGAAAGGGCAGACCTCTCACCTGCCGAGGAGGAGGACGATGAAGCCATCGATCTCCACCGTCTCCTGCACTGCACAGAAAAGGCAAGAGACAATTACCTCTTTATGAATGAGAGCGCGGTTCATCCTTATGAACGCGGGAAAAGAGAAAAGGAACGCCAAGACGGCGACACAAGGGCAAGAGTGGCACGAATGACAACTGAGGGACCACTGGGGTTCTCTCAGCTGTCTGGTGCACGTGCCCTGGCTGACGCAGACACAGACTCTGACGACAGTCACGATGGCAACACGCCATCACAAGCTATAGAGCTATCGTCTTCGGGGGAGAAAGTCTCACCCGAAACCGATGAAGAGCCAGGCTGCCGTGCCCCTCCGTCTACGCCTGTCAGGCGCAGACTGTCAGAGGGCGGCATGCCCAAACGAGCACGCAAATCGCGTCCTCCGGGGCTCACTGCTGCGGACACTGACCTCCCAGCACACGAGGCACTCCTCCACGGAGCGCTGATCACTGCTGAAGACCGCGCCGCAATCAAGCGCGGGCAAAGCAGCCAGCTCAAGCAAGGAAGAGACGCACCAGTGCCGGAGCCACACGCAGGACCTCCTGCTAGGCGCCGGTCTGGCACGCGAACAAAAGGAGTCGCAGCTGGCGACAGTGCACCTGCCAGCAAGGCAGAACAACGCACCGGTGAACTGTGGCAGTCTATGCCCCACCGGCCCGACCTGTCAGCAGAGGACCGCGCAGCAATACAGCGCGCGCTTCTCGACGACAGCCCAGAAGGCAAGAGCACACGCGAGTACCATGCTGCAGTCTACGGGCAGATGCGCGCTGATGCGCGCACAGGCTCTACAGACATCAGACACACGGGTACACGCACAGATGCACAAGCAGGGACGAACCTAGAGCGGTGCGCCGACGTTGAACCCCACGACATGAACAGTCATGCCGGCAGGAAGTTCAGCAGGCAGCGTGCGGGCGGGGACCAGCTCACGAGTGCTGCCATGCAGCCTATACTTGGTCTCGACGTGCAAACGGCCGCTACGGCGAAAGTCACGCATGCAGCGTTGACAGCGGAAGAACGTCCTCTCCACCCGGACGCCATCCACCCAGCTGGAAGTTCCCATCTTGGAAATGGAATGCTTCCCCCGAGCGCAGCCGGCGTAGTACTCATCAGTACAGCCGCGCCGGTGAACCGTCGACCCCCTCGCGTCACGCGGGCACTCGCACTTCTTAGGGGCGACCGCACCCTTGCGATGCGGGAAGTGGACGGGCATCGCCCCTCCGCGGGCGATGGCGGCCACCCAGCTCCAGCTGAACGGTTGCACCAAGTCCCACTGCTCGCTCGAACCGAATCCCGAAGAGGACCCATGAGTACTGCAAGTACTCTCGGGGTACCCACCTCCAATGGCATTGTCCGTACTGCCAGTACCACGAGTACTACCATTCCGGGTACCGGCCTACCTGGAGATCCGGGCATCTTCCAAGCTGCAGCGCCTAGGCCTACACGTGGCGCTGCCCACAGGGCAGTCGATCACATCGACGGCACTGAGGCACATGAGCTGCAACATGAACACGTGGACCCAGCCGATTTCGATACTGGGCAGCATGATTACGATGACATTGTCGTCAACGCTGCTTCACACCAGCCAAGAATCGCTGAGCCACGCACGCGCAGGAGCCCTGCGCAACCACGCACCCGACACAGAGCTCCAAGGGCACAGCCCGAGCCTGAAGCGGGTGCACAAGCTGCGGCAATCGCCGACATACAGGCAACGCAAGCAGCAGACCGCTCATCAATCGATGATGAGCCAACTGGTACAGACCTAGACGACTTCATCGAGGATTACGATTGTCCTGGGATAACCGGGACAAAACGATCTCTAAACCCTCGCGAGATGAAATTGACAACGGCACATCTGCATCGGCGCTACGGCCACATCGGCAATTGCGGCGACAAGTCAGGTTGTGCACTATGCCAAATGCTAGGTGGATCCTTCTTCAGGCGTGGCCACAAACGGTCCAAAGTACCTGCGGATCCAGAACTACCAGGTTACCGCTGGGCAGTTGACATCGTTTTCATGTCAACACCCGCAATCTCAGGAGAGATGTACGCATGTGTTATGCGCGATTGCTGCTCTGGCTTCTACGCAGTCAGCTACGACAAAACGAAATCGTTTGGTCGTCACATCGTGAACACAATCAAATCAATGCGTGCAAGACCGCACTTCCAAGGGTTTTCATACCCCATCTTCTCAGAACTACGATCCGATCACGATGGATCATGGTTTCTCGAAGGTGAAACGCAACGTGAACTCGGCGAACTTGGTGTCGAATGCATCTTTTCCGGTGCTACCTCCACAGACACATCCCGAGCAAACGCGTTCGCAGAAGCTGCAGTACGCTTTATCACGCACACCACGAAAATGATCTTGCTCCAAAACCGACTTCCAACAAGTTTTTGGAAGTGGGCCATGGACCAGGCGGTTCAGATCAGGAACCTCTTTCCCATCCGAAAATACGCCAACAATGTCTATTCGGGTGATGCGTTGCGACCTCTCGAGCAAATTACCAGATCGCGTATCAGTCGCATGGACTGCAACCAGTTACTCAGCGCACTGTGCCCAGTCGGCTCGTTGAACTTGGTCCACCAAGCTCAATTGAACTCAACTGATCTGGGCACCCCAACAGCGCGTTGGGGCATATGCATAGGCAACATGGGTAAGATCGCCATCTTCTTTTGCCCCTATGCGGGAGCACGCTCAGCGCGCTTCTACAGCCGCAATTGGATGGGCATCGAACTACCCGCTGGCCTAGGCTACCATGCCGCCTTGAACATTGATCCAACCGAAAGTGAAGTGGCCCCACCTGGCGTCACAATTCCACCGTGCGACCGAGATCTAAAATTGAAGAACATCATCTCAATTCCAAATCTCAACGCACTAACGGCTGGTCAACGGCGTGTATGGAGTCCTGTCGTGTCACTGAAGACCGGCAAACTCGAGGACGGCAAAACGCCCTCCATCATCATGATCAACGATGAAGGAGTCGTGTATGCACACGATTCCGAAGGAAACATTACGCGTACGGATCAGGTGCTCACGCTCGCAGAGCGTACGGCACCAAGCACGAGCATCGTGAACCACTTACACGATTCTGGAATCAACATTCCACGCTCACTTGATCCCCACCGCATGTTCGACCCCGTGATCTTGATGACCGCACCATCAAGCCTAATTGGCATGACGTTTTGGATGCACTATCCAAACCATGGCTACTGGCTAGCAACGATACGACTGTATGATCCAAGCGCCAAGCTATGGACTGCTACGTTTCGTGACGGCACGTTTCTCGACTTGCACATGCGCGAGCTTGAAATTATGATGGTAGATCGTCCTGACGATCCCAATACCGAGATGATGGACATGTCAACCGGCATTGGACGCGACACAGCAGCACGAGCGGCTGAGGGACCAGACACCACTGGCCCTCTACCCGAGAAACTGCTCACAGAACTACGTGACGACCTTGATGACGATGCCCTGCACAGTCATGACGGCATCCAGATACCATGGTCAGAGTACACGGTTGTTGCAGTGCAAGCAGCACTCGAAAATCCCGAACGCCTACTGCGTGAAGGAATTGTCAACGACGAAGGAGATCACGTGCAACGCACCTCTCCTCCGCGTTCAACACCTGTACGATCGAGACGCAAGCAAGCTCGCCCTGCGCGAGTCGCGTCTCCACGAGCACATCAACCTGCTGACCAACGAGCCGGGCCGTCGTCCCCAAGGTACTACGGCTTGGACAGACAAGAATCACCTGCCCTTAAAGCGGCCCGCAAGGAAGCCAACCGCTCTCGCGCGCGCGACGGCAAGACAGATTTCTCTGGTCCAGCAGACTATTCACGTGCAGACAGGCTACACCACCAAGCTGCCAACCGCGGGACTACCGGCCGTACACGCGGCCTAAACCCCAAATCGCGGCTTGAAGCCCAAGCAGCCTCTAAAAGGCACAAAAGTGACCTTGCAGACGGCGACGTGTACCCTGAACACGACAACGATGGCCTACCATGGTCAGACACAGTCTTCAACTGGTCTGGCAACGGTTTACCCCCACCTGCTGAAAGTGAAACACCTTACTTCGAAGTGAACTTCGCAGAATGGGTACAAGAAGGCCACGAGACCGTGACAGCAGACGAAGAGACATTCTCTCAACTCTGCGAACGAATGAACCTTGACACCAAACAGGCCCGCCTCTATTGGATGTTCCTCGGAAAATACTACGGCCCGAGCGTCGGAGCACGCACAGACCTGTCTGTGTGCACTCGGCGCATGCCCTGTCCGTGGGGGCGAACCCAGAGGTCAGCTCTGTTAGTTAACGGCCAGGTCTTCCCCAAGCCAAAAGGGAGACTATGGAATCAACTCTTGGAACAACAAAGGTTCAAAGACAATGGTGGCAACACAGAACATGAGTCAGTGAGGCTCGCAAGAGCATACATCACTGCCATCGCAGCACATGAACGTCAACAGGACGCCATAGTGCGTGCAACTTCTGACAAAGCCGCACTGCAAGATGCAACGATCTTCATGACTGACTACTCAGTACATGAGCAAGATGATGACAAGAGAGGCTCACAACTAAGAGCCATGCTAGCTAGGATGGGGGGTGGGACGAAACGTCTCGCTCCAACATTCGCTACCCTTGGCCTCATCGCAAGCATCGCCAGCGGCAAGACCGGAGATATGGATCCACGTGGACACCATCCCGAGTCGACATGGGTTCAACACCAAAAGGAAAACGGAATTCACCTAGATGTGAACGCAGAAGGTCTAATCCAGATCTACTCCAACCGTTCGACAAAGGCTTACGATGATGCAAGAGCACTACGCATAAAGAACATGCGTCCAGTGCCAATGGACACCTCGTTTAAGCCAAAAGACCCAGCAAATGTCAGTTGCTTCAAAGCAAAGAAAGCTGTGCAAGACGCAGCGAGAAAAGGGGAGGATCCTATAAACCCCTTGACGGGTAGGATCAGACCACCAAAGTCAATAAAAGACATTGCAGGTCGCCCTGACGAAGCAATCTGGCTAGCAGCTATCAAGGAAGAAGTTGCAAGCCTGGAATCAATGGGAGTCTTTCACAACGACCTCACCATTGAACAATGCAGAGAAATGGGTGTCACCACTTCTCCAGTACCACTGATGATTACTTTCGATGCAAAGCATACTCCCCTCGGCACCTTCGATCGTGCCAAGGCAAGAATCTGCGTCGCAGGATCACCACACTGGATGAAGGCAGGTGTACACTATGGTCTCACATTTGCCGCTACGCCGGCACATGAGATCACAAGGATACTAATGGCATTGTGTGTAGCACGCGGCTATGCACGGTTCCAGTGGGATATCAAATCCGCCTTCATGTCTACCCCCATCAAGCCCCAAGATCGTATCATCCTACGATACCCAAAAGGCGCTGAAAGGTATGACGAAAAGGGCAGGCCCCTCTATGCAATTTTGGACAAAGTGCTCTACGGAGTGCCCTCCGCCAGCCGAAAATTCGGGCAATACCTTAAGAAGTGGATTATGGAACGATTCAGCAAAGGTGGCTTCACCGTCAAATTTAGCCGTTCCGAACCTTGTCTCTACATCATCACGAACAAAGCAAAGAGGACTCTCTTCCTCTCCATCTTCACAGACGACTGTCAAATCGTCGGTCCCAATATCAACGACCTCAAGGAGATAGGAGAAATCTTTGCTACGAAATTTGAAATTAAGATTTGCGATTCTCAGGAGCTGTTAGGAGTACGGCGCGTCATCAAAAAGGAAACCGATGGATCCACATCCATGTATATGACGCAGCCAGGCTTCATCGAAAGCACCTGCAAGGAATTCGCACCGCAATACGAAGATGTCTTCGGGAAGAAGAAAATGAACACTCCATTCCCTCCACGAGAAATGCTCTCAAGGAGTGAAATCCCCGACGACCCCGTACTAGCGAAGAAGACTCATCAACGCTATTCAAAGGAAGGCTCCATGTCTATGACTGGATGTATCCTATGGGCAGCACGCAATACGATGCCTGAACTCTCATACGGAGTAAGCCAACTATGCAGGATGATGTCAACACCAACAGAGAAGAGCTATAATTTCGCTCTACATATGGTCTCCTATATGAGTACACAGATCCATCGCGGGATCAGGTACAACTCAAACGGAAACCACCAACTCATTGGACACTACGACTCGAGCTTGAAGCCCGACCCGGCTGACAGCAAGTGTCAATATGGCTTTGTGTTTTACTGGCAAAACGGCCCAATATGCTGGTCAAGCCGCAAACACAACCATGTCTCACTCTCAACCACTCAAGCAGAATACCAAGCATTGGCACACTGTGCAAGAGCCGCAGTGTGGCTCCGCAATATGTTCAAGGACATGGGCCTATCTGAATACGTGCAAGGACCCACCATTCTTCTTGGCGACTGTATCAACGCCAACATGTTAGCCAAAGAAGACAAGGTCACCGCACAGAACAGACATATTCTCATGAGCTATCACTACGCTAAAGAGATGGTAGAGATCGGAGAAATCTGCCCACGGCGAGTAACAACGAAGCTCAACTCAAGCGACTTGCTCACAAAAGCAAATCCTCGTCCGGACCTCGAAAGACTGGTCCCAGTACTCACCGGGCTAGGAGGAGAACATCCTCCAATTCCGGACTTACCAAGGGACTAACACTCCTTTGCCATATCAACCAAGAGTGAGCGTAATCACATTGGTTGGGGGGTGTGCACAAAGTAGTTGCCATCTCAGTCCTGTATCAATATCAAAATAAGAAAACACCATATCCTTATGGTACCAAAAACATATAGTAAACATCAAGAATAACGCCCAGTGTGACTTCAAGTCACTGGGCCAGATCGTGAGCGGGATAACCGGCACTGGGGGATGACCTCAGTGCCAACGCTACGATCTCAAGGATCTCTGTCAAGATACAGATCCCTTCATATCAGTGTCCGAGATAATCGGAATGATCTTCACGGCCGAAGAGCTATCGTGATAACCGGAGCTGGCGCCTACAACCTGTTTCTACGACCAGTCTCCGGGTCGCAAGTCGCGACTCAATCACGACCCCTCCAAGTGGAGCTTCTGCCGGGTATGCATGGACTTGTTTATGTTTCATGATTCATGATAGTCATGTCACTGAACAAAACTCATGATACCAAAGCTGGCATGTTTTCCCGACAGCTCGCATGAGACTGTTCGGAGAGTGCAGCAATGAACAGCCCGTCTCAGGTTGTTTATTGCTTTCGGCTCAACAGCTTTATTGCTTTGAAGAGCAAACTTGTTAAGGAACTTGTCGGTCAGCAACAGCTACGGGGCTGAACAACCCCGTAGGCACTATAAAAGTACGACAACCTCACAGCTACCGCTGGGAAACGCCTCAAGCGGCTCGTACTGCGCTGCCGAAAGATGAAAATCGCTTTCATGAAGTTCCGACAACTAGTATTTATAAGAAGCGCAATCCCTCTTGTAAACCACCGCATTATTCCTAATAAGAATCCTCCAACATTCTTCAACCTTGAATATTTGTCAGTCGGTCGATCTCTCGAGAGCACTGAATCTCTCAACAGACACACAGTGGATACAGTGAGTGCGCATCAGGACCACTCCGCAACTGAGCTCCAAGGTGCGATAAGCACCCCGTCCATTCACCTGAATCCTGACCCTTGGGTTAGCACCCTCGCGGAGCTATTGCTACGCTCCCTATTTGGTCTAGATTTCATGCAGTTATGGCCCCTCTGAGTACTAACCTGATCGGCACGTACAAGCTCACTGACTGTGATAAGCACGGCTGCGCTACGAACAAGTAACGAGCCGTTGCAACTAACGAAATGATGAACGCTGCTGTTGAAATGCGCTGCTGCTGCAGCCTCGAATGAGCTCCTCTGGCATTTTCAACAAGCACACCGTCGCCTACACGCCCTGCAACTACAAGCAGCTTCAGCTACTCCTGTTAGCGAACCTGCACGCAGCGCTTGCGACACTGCACGACGGCACCGCATTTAACGGCCGCCTTACGTGCCAGCCTGAGGATCCACTGGTTGATCCTCCAGCCTACCAAATAACCTTGGTGCGAGAACCTCGCAACAAAGACGTCATCGGTACCGACGCGTACGGTGGATCAGTGCAAGAAGTCTTTCGCATACTGATCGACAGCTTCGACCCGTTCCCTCTGCACCGCCTCAACTTGTGTCCATTGAAGGCTGCGTCCAACGAACGTACTTTCAACGCACTCCAAGTACTCGGCAACACAGGTCGGCGTCTGCTTCAAACAGCGGCCTTACTACACCTGAGTGTTGACGCCGTGGCTGATTCACTTGCAGACATACAGACTGCTCACGCAACCGACCGTGCTGCTCAAGAACTGTGTGCAAAGCAAGGTCCTGTCGGCGTCTTGGTATCTCTGACAACTGTTAATCCCCGCACGTCTTTCCTGGAAACACCGGGCACGGATACGATCAGAACACTTCCGATCCGTACACTCGTGGATTACAACTGCGGACACCGCCTGAAGATCTCAGAATCAACCGGCGTCGGCTCTATCCATAACCGACCGCGCTACAGTCTTGACAAAATCGATCACAATAGTACCGTAACCAACGGTCTGTCGACAACCGAGAACGAACTCGGCATCAAGGACGACTCTTGGGATCTTTCTGAGGATTGGGCTGCAATCTGTCAAGACCACGAACAGAAACACGGACTTAAATTCGACGCAGATTCCTGCGACGAAAGTTTAACCACTGCAGACGGCAACTTGCTTCCGGGATTCGAAGCTGAATTCGATCCTGACTTGGCACGTGCAAGTGCTCACGAACAGCGCAAAGCACGCTCAGCGCAACTCCTCG
>Ga0115001_10002645_pt1 | contig 13728 bp, 11 predicted proteins | sample ArcticOcean_MG_C_12_FD_89869 | JGI IMG/M metagenome (GOLD analysis project Ga0115001, IMG submission 89869) | Marine microbial communities from western Arctic Ocean - ArcticOcean_MG_CB8_130 | ecosystem: Environmental > Aquatic > Marine > Oceanic | place: Arctic Ocean: Canada Basin | collected... | reverse complement strand
CTGTGATCAGCCTTCCGTGGTTTCGGCAGGAGTCTCAACCTGCGCGGCTTCGGCGGCTTCCGCCGGAGCGGCCTCAGCCGGTGCAGCGGCTTCCTCTACAGGTGCGGCCTCAGCCGGTGCGGCCTCAGCCGGTGCATCTGCGGCAGGGGCGACAGCAGCCGGAGCATCCTTAGCAGCAGAGAGCTTGGCGTCGCGGGCGGCCTGCTGGGCAGCAGCGGCGTTACGAGCGTCAGTCTGAGCTGCTTCGAAAGCGGCGACTTCTTCAGGAGTCTTCTCAGCAACCGGTGTGGGTGCAGGGTTGCGCTTGTTGGCAATAAAGCGACCTTCGGCAACGGCGTCAGCGATAACGCGAGCGAAGAGGCTGTTCGAGCGGATGGCGTCATCGTTGCCCGGGATCGGGTAGGTGATGACTTCCGGGTTGACGTTGGTGTCAACAACAGCCACGACCGGGATGCCGAGCTTGCGAGCCTCGGTGACTGCAATGTGCTCTTTGTTCGTGTCGAGCACGAAGATCGCGTCAGGAGCCTTCTTCAAGCTGCGCATACCGCCGAGGTTGCGCTGCAACTTGATCATCTCGCGTTCGAGGAGAAGCGCTTCCTTCTTGATCATGACTTCGAACTCGCCGGACGCCTGCATGCGCTCGTATTCGAGCATCTTGTTGACGCGCTTACTCATCGTTTCGAAGTTCGTGAGCATGCCGCCAAGCCAACGCTCGTTCACGTAAGGCATGCCGCACTTGTCGGCGTAGCTCTTGATCGGGTCCTGAGCCTGCTTCTTGGTGCCGACGAACAAGATGTTGCCGCCACCGGCGACGAGATCACGGACGTACCCGTAGGCCGTCTCGACTCGACCGAGCGTCTGCTCGAGGTCGATGATGTAGATGCCGGCGCGCTCGCCGAAAATGAAACGCTTCATTTTCGGGTTCCAACGACGGGTCTGGTGGCCGAAGTGTGCTCCGGCTTCCAACATTTGACGCATGCTGATAACAGCCATGTGTTGCTCCTTGTGCGGTTGATCCCGACGATCGGCGCCCGTTTTCAGGTCGGGCGACCGCTTACTTGACCGTCGAGACAGTGATGGGGTGTCGATTCGGATGAATCAACCGAATCAATGATAGCTGCGCCTGAGGACATCTCAACTCACGCTCGCCGAGTTCAAACGCAGTGTCCGCGACCGAGTTCACCCCAAGTGGCGACAACGCCAGACCGATAGCGACGCCGACCGTTGGCGGGAGCCGTCGACAGGCACGAGACGGGGGCGGCCGACCGGGCGCCCGAAATAGGGCGTTGGATCCCGATACTCACCGCCAATCCGCAGACCGAAGTACATTCGGCCCGTCGCCTGACCGACCCGCGATCGAGCCACCACCCGGTCGCCCCGCCGCAGATCAGACGACACCAACTTTCCGTAGGTGACTTTCCACCCGTTGCCATGTCGGACCACGACGTACATGACGCCGGAGATGGTTCCGCTGTAGGTGACGGTGCCGGCGGCGACAGCACGTACTGCCGTCGACGAAGCAACCGCATACTCGATCCCCCGGTGGCCAGCGCAGTACCAACAGGCTGGGGCGCTGAACGGAACTGCAACCGTTCCGCCGACAGGGGGCTGCCAGCACGGCGAGGCCATTGCAGCGGTGGGCTGGACCAGCATGAGCCAGACCAGGACAATCGTTGTGACAGAGACGACGCGTCGTCGCATGATGGTTCCTCTCGACAATTGGATTCCGATGGACGCCGGAGCGTCGAGAGGGGCCGTTCGGCCCGAAGGGTTCGAATCAGGTGAGGCCGGCGGCCGACATGCGCGACCGGAGATGCAGCACGGATTTGGTGTGGATCTGCGAGACGCGGCTCTCGGTGACACCGAGTACTTCGCCGATTTCAGCGAGTGTGAGGCCCTCGTCGTAGTACAGAGACAGAACCAACTTCTCGCGTTCGGGAAGCTTCTTGATTTCGACGCGCATGAGCACGCTCAACTCACGTTCTTCGACGACCGCCGATGGCGAGCCGGACACGGCATCGTCAGGAGCCGACGGCTCGGCACCTCCTGCAATCGCGCGATCAAGCGGACCGATTGTTGTTCTGGCAATGGCCGACAGCCATTTAGCCAGATCTTCGGGAGTAATACGCAGATGCCCTGCCAGCTCTTCGTCGCTCGGGCCGCGACCCAGTTTGTGTTCGAGTTCCGAGATGGCTTTCTCGACGTTGCGCGCTCGGCTGCGGACCGAGCGGGGGACCCAGTCGAGTTGTCGCAAGCCGTCATAGATCGCGCCGCGAATTCGCGGCACTGCAAACGTCTCGAACTTGACGCCAAAATTGGTGTCGAAGCGCTCGATCGCGTCGATGAGGCCGAACATGCCAGAGCCAATGAGGTCGCCCGAGTCGACACTGCTTGGTAGGCCAGCACCCACTCGACCCGCCACAAACTTGACCAGCGGCGAGTAGCGAACGATCAGATGATCGCGCGCTGCAGCGTTGCGCCGGTTGCTCCAGCGCGTCCACTGCATCTGGAGGTCGGCGTCTTCGGGAACAATGCTCATGCTCTGGGGTGGGCCTCGCGGTACGCAGCCGAAAGTCTTTCTCGACTGACGTGAGTGTAACGCTGAGTGGTTGCAACGTCTGCGTGACCGAGCAACTCTTGCACAGCTCGAAGATCCGCTCCTCCGTCAAGTAGGTGCGTCGCAAAACTGTGCCGCAAGGCATGCGGATGCGTCGGAGTGGGTGAACGTCGGTCGATGATCCGTCGAACATCACGCGGCGCCAATCTTTTTCCGCGCTCGTTGCCGAACAAGGCGTCGCCTTGATCCGGCGTGACAACGTCTGGCCTGGCCCCCAGCCACCGCCGCAGAGCGCGAACCGCTGGCTCGCTGAGCGGAACCCTTCGTTCCTTGCTGCCCTTACCCCAGACGGTTGCGGCGCCGACGGCCAAGGCCAACGACGAGACATCCATGCCACAGAGTTCGCTCACACGCAGCCCAGATCCATACAGCACTTCGAGCACGGCGTCGTCACGAGTGCGGCGCCATTCGGGCTCGTCGTCGCCGACCGCGCCGTCAAGCAGGCCAGAGATCTCTCGACCGTCGAGTACACGCGGCAACCGGCCAGTGCCAGCTGGAACGGAGACGCCGCTCGTCGGATCGACTGTTGCGAGACCATTTGCCACCAACCACTTGAAGTAGCGGCGAATCGCGGCGACCTTCCGCGCAATCGTTCGGCGAGCGAATTGTCGTGTCGTGAGATGAGCGAGATATCGCCGAATAGTTGCCCGCGTGACTCGATCTGGATCGACGAGATCGCTTCGGCCGCACCATTCACCGAAGAGGCGAAGGTCTGACGAGTAGGACACGACCGTGTTGTCCGACAACGACGTCAGCGACAGAGCGAAGTCATCGATATGCCAGGAGTCCACAACAGAAATGATATTGCCCCTCGGCAACAAAATTCTGGATGGTCTGCCGACAGCACGTTGCGGCTCAGAGTGAGCTCGTCATGTCAGATCGGCCCATTCGTCGACGACTTCGAACCAGCCGCCGTTCTCGATGATCCATCCGTCGCGTTCGAGCCGCGCCAACGCCAACGCCACATCTCCGAGCGCGAGACCGGTGATCAGCAGCAAACTGTCGAGAGTCCGCGGTTCGTTGCGGCAAGCCGCAACGATGTCTGCCTGTGGCTCACTCGGCTGCGGACGAGCGTCGAACCTCTGGCGTCCTGCTCGACGACCATCAAGCCCGAGCGCCATCAGGATGTCCGCTGTCTCGAGCGCCGGCTGCACGCCGTCGGCGATCAGCGCGTTGGTTCCGGCCGAGGCCCGGCTGTTGACCGCGCCGGGAACCGCCATCACAACGACCGACCGGTTGATCGCCTCGTGCACCGTGATCAGGGACCCGCCCTTTTCGCGACTCTCGACGACCACCAGCACTTCACAGAGCGCTGCGAGGATCCGATTGCGGAGTGGGAATCGGAATGCATCGGGACGGGTGCCTGGAGGCCACTCCGAAATGAGTACACCTCGTTCGGCGACCTCGTTCCAGATGTCTGTATTTTGCTTTGGATACGGGGTGTCCAACCCATTCCCGACAATGCCGACCGGTCGACCGGTGGGGGCATGCAGTGCACCACGATGCGCAGCAGCGTCGATGCCGCGCGCCAACCCCGACACGACAACGATTCCGGCATCTGCAAGTTCGGCACCAAACCGAGCTGCGGTCGCACGCCCCTGCTGCGTTGCGTTGCGGGTGCCGATGATCCCGACCCGTCGCGCATCGAGCACGCTCAGATCGCCACGAACGAACAACACCGCAGGGGCGCCCGGATCGCCCCGCAATTGCGCCGGATAGCACGCGTCCGATTCGCCAACTACCTGTACGTCGGCGCCAGCACAGGTCGCAGCCCAGAAATCGGGCGGATGGTCTGCTCGCTGCTGACGCCACAGCCTTGCAAGCCCCTCGTTCTTTCGGAAAATCGTCGCCAACACCGGGGACGGATCAGCAACACCGGTCGCCATGTCGAATGCCTCAACGGCGGTACGGTTATGGAGCACGTGCCGCAACCGATTTGGGTTCATGAGCTGCAACCCGGCGAGCGCAGCGAGGTAGCCGTCGGCGCTCATGCAACTCGTCCGACGCGCATCGTGGTATTCAGCGAGGCTCGGAGCCCGAGCGCGACCTGAATCGCCTCTTCGTCGATCTGGAGCGACGGAGCGGACCGCAAGTCGACGAGCGACCGGGCGACTCGTCTGATCCGGTGGTAACCGCGAGCACTGAGGCGGTCGTGCTCGAGTTCGTACCGGAGCACTGCCCTGCCTGCGTCGTCGATCGGAGCGAACTCGTCGAGTCGGCTGCCAGACAATCGGCTGTTCAGACAACCTTGTCGTTCCTCGGCCAGCCTGCGAGCCTCTGCGACGCGCTCAGCGACCACTGCGCTCGATTCACCCGATTCATGGCTCAGCAACTCTTCGACCCCCGGACGGTGGACGTTGACCCGGAGGTCGAATCGGTCGAGGAGAGGCCCGGACAACCGGCGAACGTAGCGCTGCAGGTGAGCATCATTGCACTGGCACGCCCCTGGCGCCCCGCCCCCGCACGGGCACGGGTTCATTGCCGCCACGAGGAGGAAATCGGCAGGGAGTCGAACATGAATTCGGGCGCGAGACACCGTGATGTAGCGATCTTCCAAGGGCTGCCGCATGTTGTCGAGGACTTTGGGAGCGAACTCAGCAATCTCATCCATGAAAAGGACGCCGCAATGCGCCATAGACACCTCGCCCGGCCGCACAACGCTCGACCCACCGCCGACAAGCGCTACCCCCGATGTGGTGTGGTGTGGAGCCCTAAATGGCGGACGCGTGATGAGCCCACCAGCCGGAAGTTGCACCCCCGCTGCGGAGTTCACCATCGTGGCCTCAAGGGCCCGTTCACGATCGAGAAGTGGCAACAACCCGGCAAGGCGAGACGCGAGCATCGTCTTGCCTGCGCCGGGTGGGCCGACCATCAGGAGATGATGGCCACCCGCTGCGGCGATTTCGAGCGCAGTACGTGCATGCGGCTGCCCTTGTACATCGGCAAGGTCGGGCGCGAACACCGCCTCGACGGGCGGTTCGGGTGCCTCGTGGTCGGGCCACGGCATGTCGCCGTTCAACACCGCGACGAGTTCACCGAGACTGTCGATCAGACGAACCGTGCCGAGCGCGGCCACGCGCGCCTCGATGGCGCTGCCAACCGGCACAACAACGTCCCTATCGCCGAGTGCTCCGACCATCGGGGCGACCCCAGGAACGGGGCGGAGCGAACCGTCGAGGCCGAGCTCTCCAATGAACGACAGCTTCTCGACAGACTCGGGTGGCACGGCGCCGCTCGCTGCAAGAATCCCGATCGCGATGGCCAGATCCATCGCTGACCCGGACTTCGGTTGATCAGAAGGTGCAAGGTTCAAGGTGACCTTGATCGTCGGGAACTGCAACCCGATACTCAGAATGGCGGCGCGAGTTCGGTCACGCGCCTCGCGCACCGACTCGTCGGGTAAACCGCCGATGCTGAAACCCGGAAGGCCCTTGCCCACATGGGCTTCGACTCGTACGGGATACCCCTGTGCCCCAATGAGCACCGCTGATGAAATCGACGCGAACATGCCGCCTCCTCGGTAACGCGGCAGAACCGCAACTGACTACAAGGAGGGGCTGACCGACCCGACAACGGTCGACGCCCGCAAGGGCACGTCGATAGCACCGACACTAGCTATCTGGTGTCACAGTCGGCGTGACGCCATGGCCGGTCGCGTGCCAAAGCGCAGTGGTTTCACGCCGACAATCTGCAACAATGCCGACCGTGCGCTCTTCGCTGCTTCTGCTTCCGATTGCGATTGCACTCGTCGGCTGCGATGGAGGCGACGGCGGCGGGAGCGCCGAGCGGTTCTGCGGCGAGATTCAGCTGCATTCCGAACAGCTCACCCAACCGAACCTGCAGTTCGAGGACGATATCGAACCGCTCCTCGATCTGTATCGAGAAATCGGTGAGCTCGCTCCGCTTTCGATCGAACCTGAATGGGATCAGCTGATCGGCGCCTACGAGACTGCGAGCACGGTGGTTCCTGGCAACCCGGATTCGCAACAGATGGCGCTCTCTGCGATCTACTCGACCGAAAAGTCAGCAGCGGCTGTCGACAAGTGGCTCGAAAAGACCTGTGCGGTCGACATTGGACCGGTGTTCACGATCGTTGCTCAGGAGCCCTGAGCAACGATCGCTGGTCAGAAAATCAGAGGATCTCGCCGCGCTTGCGGATGACCTTGTCACAGAGTCCGTACTCCTGCGCTTCTTCAGCAGTGAACCAGCGGTCACGTTCGGAGTCGGCCTGAATCTGCTCAACCTCGTTGCCAGAGTGGAAGGCAATTAGTTCGGCCATGCGCTTCTTGGTGTAGCGAAGCTGCTCAGCCTGGATTTGGATGTCGGAGGCCTGGCCACGCAGACCGGCGAGCGGCTGGTGCATCATGACGCGGGCGTTCGGGAGCACGTAACGCTTGCCGGCTGCACCTGCGGTGAGGAGAAACTGCCCCATTGAAGCGGCGAGGCCCAGGCACACGGTTGCGACGTCGCAACCAACGAACTGCATCGTGTCGTAGATCGCCATGCCAGCGGTGACCGAGCCACCGGGGCTGTTGACGTACAACCAGATGTCGGCGTTCGGATCTTCGCCTTCAAGATAAAGCAGCTGTGCACAGATCTGGTTGGCGATGTCGTCGTTGACATCGGAGCCGAGCATTACAACACGGTTCTTGAGCAGTCGATCGAAGACCGCTGAGCGCTGGTCGAAGCCGCCTTCGAGTGCGAAGGGAGCCTGCGGGGTGGAGAGTTCCGACATGCCCCTCAGGCTATCGGGAACGCGCCAGGGCACGGCTGCCGTTCGACCTCGTGAATGAGTGATCTCTCACTCATTACTCTGCCCAGCATGACGGTGACTGCAACTTTTCAACCTACGTCGCTCGCGGCCACAGCTGGCGTCCCAGCGACACTCGCACTGTGCGTGCACAACGATTCCGAAACCGAACAAATCGTCCGCCTGAAAGCCATCGGCGAACTCGCTCAGCACACGGTGCTGCAGTCCGAAACCATCTATCTCGCGCCAGGTGAAGAATTCGAAGTCCCGGTGCTCGTCGACATCGGCAATGCGCTGCCCGCTGGCAACCATGCATCCCAGATCGAAGTGGCTACCCCAGAGCAAGGCCTCCTCACTGCCGAAGCCACGATCTCCGTTGTGGCGTCATCGACCTATTCCGTTTCACTCGCGCCGATCAATCGAATTCTGCTGCTTTGTTGACGATTGCTGCGCTCTGGGCGTCTGTGGGCACGCCGATCGCGACGAGACCGAATACTCCAATGGCGCCCACCCGGGCCCAGGCTGAAAATGAGTGCTCAGACGTGCAGCAAATGCTACTCCAGTGCCAATAACTGGGGGGCTGCTGCCAAGAAAGACTCGTTGCTACCTCGAACTCAGCCGAACGAGGCGATTTCCGAGACAACCTTTACTGTAAATAGTCCTTCAGCGCGTAACGCCGCTCAACACAACAACGACATTCTCGCTCGCTGCAATGTCGTCACGCATCGCGAGCAGTCCGGCAAGCCCAGCGGAACCCGTGGGACTCACGTTGTAGCCGGCTTGGCGGCCGAGCCGATGTGCTTCTTCGATTTTGGCCTCAGACGCGACGACAGGAACACCGCCGTTTCGACGCATCGCTTCGACCACGCCAACCCAGTCGTACGTCTCGTCATCGAGGATGCCGTCAGCCAACGATGCCGGGTCGTCCCAGACAGTCATTGCCTCGGCCCACACCTTGGCGACCTGATCGACGCCGACTGATTGGTTCCAGGCGCGCTCGAGCGGTGCGCAGCCAGCGGCCTGGACCGCATACAGCGGCACCGCGCCGTGAATCGCATCGAGCCCCTGGCTCGCAGCTGTAGCGAACGCGCCTCCCCCGACTTGAACGAAGAGACGATCGATGTGTTCGCCGGGGAACTGCGTACCGATCTCCCAGCCGAGCGTTCGGCCACCATCAAGACAGAGCGCGTTTTCTGGCCCTTGCACGGTGAACGGGACAGCCCCGGCGGCGACCGCGTCGCGGAATCGGAACATTGCCGGGTCGCCCGGCGGATCGTGGTCACGCCGTTCGCTGCGGTGAACTCGCGCTCCGAGCGCATCGAGACGATCACCGAAACCATCGCTCATCCAGGTCGGGACGTACACGTCGATCGGCCAGTCAGCGGCCTTTGCCAAGGTGGCCGCAGCCAGCGCTGCATTTCCGCACGATGCAATTGCGAGCGGTGGCCGCTCGGTGAGGTGACCCAACCGCTCGGCGGCGCGCAGGTGCAGCAAGATCGAGAACAGGAATCGGGCCTTCTGGCTGCCGCCGACTCCCCCGGTTTCGTCTTTCACCCAGACGCCGCCCTCGGCAGCCATTCCCAGTTCGTCAGACAGGACCGCCGAACGTTCGAAGCGCGTCGCAACGAAGGTTGCACCGTCGATCGCTTCGATCGCTGCGTTGAGTTCGCCAATGAGCGCAGCTCGGTCGCCGGCCGACATGCCGTGAGCGTCGGCGTATGCCGCCCACGCCAGTTGCAGGTCGGCTGCGACGAATATCGAGTCGTTGTCGGCAAGTTTAACGGGCGCGTCGTCATGCACGATTTGCAAGACATGACGCGGGTTGTCCGCGGACGCGTCCGGACATCTGAACGGCATCGGTGTCGAGACGGCAAGCTCGGCGCTGCATGTCGCGCAACGCCAGCCCGTGACGTTCATGAGTCGCTCAGGTGCCGTCGGCGACGCGGGCGTTGAAGTCGTCGATCATGCCGTCCCAGATGCCGGTGTAGCGACGAAGGCCACGCCAGAAATCTTGCGACCGGCGAGCCTCAAACAGGTCGAACGGAGTGCCCTGCTGCTCAACCCAGGTGTAGTACCCGAGGTTGAAGAGTCGGCGACGGTCGAGGTCGGTGCACTCAATCATGTGTTCGGTCGACGCAGCGTTGAGGTGTTCACCCACAGCAACAGCTGCATCGGTCGTGGTGAACTCGTTGCCGTACTGGCGTTCGAGCAGCTTGGCCCGCTCGCTCGGGTAAAGCGCTGCACCATCGGTGGCCACAGTGATCAGGGCCTGGTTCTCACCGAGGTTCAGCAGCTTCGCCGTTTTGATCGCGGCCAGGACGTTCGCGATCGACGAGAACCCGAAGTGTTCGAGTTTGTCGACGAGGCTCTGCGATACGCCCATCGACTGGGCGAGGTACTCCCGCCCGGCTTCGGTGTTGAAGGTGAGGTCCAACTCATCGGTTGCCTTGTCAGAGATGCCAACGACGACGTCGGTGTTCGCGATGTTGTGGATCAGTGGGATGTGCTTGTCGCCGATGCCTTGGATGTTGTGCTCGCCGTAGCCGTTCTCGAGCATTGTTGGGCATTCGAGCGCCTCGACGGCGACGATCTTGGCCCCGTATTCCTCTTTGAGCCGGTCACCGGCTGCGATGGTGCCGGCCGAACCCGTGGCCGAGGTAAATGCGGCGAGTTCGAGTTCACGTCCGACCAAGCCATACTCAGCCCGGACGGTCTCGAAGACGTGGCCGAGTGCCCGACCCGTGACGTTGTAGTGGCCGAGGTGATTACCGAATTCGGAGAACTGGTTCAGGATGAAGTTGCCCGGGTCTTTGTCCAGTTCGTTACATGCGTCGTAGATCTCTTTGACGTTCGACTCGGTGCCATGAGTCTTAATCACGTCTTCTTCGGGGTTGGCACACCACTCGTCGAGCCAGTCGAAGCGCTCTTGGCTCATGCCTTCTGGGAGGATTGCCACACCGCGGCTTGCCATGATTTTGGAGATTGCGATGCCGCCGCGGGCGTAGTTGCCAGTCGATGGCCACACCGCCCGGTGCACGGTCGGATCGAACTGGCCCGTGACGACACGAGGAGCAAAACACGAATAGGCAGCCAGCACCTTATGGGCCGTGATCATCGGGAACCGGTCGCCGAAGACAACGATGATGGGCGACGCTACGCCGGTCAGAGTCGAGGGGAGCACGACGTGTTCGGGTACGTCGACGCGGTTGCCCTGCAAGTCGTTGTACCAGTGGCATCGCCAGAGGTTGCGGGCATCAGGGCCCTGCGGGTCAGCGTCGCCGACTTTCTCATCGTGGTCGAACGTCGACGGATCGGCCAGCTGAGCAAAGGTTGGCAGCGTGATGCCCTGCTCGCGAAATCGCTGGATGCTGTTCGCCAGCGCTTCTTCGTTGACCACGCGGTCAGCAAGGCCGAATTGGTTTTCGAGCGCGTCGGTCGTTGCGGGGTCAGTCATCGTCACCTTTACATTCTGTCAACTTTTGAGACGAGTACCCAACACCAGACCGCAGAATCACAAAGTCTTTCCACAAAGTCTGTCAATAACGACAACTGATCTCGTCTCAGAAAGCACAGTCGGTGGGTGCTTCAGTTGACTGACCGACGTGGAAATCGAGCCAGTCGGTGAGAGGCTTGGCGCGTTCCCACGTTGGCTAAATACCTGTGGCGGCTCCCTCGGTGCGGATCCAGTTTGGAGCACCAAACTGGTTTGCCGCCAGGCAGCCTTTGATCGGCAGCAGCTCGACGCTGAAGGGTCCTTCGGCTCGCCGCGCGGCGCCGTCTTGAGTTCCTCGATAGCCGTGACGTCGAACTTCTTCTGGCGCGTGGCGGCCACGATCCCTGGCAGTTCCTCGCGGTGGCGTCCGCATCGATCAGCGCCCTGAACCGCTTGAGCTGATCCTTGACGCTCGAGTGGTCACCCGCACCCGCCATCAGCCCCTCGGTCCAAAACCCATTGAACGCCATGGCTACGATCGCAAATCCCCGCCACCCCACTCGTTTGGGTGAGCTGCACGCGCAAGTGGAAGCCGAGCTCGACAACCTCACGCAAATCGAGGGTCGCACTACTCTGCTGTACATGGCAGATCTCCTCCTCGGTGGGACTATCGACCCCGCCACCCACGAGCGCACCGGCACCCCTGATAGCGATGACGCAGCTGGCCATCTCACAGTGTCCACCGACAAGCTGACCACACATGGCGTGATCGTCGGGATGACCGGCTCCGGCAAGACCGGTCTCGGTGTCATCGTGATCGAGGAGGCGCTGCAAGCAGGGATCCCGGTCATCGCAATCGATCCCAAAGGCGACCTCACGAACCTTTGTCTCACATTCCCCAATTTGGCCCCGGGCGATTTCCGTCCCTGGATCGACGAGGCTCAAGCCAAGAACGCTGACCAGACGCGTGACGAGTTCGCAGCAAGCCAGGCAGCACTGTGGGAAAAGGGCCTCGGTGGCTGGGGTCTCAGCGGCACCGACATTGCCAACCTCAGAGCGAAAACCGACTTCACGATTTACACACCGGGTTCGCAGTCGGGCGTAGCGCTGAACATCGTTGGTTCGCTGCAGGTCCCGGCTGACCTCAGCGATGCTGAAATCGTCGGCGACGAGATCGAGGGCTACGTCACCGGGCTGCTCGGTTTGGTCAACATCGATGCCAACCCCCTGTCGAGCCGCGAACACATTCTCATCTCCAACCTGATCAACAATTCGTGGCAGTTGGGCAAAGCAATCGATCTGATGACGCTTGTCGGCCAGGTCGCTGCTCCCCCAATCCGCAAGCTCGGCGTCTTCGATATTGATCAGTTCTTCCCCGAATCCGACCGCATGGCGTTAGCAATAAAGCTCAACGGTTTGCTTGCTTCGCCCTCATTCGCTGCATGGGGCCAAGGCGCTCCACTCGACATCCAGTCGATGCTGTACTCGCCAGACGGCAAGCCCCGTTGCGCCATCATCACGACCGCGCATCTCTCTGACACCGAGCGCCAATTCGTCACGTCGCTCGTCCTGTCGAAGCTGGTTACGTGGATGCGAGCGCAGAGCGGCACCACCGACCTACGGGCAATGCTGTACATGGACGAAGTCGCCGGCTACCTTCCGCCGACGGCTAACCCGCCAACGAAAAAGCCGATCATGACGCTGATGAAGCAGGCTCGCGCATTTGGAGTCGGCGTGGTCTTGTCGACGCAGAACCCGGTCGACATCGACTACAAGGCAATCTCGAATGCGGGAACATGGATGATTGGTCGGCTCCAGACCGATCGCGACAAAGCACGCGTGCTCGACGGGATGTCGTCTGCTGCGGGCGGTGTCGACATCCAGGCAGTTGGCGACACCATCTCGGGCCTCGGCAAACGAGAGTTCATGCTGCGCCGCGCCGACAAGGACGCTCCAGAGGTTTTTACAACTCGTTGGGCGATGTCGTACCTGCGTGGTCCAATGACGCGCGATCAGATCCAACAAATACGCAGCAACGCACCGGCGGCCATGTCATCCCAGGCAGCGGGCCTCGCCACCAAAACCGTCGCTGCCGCCCCGGCTGCTGCTTCCAAGCCGGCACTTGGCGACGACGAGTCGGCAATCATGCCTGAGGTCGCGACCAACATCGCGGTCCGCTATGTCGATGTGGCGGCGCCGTGGCTCGATGCGGTCGGCGGTGATGCCCGCGGCGAGCGGCGCGCGGCTGCGGTCGTGGCCCGCGTCAGCCTGCGGTACGACGAGACCAAGGCTGACCTTGTGCACGACGACGAGTACGAAGCGGTGCTCTTGCCGATTCACGAACAGATCGACGCAACGCAGATCATCCAAGTTGACTACGACGACCGCGACCTTCGTACGAATGCCCCGGACGGCATCGTGTACCGCCTTCCCGATGGGCCGATCAAAAACAAGACGTTCTGGACACAAGTCGAGCGCGATATCAGAGATCAGATCACTCGGACGCTGACGCTCGAGCTCCCCGCCAACGTGGGCCTCAAGCTGTACGGACGACCCTGCGAGAACCCCGATGCGTTTGAGGCGCGCTGCCTGAAAATCGCTGACAACAAGGCCGACGAGGGGATCGCGAAACTGCGCGACAGATACGAATCGAAGGCAACGACGCTGCGCGACAAGATTGCAGCGGCCGAAGACCGCGTCGAAGAACTCGAAGAGCAGACCAAGAGCAAGCGCAACAGTGAACTGCTGTCGACTGCCGGGTCGCTGTTGGGTGGGTTGCTCGGCGGCCGCAAGAGCAAGGGCGCGCTACTGGGTGGGCTGCTTGGCAAGGCTGGCACCGCATCACGCCGCCGCGGCACCACCTCGGCCTCGGCCGGTCGCCTTGAAACTGCCGAGAACAAGATGCAGCGCCTCATCGACCAGGTCGAG
>Ga0115001_10002638_pt1 | contig 13735 bp, 13 predicted proteins | sample ArcticOcean_MG_C_12_FD_89869 | JGI IMG/M metagenome (GOLD analysis project Ga0115001, IMG submission 89869) | Marine microbial communities from western Arctic Ocean - ArcticOcean_MG_CB8_130 | ecosystem: Environmental > Aquatic > Marine > Oceanic | place: Arctic Ocean: Canada Basin | collected... | reverse complement strand
AAGGAGAATATGGGCTATCTCAATGAAATACCTATATAACGTTGATAGCAGAGGGCAAAAGTTAAAATACCATATACAAACATCTGGACGGTCTTTGCATACAAAAGACATAGACTTCAATGATATACGAACTACCCTGCAAGCGTATACAGCAATAGCTGATAATTGTAATTCTTTACACACAAATGCTTATGATGAGGCATTAACTACGCCTACAGAAGAATCTGTTAGAAGAGCTATTGCCATACAACTAATTATTAATAAAGAATTCGGTTTTGCTGGTTCACAAAACTCTTTACAAGGATCGTATATTATAGAGTGGCTAACTAATAAGGTAGAAGAACGTGTATTAGATATTTTCACTGCGTTAAGTGAAAGAAATGGCGTATTAGGCGCAATGGATTTGTTATACCAAAGAAACAAAATTCAAGAAGAAAGCATGAAGTATGAATATTACAAGTACACAGGAAAATCTAGCATAGTCGGTATTAATACATTTATAAATAAACAGAAAGTCGAAGTAAAAGGTCAGATAATTCGTTCATCAAACTTAGAGAAAAAGCTTCAAGTCAAGCAAGTAAAAATGCTGAACTCTAGAATGTCAAACTTACAAAAAAAATTAATAAACAATCTCAAAAATTCTATTGTTAATAATAAAGATGTTTTTTCTTGCATATTTGAGGTTAGTAAATATTGTTCTCTTGGAGTGATTACACAAGCTCTTCGTCAAGTAGGTGGATATTACAGAAGAAATATTTAGCATTCTCTTCCAACTTCATCCCAATTGATAACATTCCACCAAGCCTGAAGATATTTTAGTTTGCTAGATTTGTAGTCTATATTATATGCGTGTTCCCAGATATCACATACTAAAACAGGTTTATAAATTGTGTTAATAAGAGAATCAGAATTCTTAGTGCATATAATTATTAGCTTGTTATTCACTTTAGCTAACCACACCCATCCATTTCCAAAAACTGAAAGACAGTTTTGAAAGAACAAGAATTTAAATATTTCAATAGAACAGAAATTGTCAATAATTATTTGTTTAACGAAATAACTAATTATTGACATTCTAGGATTTATCATTGATTTCCAATAAAAATTATGATTGTATATTTGCAAGGCAATGTACTTTATATGACTTCCAAGAAAGGTATTAGACTTTATTACATGCACGATAGACGTAAATCGATTTTTTAATGCCTTATTAAAAGTTTTTACGTACATGCAATATAATGATTTGTAATGGAAAGAAAGCATATTTTCAGACAAAAAAGGTTCTAGATCTTTAAAAGAGTATTTTAGTGATCGGGGTTTAATATAATTCATAATCTTCTTTTATATGGTGTTATTTTATAATGAAATACAGAGTAATAAAATTAACATCTTGCTTTTCTACAAATACGGTTCTGTTATATTTGATTAATTATTTTATGGTCTTAAAATATAAAAAGGCAATCTGCATAATAAGCAAAAAACAAACATTCTCTACTGGAACAGCTAGCAAGAAGTGGTTAACTAGTTTTGAATCATTATCAATATCACTTGTTAAATTATGTCAGTCATCATCATTTAACTATTTATACATGGTGTTAAATATTCATATTTTTAGCATACTAAGAGATAAAATAGTTAAAATAAAGTTAAAATGGCCTAATGATATGTTTTTAGTCAAAATAAAATATCTTACATTAAGTAAAAAAGCTATTGGTATTTTAATGTTTTTCGGCATGCTAAAAAAAAAAGTGCTTTTAGTTATTGGCATTGGAATAAATATAAATATACGTTATTCCCCATTTAAGTACATATATAATAGACATATAACAGTTTTATTCTATAGGTATAATATTATATTATTCAAAAAATACATATGCAAGTATCTACTAATAAAATTTTCTCGGAAATTAACACGTGGTGAAATAAAATATTATCTAAACTCTCATTTAAATAAAAAAAATAAAATGGTTGTTTTAAGAAATCATATATTTTTCTATGTTTACGATGCCCAAGGATGCCAAAAAATTGAGTACAGTCTGATTATTGATATTACTGAAAACAACGTGGTTATATCTTTAAACAGTAGATATATGTTAAAATATTTAAGGTATTTAAAAATCCAACATGTTAGTTAGTGGTGTTGTTTTTGAATTTATGAGAAAACAAGTGTCTTTGTATTAAAATGGGTGTAGGGCCTATGCGCACAAAAAAATCTTTTTTTGTTATCTTTACAAATTTATTGAAAAAAAAGTGTGAGACAGAAAGGTTCTTCTCATTTTTAAGTAAAAAATAAATATTTTTTCTCTTATTTTTACAGAAAACAATTTTCTCTCCGTTTAATCTATCGTCTCCGTATATATATACATCAACAAAATACATCTCGGATATTTCTAATAATGTTTTCCTCTTTTTATTAACTAGTATATTAGCTACTCTTAAAGGAAGGTACGTTATTATTTTATTTATATATATATGATGTTTAGCAATAAATTCAAATATTTGACGTAAAGCGTTAGTAATTAAGCTTTGTAGTGTTCTTATTTGTCCTGTTCCCTTGCAGTTGTGACATGTTATAAAACTTATAGTTTTATAGGATTGACGTATACGTTGCCGGGTCAATTCTAAAGTTCCGTTATCCGAAATTGAACTTATTTTTATTTTTGCCTTGTCGAAAACTGTATCTAACTTTATTTGTTTTTTTATATTATTTCTGTGATTAACGGAAATCATGTCGATAAAATCTATAACAATAATACCACCTAGATCTCTTAGTCTAAGCTGTCTAGCTATTTCTCTAGAAGCCTCTAAATTAGTTTTGTAGACAGTCATTTCATGACTTCCGAGATAAAGAGTTTTTCCTGAGTTTACATCAATTGATACAAGTGCTTCTGTTTGTTCAATAATAATATATCCACCAGATACTAAGTTAATTCTAGAGTGATATAATTGAGATATCTCTGCAGTTAACCCGTAATAATCAAAAATAGGTTTTATCTTATTGTAATGTACAATTACTTGGTTTGCGCTTATCATGTATTGCTTAAAATAATTGATAGCCTGCCTATATTCATATTTATTATCGATAATAATTAATGAAACATCATTTGTGAAATAATCTCTAATTGTTCTTATTACAATATTTGGCTCTTTATAGATTAGTTTCGGTGCTTTTATATTTTTTATAGATATATTTATGTCATTCCAAACTTTACATAGTTTTTTTAAATCGTAAAGTAAATCGATATTTTTAGCTTCTGTACTCGCTGTTCGCATTATTATTGCTATGCCTTCGGGCATTTCAATTGTAGACATGAAAATCTTGGCTTGTTTTCTGTAAAACACATCAACAATTTTTTTCGATATTCCGCCTCCCATATTGTCTGAATGCATTAGTACAAGGTATCTTCCAGGTATTGATAAATATGTTGTTGCCGTCACGCCTTTGCTACCAATCGTGTCTTTCATTACTTGTATAATAATTTCTTGTCCTCTAATAAGTATATTAGACATCCTAATAAGGCTTGAATTTACAGTTTTTTTGTTTAAGTTTAAGTAGAGGTCATTTCTAATTTCGGATAGTGGTAAGAATGCTTGCTTTATGTTTCCAAACTCTACGAATGCAGCTTCTAATCCATCTTCAATATTGACAATAAATCCTTTAAAAATGTTTCCTTTTTTTTTGGTTTTATTCGGGTTGTCAATATCAATATCTATAAGTCTGAAATTTTCAATTATAGCAACTTGAATTTCTTCGCTAATATTTGCATTTACGATAATCTCTTTTACCATATTTACCTTTAAGGTTTAATAATTTTCTTGCAAAATATATATATATATATATCATTACCATATCACACTAAAATTTCTAAGTAAAAACATATATAAAATTTTATTGTTATAAAAAAAAAGGTTTTATATGACAAAAGAGTTACAGATTGAAGTAGAAGGAATCATAGAGGAAGTGCTACAAGGTGGAATGTTTCGCATGAGATTGGAAAGTGGGCATAAAATACTTGTATACACTTCTGGAAAAATGAGAAAGCATTTTATCAAGATAATTCTAGGTGATAAAGTAAAGGCAGTTTTATCACCTTATGATTTGACTAAAGGACGTATTATATTTAGAAGTAAGTAATATTGCATAAGAGGGTGTTTTGGATTTGACATTAACTTTATGTTATAATAAGCAGGTCGACGATATACTGACGTAAAAGTATAATTTATTTATATAAAAATGACACAATTATAAAAAATAAAACAGCTATTTTTGCTTAATTGCTTTAATAAATAGCTATTCAACTTTTAACAACTTGTATTAAAAGATATTTGAAAATTGCAAGCATGTTTTAGTTTATTTCTTAGTGATATGCTAAAATATTATCTAAACTATGTATTTGCAGATCAATTTTTGTTTTTTTCACTTGCAAATAAAAAAAAAAACTAAACCTGTAGACTATTGTACCACCGAGTTAATGGACGCGGGTTCAAATCCCGCCACCTTCGAATTAATTTATAAGTAAACACGAGACAATAAACTCATTCTTTCCTAAAGATATGACTTTAATCCCTTTAGAGTATCTTGTTTGAAGTTTTAAACATGTCAATAATATTTTTAAAATTCTTCCCACATTTGTAATAACAAAAATACATTCTTCTTTATCTATCAATAAAACAGATACTGCCTTGTCCAAGCTGCAGCTAAGTTTTAAACTAATAACACCTTTTCCATTTTTTTTTTGCACTTTATAAGCATTTACACTGGTTTTTTTTCCATAACCTAATGATGTTATGTGAAGTAAGAACATATTGTTGTTAAATGGAATTGCATTTAAGTTATTAACTTTATCATACAAAGAAAGAGATATACTCTTAAAACCGACAGATTTTCTATCTTTTTCGCACAAGCTATTAACGTTAAATTTTATACAGTACCCTTTTTCTGTCGATACGATAATATTACTATTTGCAGATACCAATTTACTTTTCGATACGTAGTCTCCAGATTTTAAAGATATTGCAATTAGTCCTCTAGTAGATATTTTTAAATAACTCTTAAATAATGTTTTCTTTACTTGTCCTTTTATCGTGCACATTATCAGATAGTTTACATTACTAACGTCCATAGATGAACGTATATTTATGCAATCCACAATTTTTTCATTTGCATCTAGATTTGCAAACGAGTTTAGTAAGGTTTGTTTTTTGTTCTCTATATTTCTTAGTATGTTAATAATTGATACTCTATAGACTTTTCCGTTACTAGTAAATATAAAGACATAGTTATTAACAGAGGATAAAAATGAAAAAACTACATCTGAACTTTTTAGTAGATATGAGAATAAGTTTTTACCTTTTCCACCCTTATTTTGGATTTTATAAAAGTCAACATTAAACTTATGAATTAGTCTGCATTTTGTAACTATAAATAGAAATTCTTTTTTAGTATAAAGTTTCTTGCTATAATGGTTTTTTGTTGTCTGGAATGTTTTAATTATAGTTTTACGTGATCTGGGATATTTAAGCTTTATCTTTATAAAGTCTAATTTTATTTTCTTAAAGATATAATATGGTGATAAAAGAATAACTTTTAAATGTTTAAGCTCTAATACTGTTTTCTTTATGTCTGCTAATATATTAGGCTTTTTTAAATTTATTAAGCTAGATAGCTTTATGTTCAAAATAGAGGATATCTGATTCTTTGATAGAAAAAAAGATTTATTTGAACAAATTCTTTTTAATTGATTATTATATAAGTATGTTGTGTTGAAGAAATATATTTTATTTTCGTGAAGTGTTTTTGAGTAAAATTTTGTTATATAAAGTTGGTTTTTTGCGAACTCATACGTTTTTGATGTTTTTACAATACTTATAACTTTTTCTATATTATCTATTGCAATAATAAGCCCTAAACTTAACTTTAACTTCTTGCTCAAATTATTAAATAGGAATTTGTATTTATTAATCGTTAGATTTTTTCTAAATTCTATAAATTTATTCAATATTTTTTTAAGCGACAACAATTTTGGTTTTTGATTTAATATGGATAACAGATAGACATTATACTGAATCCTTAAATCTGTTTTTTTAAATAACTTACTTTGAATATCTAATATGTTAGACTTTTTTGATAATTCAAGCATTATTTTTAAATATTTAAAGTTGGACTCGTCAACTATTCTTAATATACCATCTATTTCTTTATTTTGTAATAAATGAGATATTTTTAAAATAATATTTGTTTTACTAGTTTGATACGGAATCTCATGAATTATAAAAAACTTTTTTCCATTGATCTGTTTTATCGATGTTTTTGCACTTATAGTAATAGTTCCCTTACCATATTGTATAACATCCATATACTCTTTGTTATTTATAATAAATCCACCAGTAGGAAAATCTGGTCCAGGGAGCAAATTGAAAATTTCTTTATAAGAAACCGTCTTATTATCTAGATATTCTTCCTGGAGTAACAAAACTAATACATCAACAATTTCAGAAAGGTTGTGTGGGGGGCATTTAGTAATCATAGCTACTGCTATGCCATCAGCACCGTTTATTAGTAGGTTAGGTACAATAGATGGTAAAACAGACGGTTCTTCTCTAGTGAAATCAAAGTTTTGCGTATATTTAATTGTATTAAATATTAATTCTTTAATAAGTTCTTCAGAAAATGCTGATAATTTAGCTTCTGTATATCTATATGCAGCAGCAGGATCGCCATCTCTACTACCAAAATTACCTTGCCCGACAACTAGAGGAAAATTCATTTGCCAGGGTTGTGCCATTCTAACCAAAGCTTCATATACTGAATGATCTCCGTGAGGGTGGTATTTTTTAAGTACTTCACCAACTATACCTGCACATTTCACGAATCTTTTGTTAAAAAAAAGTCCTTCCTTATACATTGAGAATAATATTCTTCTATGCACAACTTTCAGCCCATCACGAATATCTGGTAAGGAGCGTCCAATAATAACATTCATAGCATACTGATGAAAAGATATTATTAATTCTTTTGCAATATCTACATTTTTTATAATTTTACGCATAATAATATTTATTCTCCTAAAATATTACACAAAGATATGTTAATGTAATATAATATCATAAACTATACTATAAAATATAATTTATACGGAAAAAAAATATATGTCTATTTTAACTATAAAAGAAATGTTTGAGGCAAATGTCCATTTTGGCCACAAAATCAGCCGTTGGAATCCCAAAATGCTTCAATATATATACATAACTAAAAACGGAATGCACATTATAGACTTAAGAAAAACTATTGTATTGATGAACAAAGCAATTAGTTTTATTTATGACGTTAAAAGTAAAGGCGGAAATATATTGTTTGTAGGAACAAAAAAACAAGCAAGAGATGTAATAATTAAGTTCCATAATAAGACTGATAGCTTTGCCATATATAATAGATGGTTAGGTGGAATGCTGACAAATTTCGAAACTATTAAGAAGTCTATTCACAGAATGAAGAAGTTAGATGCATTAGTAAAAAATAAAGTTATAGGACAATTATCAAAAAAAGAAGCATCTTTTTTGAATAGAGATTTACTCAAGCTGAAAAAGAATTTACTTGGTGTTAGAAACATGCAAAATTTACCAGAGGCTATATTCGTTATAGATCCGTTCTATGAGAGAATTGCTGTGAAAGAAGCTGAAACCTTAAATATACCTATTATTGCTATGGTCGATACGAATTGCAATCCTGATCTAATTACATATCCTATACCTGCTAATGACGACTCCGTAAAATCTATTACGTTCTTTATTGATAAAATTACAAAGGCTTATCTAGAAGGGCAAGAACATTTTATAAATGCACAAAAAAAAGATTTGAATAATGGATAGTTTTATTGATAAAATCAAATATATTAGGACAGTAACATCTGCTAGTATACTATCTTGTAAAAACGCATTAAAAGACTCTAAAGGGGATTTGGATCTTGCGCTAAAAGTATTGAAAGAAAAGGGTATTTTAGAAGCATCCAAGAAAATACACAAGAAAACAGAAACAGGAATTATAATTCTGCGAACAGTAAAGGATAACAGCTTTATATTTAAGCTTAGATGTCAAACAGTGTTTGCTTCGCAAAGCATACATATACAAACATTAGGTGACAGTATAGCTTCATTTTTAGACAGTTTGGGATATGTAAACAATACATACTATAAAAATGTACACACAATGAACCTTAAAGTACAAGACTTTAATACCATAAACAGACTTATACGCGGAGCTATATTCATACTAAAAGAGAACGTTTTATTTAATGAAATTTACATCATTAAAAACAAAACGCATGGGACTTATATACACCATAATAATTTATCAGCAGGTCTTATATCTTTTAGAGTGCGCACTAACGATAAAAGCAGTAATGTAGAAGCAAATGTATTGGCAAAAGATTTAGCTATGCATGCAGTAGCATACTCACCGTTGTTTATAAACCGGAAAACCGTTGACTCCTCATGTTTACTTAACCGAAAAAATGTTATCTTAAAGCAGAAAAATGATGTGTTGAAAGGAAAATCCGCAAATTTAAAAAATGAAATCATTAAAAATTGCCTGGAAAAGAACATCATTAAAAATTGTTTACTTAATCAAGCTTTTATTAAAAATCCATTAGTATCTGTACAAAATGAAATAGAAAAGTACGAAAAGATAATGTGTATTAAAATTAAAATAGAAAACTTTATTATCGTAAACATTAATAACAAATAATACTATGGTTATACTAAATTCCTTGAATATATAATCCAATTATTTCTGTAAGGGATAGCTTTCTTATGTGCCCTAACAGCAAATTATACACACTGACGTTTGCAAAGTTTATACGTATCATTTTTAAAACAGGCGTATTGAGTCCCCAAAATGTATTGATTATTTCTCTGTGTTTTCCAGCTCTTAACGTTACTTTTAACCAAGTGTTTTTTTGCTTTGTATTACCTATATTGATTATTTTAATAATATTTTTATTCTGGTTACATAAATTTAATATAGATAAAGTAGAAGGTGATCCGTGAACTTTAACTAAATATATTTTTTCTATTTTAAAATAAGGATGGGTTAGCTTATTTGTAAGTTTTCCATCGTTGGTTAACAATATCAAACCGCTAACATTATAATCTAACCTTCCTACTACATGTAAATTAAAACTTTCAATAGATTCAACGTAATCTTTGATTGTAACGTATCTATTTATGTGTTTTAGACTACTTATAGTTTTGCATGGCTTATAAAATGCAAAATATTTGTATTGATACATTTTTGCTCCTCTAGAAGATTATAAAAGGTATATAAGATGTTCTTAAAACAAAAAGCGAGGCACAATTTTTTTTATTCTACAGAACATCACTGGATTTTTCCGTGCGACATAAGAAATCAGTTTTATATTGGTCTTACTAATTATGCAACAGAATGTTTAGGTGACATCTTGTCAGTGGACTTATTTGTTAAAAAGTCTTTAATTAGGGAAAATAGCGTGTTTGGAGTTGTAGATAGTGTAACTCATACAAGTAATTTAATAATGCCTATAGATTGCAACATTCTGGAGACTAATAGACTTATTCTAGAAGTTCCAGAGTTAATTAATATTAGCCCATTTAAACATGGGTGGATATTGAAATTTAAAGCAAAAAATTTTTCTGATACTGAAAAATTACTAAATTATAAAGAATACGAATCTTACATTGGTACGTTGTAAAATCTACGCTATTTTTCCAATGATTAAAAAAGCAACAACGAGACTAAAGAGTACTAAAGACTCCATAAGCGCTAAGGATAAAATCATAGGTACAAATATTTTACCTGCTGCTTCTGGATTTCTTGCTATACCTGACAGAGCTGTTCTAGCAGTCATAGATTGACTTAGAGCTCCAACTCCAGCTGTTAAACTAATACAGAAAGCAGACGCCATTGCAAAGTAACCATAATTTTGTATTAAAAGAGCAGAGTTTTCATCACCTGCAATAACAGGAGAAGACACAATAAATAGAAATGCTGTGTATAAGCATATTTCACTTTTTTTAATTAAAGACATTTTATATTCCTATATTGAAAGTTAAACTATGTTTAAGTTTAGTGACTATCATCAGTATGTAATAAAATATAAACACAAGTCAATAAACAGAATACATAAGTTTGTATTATACAAATTAGTAATCCGAAAAACAGAAAAGGCAGGGGCAATAAGATGGGCATAAGGCCTGTGAAAATTAAAACAACGCTGTGATCACCAATTAAGTTTCCAGCCAACCTTACTCCGAGAGATATAGGTCGCACGCATAGTCCGATCATTTCCAATGGAAAAAACAGTGGAGCTAAAAACCATCCCCACCATATTCCAGATGGATTGGCTAAATGCGTAAGATGGTGGATTTTATGCTTTTTGAGACCTTGGTAATTAAAGTAAATGAACGTAGACAAACCGCATGCCAAAGATGTATTCAAGTTGTCTGTAGCTGGAAGTGAACCTGGTATAAGTCCTATTAAGTTTGAAAACAATATAAACAGTGCCAAACTTCCGACAAAGGGAATATGTTGTTTTGCTTGTTTTCCCAATATATTTTCCATAAAAACCAGTAAGTTTTCATAAAATATCTCTAAAATATTAAGCAAACTAATCTCAGTATTTGGTATGTTGCAATCCTGGATATCTCTTATCTTGTAAAATACTCTAATGGATATGAAAACTAAAAAAATAAAAACAGTTAGTGCTGCATAGACATGATGTGTGGTCTCAAAAACAGGTATTTTAGGGAAAAACCCGCAATTAAAAACAATTGTATGAGAAAAATTATTTTGTAGATTCGCATAAAAAGAATCGTAGAGAGGGAAAAAGTTAAACCATGATACATGATGACTCATAATAACACCTTGTGTTTAAGTCTAATTTTTTTTTCAGAAAGCATAATTTATCGATAAAAACACAATAGGATAGATGAAGCCAATTAGCATACCTATTATTAATTTTTGATATATTAAAGCTATACAGAATATGAAAACTATCAATAGAAAAAACGAGAAGAATATAAAAAAAAAATGCTTTGTTTTTTTTGTATGTGTGTTTAGAATATAATACACTGACTTGCTTAATATGTATATATTTATGTAAGATATAGATGATGCTACACAAAAACCTAAGCCAAAACAAAAAAAAGTTTTACTCTTACTGAACATGTAAAACATACTTAAAAAGCAAAATAAATATATTAATGATTTTTTCAGTTTATATAATTGGGAAAAAAATGAATTAAATAATATCATGAACTATCTTTATATCTATATTTACTTCAGTGATTCTGCGCCACTAATAATCTCTATTAGTTCTCTAGTAATATTTGCTTGCCTAATTCTATTGTATTGAATTTTAAGTATATCAAACGTTTCTTTCGCACTCTTAGAAGCATTTTCCATAGCCTGCATTCTCGCTGCTTGCTCTGATGTAAAAGATTCCAAAAGCAGTTTATAAATATACGCAATAAAATATTTAGGTATCAAGAAGTCCAATATTTCATGCTTTGATGGTTCGTAATCAAACTCAATGTCTTTTTTTTCCGTGTCTTCCAATGTACTTTGTATAGGTATAATTTCCTGTACAGTTAATTTTTGAGACATGACACTTTTAAATGAATTTCCAACTACCCATATGCTATCTGCAGTATTATTCTGGTACTGCTCATAAAACTGTGTCGCTATTTTTTTTGACATTTTAAATGAATCTTCGATCCACGCGTCCTGAAAATTAATAAGTTTAATACCCTCTATATGCTTAAGCCCTGCATAAGCTTTTTTCCCAAAACTTTCTATAGTGATGTTCTTATATGTTTTTTGGAATTTTTCTATAAGTATCTTCGATTCCTTAACTAAGGCGCTATTGAATGCTCCACATAGCCCCTTATTAGCGGTAATTACCAATAGATTAACATTATTCTTGTTTTTATTTTCTCTCAATATAGGATATTTTTTCATATCGTCATTGGTTAACGTACTTAAAACGTTTTCTAGTATTCTTTCCAACTTTGTATAATATAGTCTTGATCGTACTAGCGCATCTTGTGATCTTTTCAGTTTTACTGTAGAGATCATTTTCATGGCTTTAGTGATCTTTCTAATATTTTCTATACTCTGTATCCTGTGTTTTATATCACGTAATGACGTCATTTTAACTTTGCTCCAAATTTTTTTTTATGATTTTGATTTAAATATAGCGCTAAAATTCAACAAAGATTTGTTTATTTCCTTTCTTAAATTTTCGTCCAGAGAGCCATTTATATTAGCGCTAATCATTTTCATTAGATCCCCACAGTCTTCTTTTAAAAATATATTCAAGCGTTTCATGTAAGAGACGACTTCTGATTTTGCGTATTGTCTAATCCAAGTACTGTTGTTTTCTTTAGAAATGCTTTGTGTTGCCGCGTATATTTGTACTATTTGTGTTTCTACAGATTCTGGGGCATACTGATCTTGCTTTAGAAGTTCAAATAACCTTGCACCTCTTTCTAATTGTTCCATAGTTGTTTTATCTAAATCAGAACTAAACTGTGCAAAAGCTGCCAACTCTCTGTACTGTGCTAATTCTAAACGCATTTGTCCTGCAAGTTGTTTCATTAATGAAACTTGCGCTGCACTACCCACTCTTGAAACAGACAACCCTACATTAACGGCTGGTCTTTGTCCCCCGTAGAATAGGTCTCCAGCTAAATAAATTTGTCCATCGGTGATTGATATGACATTGGTAGGTATATAAGCAGATACATCATTTGCTTGAGTCTCTACTATCGGCAAAGCAGTTAAACTTCCGCCACCCTTAGTAATATTAGGGTAGGATATTAAACTATTTTTATCTTCTGTAATTTTGCATGCACGTTCCAATAATCGACTGTGAAGATAAAAAACGTCACCTGGAAAAGCTTCTCGTCCAGGAGGTCTTCTTAGTAACAAGGCTAACTGTCTATATGCATTAGCTTGCTTAGATAAATCATCATAAATTATTAATGCATGTTCGCCTTTATCTCTCCAATATTCACCTATCGCACACCCAGTGTATGGTGCTAAATATTGTAAAGGAGCAGGGTCTGAGGCAGATGCCAAGACTATAACTGTGTAACTTAATGCATCATGTTCTTTCAATTTTTTCACAACTTGAGCGACAGTTGATTGTTTTTGACCTATTGCAACATAAATACATTTTACATTGTTGTTTTTTTGATTGATAATGGTATCTATCGCTATTGCTGTTTTACCAATTTGTCTGTCTCCAATGATCAGCTCTCTTTGTCCTCTACCTATAGGAATCATAGCGTCTATTGCTTTCAAACCTGTTTGTAAAGGTTCAAAAACTGGTTCTCTAGAAATAAGTCCTGGAGCTTTATCCTCTATTTTACGTAGTATAGAACTATCAATAGATCCTTTACCATCTAGCGGTTCACCTATTCCATTAACAACCCTTCCCAATAGTTCATCGCCTACATGTACATCTGCTATGTGACATGTACGTTTAACGACACAACCTTCTTTAATTTTATTTTCATCGTTCATTACTGCAACACCAACACTATTCTCTTCAAGATTTAGTATTAGTCCTTTACTTCCGTTCTCAAATTCTACTAGCTCTCCAGCTTGAGCTTTCTCTAATCCATAAATTCTAGCTATACCATCGCCAATGGATAAGACTGTCCCAACTTCAGATACTTCTATTTTTGTATTAAAGTT
>Ga0115001_10002635_pt1 | contig 13739 bp, 9 predicted proteins | sample ArcticOcean_MG_C_12_FD_89869 | JGI IMG/M metagenome (GOLD analysis project Ga0115001, IMG submission 89869) | Marine microbial communities from western Arctic Ocean - ArcticOcean_MG_CB8_130 | ecosystem: Environmental > Aquatic > Marine > Oceanic | place: Arctic Ocean: Canada Basin | collected... | reverse complement strand
TGTACGCGTACCTCTTCGTTGTTATCGGCCATTTTTATGATCAGTTAGAGCTCTCACTGAACTTCACGCTGGCACTTGTTTCCGTATATTCACCGACGAATTGGGGGCAATACACTGTATAAAAATAATAAAGTTTGTTTATTATTGTTTGTTTGGGTAATCAGAACAGAACTGTTTGAAACGAACAGCGAAGAAGATCACTACTATCGTTCCTGTGTATGTACTATAAAGGTAGTTATGATAAGATCGACTCTGTTGACGCGATCGATCGGATCAAAGAGATATCTACTATATCTCGTAAGCAGGAGTATTTATTGTGCGATATGCGTGCGTGTACTAACGCGTGAGTGTGTGTGTTAAACCCCTCTCTCTCTAATAAAAATAACGTTTCATTTCAAATCGGCAAAAATTTAGGGTTTCAATATAAAACAGGATTTTTAGTACCAAAAACAATTTATTTTATTTCTCATCATCATCGCGTCTCTTTTTTATTGTATCGGTACCATCATCAGTGCGTACATAATTTGAGTAATAACGATTATATATGCTCAAAGAAGACCGCTTGCGCTGTTACAAAGCGAAAGAGGAGTACTTTAAAGCGATAGAGGTATCATCCACTGCCGTGACGAAGAAGGAAATAAAAGAATTAAAAAACAAATTCGAGAAACATTGTTCGTCTAATAATCACTCATCATCAATAAAACTTTCGTAATTTTTAACTCACAGGTCCAACGTCTTGGCAAGAGCACTTCGAGAAGATAAGGAAAGATAAGGAATTGTTTGAGAACATCATTACCCCTAAAAAAAGTCAATAAATGGGTTACGACGACTACTACGGCGACGATGATGAAGGAAGAGATGGAGGGAGACAACGCCGAGATGCGTACAAGAATAGTAACAGAATAGGTATCGTAGGCGGTGGGGGATGGGCTAGAAACGAACGCACGGATGATAGAAGAGCACAACAACAACAACAACAACAACAACAACATAGCAGTAGTAGTAGACAACGACGAGCCGAACCTTATGGCCGAAGAGATGATGAATACGACGATGGAAGCAGAAGAAGAGGAGGAGGAGGAGGTGGAAGAGGTCGATATAATGAAAACGATGATGTCGACGATAATAATAACAATAACAATAGAGATAGAGAGTACGATACTAATACTACTAATAATAATAGAAGGAGGAGGAGATCGCCTCCTCGAAATTATGATGATGATAGGGATGGAGATTACGAAAGAAGAACACATCTTAGAAATAACGAAAAAAGAGAAGTTCCGCCTCCGCCAAGAATTACTTCTGCTGCTGCCATTACAGTTCCTCCACCTCCTCCTCCTCGTGCTGCTGCTTTTGAAGAAGATGATGACAACAAAGACAGTAAAGATGAAGATGATGAAGAAGCGCAAATGGCAAAGTTGATGGGATTTTCTGGCTTCGATACGACGCACGCGAAAAAAGTCGAAGATCCGAAAGCAAACGTCTCTGGCGTGTTTAAGAAAACTAAAAGAGAAGCTAGACAGTACATGAATAGACCTGGTGGGTTCAACAAACCTTTACCGAGCGAAAAAACTAAATAATATATACTGTAGTATATATATATATATATACGTGTATATGTATATACCAGGTACTGGTACCGTACGTACAAATGTGCTACGAACAAATTAATTTGAAGGAACTCGGACGAGATGTAAATATTTCGTCGCCGTCCATCTTAAGTCGTTGTTATTCTTACCGTCTACGTTATTATTAATAAAGCATTCGCCGACACCGGTCGCGTTCGAATCTACTTTCTGATCATGCGTAGCGGTTCTCCAAAACACTGCATCGCCTCGTTTCGCATTTACGAATAAAGATCTTTTGCCTTCTTCAATTTGATCGCAACTAAAACTACTTTTGCCACCGTCATTCTTTGGAAACGCGATTGTTGTCGTCGCTACCTCGTCGGACGACGACGACGACATTTCGAAATCTTTCAAAATCAAAACGACAGTTCCTAAGTGCATATCGTTAACTCTCCCATTATTCGCTTTACTTTTTTGAAACTCTCCTAATGAATCAGAGATCTTCCTAAACCGGTTACTATTACTTTTCAATACGTCCTTCGCGAAATCTTTTCTGATCACGAAGCTCTCTGAGAACTCTTGATTCACGTGCGTCCACTCCGCGATCCTTCTCTCGATATCTTCGACGACTAAATCGCCCGATTCCTTCCCTCGCTTAACTGAACGAACGTTATTCCGGTCGTCAAAAACTATTTCTATTAAATAATCACATTCACTCTTCGCGAGGAACTCTTTGTATACTTTCACGTGTGGCGACCAGGAAAGTTGTTCGACCTTTGATGGGTCAGTGTTTATTGTTCCGCGTTCCGGTATTCCCTCTCTTCTACTGCTACTACTGCTACTTCTGCGATTATTATCGTTACTGTTACTGTTACTGTTATCATTACTACTACTACTATAGTCGTCGTTGACGTCGTTTTGTTCTCTGTCTTCTGCTACTCCAATCGCTCGCACGTAGCAACGCGTTCCTGTTTGTAACAAAACTACTTCTACTACTACTACTACTGATAATAATAATAATAATAATAATAATAATCGCACGCTCTTACTCATCGAAGAAGAAGAAAACGGGGAAGATTTGCTCATCGTTTCTTGAAACAGTTTTCACGTCAGCAAAAGTATATCTCTACTCCTTGAAAATAAGTAAAATGAGGAATTCGTTGCACTCAACATCATCCTACTGTATACTGATGAAGATATTTAGAGTCTTTACATGAAATGACTGTTCCAATGGTTAACGAGCAATTTTTGTGTTCGCGTTGTTCACCCGTGCGCATAAGAAGAAGAAGAGGAGGACGATCGTTATCGCAGTCTTTGCAGTTCAGTGCGAAAGTAATAAGAAGGAAAAGGGCAACAGCGACGTCGTTCAGTGGTAACGCAGAAGACCAAGGAGTGGGAGAAGAACTTCTGTCAGCCAATGAAGTCATAGAAAACCTGTTCAGTGATAACAAAGATGATAATAAGAAGAAGAAGAACACGTTTGATGATGATGTTTATGCCAGATTATTCGGTACTGATACAGACACTGATAATAGTAATACTACTAATAACGAAGACGGTGAACACAAAAGTGTTTCAATGAACTTACTCGAATTCGCTACTGTTTGTAAGAAGTACTACCGAAGAGGCGGTAACGTGGACGAGTTAGTCGACGCGTTCGCTCGATCGAGATATAACACGAAAGAGTTCGTGGAACAAGCGTTCGAGACTTGTTACGAAGCGAAAATGTCCAAAGAAGCCACCGTGGAGGTTTTAATAGCACTACAAGAGATTACGACTATATGCGCGAGATATTTAAGAGAACGCGTGAGCGTACCAGAACATTTCTTAGCGGACGAATGCGTGAGAGCGATTTCGCAGTCGAGATATAAACAAGTGATGTTTAGAGATGATTCAGAGATTGACAGAGCGCGAGAGCGAGTGAGGAAGATGATGCTCGAAGCGTTCGTTGATCAAGAACTTTTTCCAACCGCGACGACGAAGCAAAAGGCTCGAAGTAGAAGCGAAGAAAAGCTATTGAACTTTCCGAAATTCGCTCGTCAAGTAAGCGTCATTCGTTCAACGGCCGAAGAAGATAAAGCAAACAAACTGAGCATCGCGACATCTCTCATAGGCATCAGCGAATTAATAATCGAACAGGCTTCCGAGAAAGTTTTCAACAAAGCGGATTACGATCTCGAGATTTCTCAAAACGCTTACGAGCGCGTGATTAACTCCTGCGACGAAGTCATCGCGTTATGCCTAGAGCTCGAGATAGAGAAGAAGACTATGCCTGATATGATCAAAATCGCTAAAGCCGAGACGTTCTTGACAGAAACCAAGAAGTTCGTCGTCGGTACTAACGAATAGCAATAATCATCCTACTACGTACCAGTACTACGACATAGTACAACTTTCTTTTTTTTCGTTTTTTTTCTTCTTTGCGGCAAATCAATCTTTTATTCTTTTTAGACTGCGGTCTTGAAAGTCTGCTGCCTGATTCTCACCAGAAAATTTACATATTTACCACACAAAAAACTCATATACTCCTACTTTCTATTGCTCTACTACTTTGTGCCCTCTGCACCTCTCAACAACAACGCAATCAACGTCAACTGCACAGTGTATGTATGTTCAAAAGAGCGATTTATCAACGCGTGAATACTCTAAGGATAACTAAGCAGATGACGAACGCGCGCGCCACGACCGGTCTCTACTGTACGAGCAGCGCACATAAGGTCATCGCGAGCACTAAAACTCTGAAGAGCTCTTCTGCGAATAATAATACTACTACTCGTGAGCATAGGTCCACGTCGTTTTATAACGCATGGCAGAGGCCTCGAATGGATACGACGAGACAATTAAATCGAAGCAAAGACTCAATCGCGACGATGCATAGCTTGGTCTCGAATAGCACTACTGTTAGTGCTATTAGTACTAGTACTACTACTGCTAGTTTTACTAAGAATAAGAAGAATAAGACGAAGATGACGATGATTAGATGTTTATCATTAAATGCGAGCGATGACGAAGAGTCGTTCAAAAGCGGTACCACGGACGCTTTCGATCATCATCGACTGAACAGTGCTTCGTTTACTGCGACGAATGAAAGAAAAAGACCTGCGTCGGTAAGCACAGCGAAGGCTCTTAAGCAAGCGGGAGCGGATGAATTTAGAAACGATCGCGTTAGTGAAACTGACGGAGAAGGGAACGCGAAGAACGATGAAGGAAAAAATAGAGACGCGTCTTCTTCTTCGTCGTCATCATCTTCTACTACTAGTACTACTACTACTACACGAAAAGCGAACGCGAATAAGTCGGCGACGACAACATCAACGACGAACAATTATCCAAGTCTACACGTGAAGACAGATGGGAGAATAGTCGCAATTGGAGATTTACACGGCGATATTCAACAGGCGAGAAGGGCTTTGAGGATTGCTGGAGTTTTAGGGAAGGACGATAACGATCACGTATCACCGAAATGGGTCGGTGGAAATACTGTCTTAGTACAAGTCGGGGACGTTTTAGACCGCGGTGATGATGAAATTGGGATATTGATTTTATTACAAAAGCTAGGAAAAGCGGCGAGGAAAGAGGGCGGGGACGTTTTCGTGTTGAACGGAAACCACGAAGTTTTGAACATTTCGGGCGATTTCAGATACGTTTCGAGAGGTGCATTTCATGAAAGCATGCGGTTTTCGGATCATTTAGTGAAATTGTTTGGTAAAGATGCAGTCCCAGGGAGGCGCAGACGACGCTCTGATGACGATGAGAATGGGGGCGAAGCAGACGAAGCGGACGATGATGAAGAGGAAGAGATCGACGAGTGGAGAAAACAAACAAACGCTAGAGTTGGATTGTTCTCCCCAGGTGGGCCATTAGCGCAACAGCTTTCTATGCATCACACGGTTTTGATAATCAACGATACGGTGTTTGCGCACGGTGGTTTAGTGCCAAGACATGTTGATTTTGGATTAGATAAACTGAACAGATCGGTATCGGATTGGATGAGAGGAAAACGTATCGAGGACGAAGAGACAAAAGTTGCTTTAGGTATGGCCATCGGAGGTGTTAAAGACTCCGTCGTTTGGCACAGGGCGTATGGTACAGAAAACTACGCCACAAATAGCGAACGCCAGTCCGCGTGCACGTTATTAACCAGAACGCTCGATAAGATTAACGAAATTGAAGGTATTCCAGTGAAAAGATTAGTCGTAGGTCATACGCCACAGATGCAAGGAGCTAATTGTGAATGCGATGGTAAAATTTGGAGAGTTGACGTTGGCATGAGTTTCGGTGTGCTAGGTGCAAATCCACAAGTGCTCGAAATCGTAGGTGATCAAGTTCAAATTCTCACAAAAGAAGCTCCGATTACGATGTCAAAGCTTTAGTAATATGAAACATGCATTTTTTAATGTTAATGATATTGATTAAAACTATACTACTATGATACTAACACGACATATAATTTTCCTTCAGTTATATTATTCAGAGTCGCTAGCCATCCCTTTCATAGTTCTTCGTTGTCTCGCCGGTTCTTCTTCTTTCTCATCCGAAGACGATTGGTCGAGAAACTTTGGTCGAAAGGGCGATGTGGCCGGTATAGGCACTTCTTCAAAAACACCCTTCTCGTCGTTCTCTTTTTCTGGTGACTGCGCTCTATCGAACAAATCTTCCGCGTCATCATCGTTACCGAGATTCTTCTTTTTCTTTTTAATGATCTTCTTCTTCTTTGGTTTCGGCGTAGCATCCTTCTCTACTGGCGCAGCGGATGATTTTTTCGCCTTTTTTGTGGTCTTTTTCTTCTTCTTTTTACCTTCTGAAGATGAAGACAAAGAAGATGACGATGAGGATGAAGAGTCCGACGAATGCTTTGAGAGCGACGAAGAATCGGAATCGCTCGAATCACTCGAATAATCTTCTCCTTTCTCCTGCTGCTTTTTCAATTTAGCCATCGCTTCCGCCTTTTTATTTTTAATAGCTTGGAGAGTCTCCGCAACGCGTCTTCTTTTTTCTTCCTTCAAAGCCTCGACGCGTTTGATCTTCTCTTTTTCTTCTTCCGTTTCTTTGTCGTCGCTCTTTTTGGTATCTTTCATATCGTCGTCATCGTCGTCTGAAGATGGAAGAACGAAATCTTCTTTCCTAGTCGCTTCGCCGTCGTGCATTGCATCATCGAATAGATTTTCAGCCTTTTTGTTCTTCTTCGCCGACTTTCGTTGTCTCGGCGGTAATCCTTCTGCTTCGCGTAATGCATCCATTTCATCTTCGTCATCGTTATCCTCGTCGTCATCATCGGGGAACTCTACATCTTCTTCTTCCTCATCATCGTCATCAGGAAATTCAACATCCTGATCTAAATCGTCGTAATCGATCTCATTCTTCTTCTTCGACTTTGTTTGCATATTCTTGGACGACGACGCTTTCTTACCTCCTCCGTCGTCGTCATCACCGCCCATCATCATTTGACGAGCACCTTCTTCACCGTCCAAATCGAGATCATGAAACGCACTCAGAGCCGCCTTCACTTGCGCGTTATTCTTCAACTTCCTCACTCTCTCTAAAGTAACCTTCGCGTCGTCCCACGGGTACATCTCTCGCGCCCAATTCTCGTACATTTGAAGAATCAAACCCATGTTATAGTGTTCAAATCCTGGTAAGTTCTTCTTCGTCTCTGGGTCTTTCTTTCTGTGTTCATCGAACTCGTCCGCGAACGTTTTCCATATCTTCTCAAGGCCGTTCGGGCCTAAAAGATGTTCCTCGATCGAAAACTTCGGTTTCCGCTGTTTCTTTCCAGTCGTATTCGTCTCGTTCGTCTTCTTAGCAGTAGCGGTTCGAGTACGGTTGTTTTTGTTGTTCTTCATCAACCCTGCTTCACCGTCGTCGTCGTATTGATCGTTATCTAAATCATCGATACCTAAATCGGCCTCAAAATCGTCATCATCATCGACTCCATCGTCATCGTTATTAGTATCGTTTTTATTTTTATTTTTAGTAGCAGTAGTAGTAGTAGTAGTAGCATGACTATTCGTGCCTCGTTTCGCTTTCAATAAATCAAAGTTCCTCTCGATCTCTTCCTTCGTTAATAGTTCGTTCTTCCCTGCTCGACAGTCTCTGGAGAAGTGACCGGTTTTCCCACACTTATAGCACGCGGTGGACATCTCTCTCTTTGACACTCGCACTGCTTAACTAGCACGCGCTCGTCTCTTTGCGTGTTCAGATCTTTTATTTCGCGTTTGCGATACAGACAACGACGTAACGAAGTTTCTGATATAAATTTGCTGTGATGTGTTTTATGGAACACACGCAATACTCTGCTCTACTACTACTACAGTACAGAGGGAATAATAGGTAAATAAATTGCGGTTTCGATAAAGCTCTTCGATGAGTGTGTAGACCTTTTATTTCGCGCGTACAGTGAAACGTATCGAAGTTTATGATGTTACTATGTACTAATAAGTATTAAGTAAGTTTTGTGTTTCGATGATTATTATTCTCAACAACAGCGACACTTTATTGTTTTCAGTGTGCGAGCTGATGATGCTCTTTTTATGACCAAATAACGTGATTAATTAATCAGCTCTCGATACTAGACCCGATCGATAGATACGAAATAAAGAGAAAGCGAGAGAGAGAGAGAGATCGTAGAAGGAACGAACTTCGATCGAAATGGACGTAGTGCTGAAAATATGCGACCATAACTCAAAAAACGCGTGGGCAGATTTAGATCAAACAGGGAACGAAATCTTCCGGAAGTTCTTAAGCGCGGCTGGATATAAAATTAATTCGAAGAAGAAGAAGAAGAATGGGACAGAGACGAGAGATGATGAGGCAGATGATGAGCGATTGCGAGTGATAATAAATCAGAGGAAACTGAAAGTCAGTGCAATAGCGGATGCGTTACAGTTGATAAATCGAGAGATGGAGATAGATGACTCATTACTCGATTGTTTACGATGTTCTGACTGTAGTTATAGTAGCGACGACGATGATGATCATGAAAATAATAAGAATAATAGTAAAGAGAATTTCAAGAATATCGATTTGCAAAGATTAATTGTTTTGATCGAGATGAGAACGAGAGATGACAATGGCATAGAAGGAAAATTGAATAAGATGTTCTACTTCATGGAGCGGAAGCGTTCGTTCGGGGTAACTTCAGAGCTCGTCATAGAGTGGATCGAGGACGTATCAGCTGTCGTGAAGGAATCGTTGAGAATGTTTGATGAGGATGAAAATAGAGCGAGACGTGATAGGAGGAAGAGGAGGATGGATAGTGATCGAGAAGAGGAAGAATTAGATGATGGCGATGATAAAGAGGGGAAGTCGTTATCGATTTTATCACCGGAAGAGATGAAAAAGAAACACGAGACGACTCAACATTCGATTAAATGGATGGAGAACATTGCAAAACAAAAAATAAGAACATGGTTCCAAGAACATCAAGTTCCAATGAAACTAAACCAATTTCAAGAGTTTTGCGCTTCTGTGATTGAGATTTGGTCCGCCGAAGCAATGAATTCAGTCGAGCGAGCATTTAAAGATACAAAGAGTTTTGATTCATTCGCGGAAAGAATCGATAATTCTGAAGCGCTTGGCGGCGGTGGATATTCCAAACAACAACACCGCGGACAACGATTACAGCAAAATAGTAAAAATTTGAGCATCGGAAAAATAATCCCAGCTGTTATTCCAGCACTTGTAGAAACTACTTTAAAAAGAACTTTGAGCGACGAATCCGTGGACCGATCGTTGACTTCTAAAACAGCAACTCGAAAAAATGATCTTCCAACGTCAGTTCTATCTAGAGAAGACTCAAGTTCTTCGTTTAATCTCGCTAATGCTTCGCACTCGCGTGAGAACTCGAAAATTCCTGCGTTTAATTCTCAACTAGCCGATGCAGAAAGAACGATTACGGCCATGATTCCGCAGCAATACCAACACGTCATTCAAGGAGCGTTTGATGCGCTCGGAATGACACGCCCTCCTCGCGCGAGATCACAACATAGTCTATCAGCGTTTGAAGAAAAAGACTATAACGAAGATGGGGAGTCTCCGGCATTGATGACGGATTCACAAAAGCGCAGACATTCGTTAAAAAACGAACTCTACGAAACCGAACAAGATTTCATTGACGTCGAAAAGCAGCAAGAAGGCGATGAAACTACCTGGAAACGTTTAATAGCGTTCTTCAGAGAAGTCACGATTCGTATGTTTCTTTATAACGTCGTAAAGCTGTTATTGATAATCGCCTTATTAGCCGGCGACGGAGCCCTTTGTATGTTCGTAGTCTTACGCTTCGGCATCGTTTCAGGCCTAGGCGTCGTCGTCGTCATTAACCTCGGGTTCTCGGCGATATTCATTTATTTCATGTTACGTTTCCAACGAAGAGAGAAGGGCGTAAGAAACATGGAATTCGGTCATAACTGGGTGAGGCAAACGAACACGATATTAAAAGGTGATAACGCGATTGTAAACGCAGCCGTGCAAGCGCAAAAACTCGAGAAAGATATCGAAAGCTCCGGTGATCGAATCAGAGAACGCATTAACGCGAGTCCTATACTGACGAAATCTTCAACCGCGCCGAAGAAGAATTCTCGCGAACGTTTCGTGAGCACGCACGAAGAGTTCTAAGGACCGCCGGCCGTAACTCGAACATAGTTAATAGAGTCCAAAAAAATGCAAAAACAAATCGAAACAACTACTACTGGACCAAAACCAGTAGATACAACAACATGTCGAACAACATGTACCAATGCCTGGAAGGCTTACCAGAGAGCATTCAATGCAGTATTCACAAGTTGCGCGTGTCGCGAGTGCTAACGAAAACTCATTATTCCATCGTGCTCGTTGGTGCATTTCCGAATTCGCCAGAGGTTTTACGCAGAGGAAAATGGAATAATCTGTTTTCGTTAGCATTTGCGATACGCGCAATTTGTGAATATTGCATGGAAGGCTCTGGTAAGCCTTCCAGGCATCCGTACACGTTGTTGGACATGTTGTTAACTACTGGTTTTGGTCCAGTAGTAGGCCAGTATAGTAGTTGCTTTTATTTGTTTTTGCGTATTGTGCGCAAGTGATCTTTTTTTGAGTGCTCTCCACAAAAGTGACACACGCCCGTTTCTTCTTCTTATTCGTACGCGCGATAATATCTCCCCACTATTAATAGTAAACGCGCACTGAATAGTTGTCACAGAGGGCCAACGCGTCGTACTATTTATACGGAGCATAAACACACCACACACACACACACACACTCTGTGATATTCTTAAATAAGATTACTATATATATCTATATCGATAGTAAAACAGTAAAGATGTTCTGCTCGTCATCAACAAGAACGAGAACGAGAACAAGAACTGCGGCTTCGAGGAATATGATTTCTGTTTTATCAACATTGATCATCACGATTGTGTTCGCGAACAATTTTAAGTTCACGAAAGCATCGACGCACGATTGTGAATGCGAATGTTGTTTACCAGGGACGTGCGACCAATTAGGGACGAATAAATACTTCTTCAACGTCGGCGACCCAGATTTATGTACGACGCTGATGTGTGCTGGAGAAGTCGCGAACTGCCCCGATATAGGACAGCATAATAGTTTAGGCATCAATCGAGCTACGTATACGGATTGCGAGTGCTCGTGCTGTAAGGATGATAAGTGCCCAACGTTAACGCAAACATCGTTCTTCGCTGGAACGAGAGAACAGTGTTCGACAAAAGCGTGCGCTTCAGAGTTTTACGGGTGCCCAGACCCTGGAGCGCACGCTTCGAGTGATTTGAATTTCGCCGTGTATGAAGATTGTACGTGCGGATGCGCGGATGACGCTACGTCTGAATTGAAATATAACAGGTTCGAAGCGACTTCGAAGAGTTTATGTACGAGAGCGGAGTGCGAGAGTCGATTTACGACGTGTAAGAGCAATTCTTTGGCGATTATTTCCGCTTGGTATACTGGCGTTGAAAGCGAAGAAGGTACGTTTGATTCTTCGCCATGGGATGCGTATTCAAACGGGCAAGTTAGGATTACGGTTGGGAGTAAAACGGTTACGTTATCTAAAGCCGAAGCAGCTGGTATTGCGGTCTCCATAATCGTCGTCGTTTTTGCATTTATTGCGTATTGTGGCTATCGTTTACATCAAAGACGAAGAGGGTATAGATGGATGGTTTTCGACCACGACGAAGAAGGAAGAATGATTGCGAGAGAGGAAAGAGGAAGCGACGATAATAAGAGAGAAATAGAACTATCAAACGCAGAAGGTGGTGGTAATAATGCTGCTAGAAGTAGTAGTAATACGGCGGCAACACAAATTATATCTTCTTTGCGAGATAAGCACGGTACTACTGACAATAAAGCGACTGGTAATAATGATCAAATGTCGCCTTACAAAGTTGATGGTTTTTAATATACCGGTACATTATATTATTACATTACATTAATTCTTTGCGCATATTCGCGAGCTCGTCGCGTAAAGATTCGGATAAATAAGAATCGCAGCCAAACTCGGCAATCATTTCGTCGTGCTCTTTCCATAACTCTTTTGTCGCCTTGGCGCCGTTATATCGAGCTCTGATTAAAGTATTTCTATTCGTGTGTTCGCCGCTTATGAATTCAACTACGTCTACTTTATAACCCAAAAGTCTCAAGATCAAAGCGCGCCAAGCATCGGTAACGTTATCGATTGTTCTTTGATATAATATCCCATGCGTTGCGATTGATTTCAACGGCGTCATCAATTCTGTTCTACTGTTTGTGCTTATCTTGATTCGTCTATGCAAATCTTGATGGCAGCATGGCGAACATAGAATGACTTTGGTATTCCAACGAACGGCGCGCGCTAAAGCTTGATCAGTTGCGGTATCGCACGCGTGCAATGCAATGCATACATCTACATCTGCATCATCATCGTCGAAAGAGATTTCCGCGTTTTCAATCGTACCTTGCACAAATTCTACTTCACTATCCCAACCAAGAGTTTTCGCCACTTTCTCGTTATGTTCTTTGCTTTGTTTCTTCACGTCGACACCGATGACGTTTGTTTCGATCGATTTCTCGTTCTTAAGGAACGAATACGTAGCAAATGTTAAATATGCATTCCCACATCCTAAATCTACGACGGTTATTTTCTTTTCGCGCGATATCGTCGATAAGCTCTGGTCGAGGTGATGTAAGAAAGCTTCGACCTCTTGATACTTTTTGTTCTTCGATGCTATAATTTTCCCATCAACGGTTGATACGCCTACGTGCACTAAGAACGGATCCTCCGCTCGCATTAAGCGTTTCTTCTCTCGATTATGCTCGAACAAATTAACTGTATTAGCATTAATTGTATTCCTTTTTGATTGAGGTTCTTGTTTTCTCACAAACGCGTCTCCGCCTTTCGTCACTCGAATCGAATACGAACTCTCATCAATCATCTCGACCAAGAAATTCGCGTACCCACAATCTCTTACTATGTGCATAACCACATCATCCGAATCGCTGTCGTTGCTACTATTATTACTGTTACGAATCAGTGGAAAATTCTTCGTGAACGATTGCGTGTCCGTAAACTGTACGAGTTGAATAGAATACTTCCCCTTGATCGAAACATATTTTAAATCACTTTTCTTATACTCTTGTGTCTTAGATCCATTTCGTCGCCCAGTACACGATATCCTCTTCACGCAAACATTCGATCGCTTACGTAAAGAGTTCGCGAACAACTCCTTGATCTCTCTCGCTAAAACGTTCCCAAAATCGACTCTGCCTAACGTCAACGCAGGAGCCGAAGAAGCCGAAGCCGCAGAAGAAGAGGATAATAAAGAAGAAGTATCCTCATCATTAATTAGCGAGGAAGCATCGAACGCATCAGTGCTACTGTCACGAACGCATAAATAAGTAGCGTCTCTATTATTCCTTCTCCTATCCACTTTACTCTCTGCAGCATCGGTATCGTTATTTCGCCCATTAAAACTACTCGTAACTAAGAACGTATTCCTATGATGACGAAGACGATGACGATGACGAGCATACAAAGAATTGAACATCTTCTGTGCCGATCGCACGATCGTATTACTGCCACTACTCATTCTATTCTATTAACGCCTACGAGCATTTAATACACTACGGTCCTCGTGGAGAACTTATTGCGAGCAGAACGCTCTACTGAAAAAGACGCGTCAAATAAAAATATCCAAAACGAACTC
>Ga0115001_10002630_pt1 | contig 13745 bp, 12 predicted proteins | sample ArcticOcean_MG_C_12_FD_89869 | JGI IMG/M metagenome (GOLD analysis project Ga0115001, IMG submission 89869) | Marine microbial communities from western Arctic Ocean - ArcticOcean_MG_CB8_130 | ecosystem: Environmental > Aquatic > Marine > Oceanic | place: Arctic Ocean: Canada Basin | collected... | reverse complement strand
TTGTAGGAGACACTTCTGCCAGCTTGTCCATGGCCTTCAATGCATCTGACTTGTAATTACTGTCGCTCACGTGTCTGTACCTCCTTGTTCTTGTGTGTCGCCATGGCATACTTGAAAAACTTGCTCTCATTTTCGTCGTACTCGGCTACTGGTATGTCTAATCTCTGTCTTATGCTTTCACCATACATCTGTAACTGCTTATCTATGTCGATGTCCTTGGTGTGTTCCTCGTACACCCTCTCCATGTCATCGAGATTTCTCACTTTGTTTATGTCAGCGTCTCCTATGACCGTGTCATAACAACCTGTCCTTGCTCCCAACATAGCATATTGTCCGTTTTGTATGTCGGCGCCCACGGACATCCAGATCGATAATGTCCTTAAATTTGTCGGCCACATTTTTTTCTTAAAATTTTCTGCAGTAATGGCTTTGCCTCTGTCCAAACTCATTTTTACACCTTCCCTGTACCCTGCAACAAAGGCCTGCTGAGGAGTAGAGTGTATGACTGTGCTTGAGTAACAGTTGAATAAATTCTCGTGTGGGACACCCCAACAGAAATCAACTTGGTTTTCTAGGTTCTCTGAATTTTCGTGCGTCTTCATATTTAGACAAGTGTCTTTAGGCCATCCAACTATACCACCATTGCCGTAGATCAACCCATTGACACTGTTTATTGCTCTCCACCTGTGTACAGCAGTTGGATCTGTTAGAGAGAAATCTAATGTTTCAAGTAAGAATCGTTCATGTATAATGTTATCCCCGTCTATGGATATAAAAAAATTAGTCTCTGCTTTTTCCGCCGCGGCCTTGTGTGCAGAATCAAATCCAACGACACCGTCCACCCGCTTGGCCCATGGCACTTTGTTCTTTAGGTCTGCCCAGTTCTCCTCCTTGTTGGGTTCTTTGAAACTGATGTACACGAAATCTAAATCACAGACTTTTATCTTGTCCATTCGTAACCTCCATCGACTTCGTCTGTTGGCCAGAACATATTGCCATCTAGCAAATTGAGGCCCTTTTCACCTTTTGCTAACATAGGGTAACTACGCCTTGCCGATGTCTGTGGTTTCATCACTATCTTGTCGTTCTTTACAGTGTATTCTTGTTCTCCATGCTCCTGTATCTCTTTGAATAACTCCTCAGAAACTTCAAACTCCCTGCCGTCTATCGTTGCCTTAAGAATTACTTTCTCAGGTTCGGGTATGTTTTTAAATGCTTCAAAAAATCCTGGCATCTATCTCCTTAATTGTAGTTTTATCTACATAGTGCCATGGTCTGCTTATGGCATATCCTCCTAGGAATATCTTGTCGTCTACACATGTTGGCATCAAATAGGTGTTTTGATCTGCTACATGAGTTAACCCGTTTATTGCTTTCTTGTTATGAATCATCTTGAACCATGGGAAATCTATTAACTCTTTGTTTGTTGGATCCATTAGCCTGTATGCCAGGGCATACACTATGTCTGTGCTAGGGAACTTGTCATGACAGTTTATTAGAATTGTTTCGCAAACACTTTTCCAGTTTTTTGTCAATGCTTCGCATATTTTACCAAATCTAATAGTTGTAGCACTTCGTCTGAAGTACGTTAGATCACTGTATATATTTGGCAGTCTGTTTCTATCATGGTGAGGTCTATATGTTATGTCCTTGACTAACTGGTCTTTGTAATTGTAACAGTCCACAGAGAAGATCATGTCATGTTGCCACAAATGGTACCACCACCAGTCTGTGTTTGAGGTCCACAGCATGTCAGCCGCCAGTTTAATTGTGTGAGTAAATGGAGACATGTAAAACGCCTGGAATTCATTGCCCCATTTTATGTCATCGTTTTCGCTCTCATCTGTTGTTAACACCTTGACGTCATCTATAAGTGGTGAATTTATTTTAGTCTTTGTGTCTGTTATCACGCAAACTTTATTATGAATATTATATTTTTTAATAGACTTTGCTAGTGATATGGATAGTTCCACATAATCTGTTTTGTCGTTGTTTTGACAGAACCATAAAAAACCTTTAGACATTCTGTACTCCTTTGTCAATAACGTGTAAGTCGTTATTTGCTATCTTGCCATGACGGCCTTGATGATTCCATGATACATGAGTTGCTGATACTTCTGTAACTTTGGCTGACGCTGGAAGAGTGGGCAATCTATTAGGTATGATTTCATACCCTTTAAATCCTCCTAGTTGATGTAATGCTATTGCAAACGCATAATCGTTTCTGAAATTTTGAAAATCTATCCTGTACAGATCGCAAAAGTAACTGTAACGTTCTTTAATGTATTTGACCATGTCAAATATGGCCATAGCCCTAGGCGTTTTTTTGAAGATGATCACTGTTGCCCACACCATGGGTATCATTGAACTACGTGAAAACTTGTAACTGTCGTTGCCTGTCACGTCATGCACTTTATCATGTACCATGAAGTCCTGGTCTGTGTTGGCCAGTGTAAGCAGATAATCTGAATAACAAAAATAGTCAATGTCCAACAGAATAGTTTTCTCATACGGTGAAAGTTCATAGGCTCTGTGCCTGTCTAGGTTATGCCAAGATTTTTGATTTATGTAGTTTCCTGTTTGGTTCTCAATCACCATGTAGTTCACACCTTCCTGATCTGGTAGATGTACACGAGTTTCGTCGTTGGTCACTACCGTGATCTCCAGCCCTAGATTTTTCCTCAGCAGTGGTACGGTCTTGGCCGCTATCTTGTCATAGCGATAAGACTCAGTGTTGAAACAGTAAAGTAGGACACCTGTCATCTTGGTTATCCTTTAGATGTTGAATCGGCGTATGATTGGTGATAGATGTTTAAGGCTTCTTGTTGTTTTGTGATCAATCTCTCTAAAAAATCATCCGGTTCCTCAACCATCATCGGATTTTGATTGCTGTCGAGTACTACGAATTTTTTAAGTTTGTTTTTCAGCACTTGAACGAGATTTATCGTCTCTGCGTTGGCCTGGAACAGATGTCCGGAATAGGCCAACAACATGGAAGATCTTGCTTTTTCCAAAGCATTCTTCTTGTTGACAGCGATACGGTAAGATCTGTCGGAAATGTCTTTTAATTGATTAACGTCCATAACACAATTATAATGTAATTATGGGTTTTCAGCAACCTAAAAAAATTATTACGCTGTGCTGTTACTAACTGTACCGGTAGTTGATGGTGCGTGTGCGTTGGTCAACGTTGCTGACGTGGTGTTGATCGAGAACAGCCTGTGCTGGTGTTGTCCATTCCTGTATGCCTGGTTGTCCGCACTGCCATCATTGTATGTGAACTCCGTCTTTCCGTCCGTTGCCGTGGTCTTGATTGTCATCACTGTTGCAGATCCAACTGCCGCATTTATTTTGGCCTCTATCTTGATGTTGTTGGCCGTGTATGGATATGAGTCATCTGACAGTTGAAGCAATGTTGTGTATCCTGTGCCTAGGTCATGGAAACCAGTTGTGCTTGCGAATGTGTCTTGGGTCTCACCTGATCCAGATCTAGTACAAGCAGTTTGTTTAATGTCGAAGTTTCCAACGGCATTGTTAAGGTTGTCCCATGCACTGTCCGAACCTGACGCTCCGCCTTCTCCACCGTTGCCGACCCTGATCGGATCTATTCTGATCTTGCCGCCTGCGTTGAAAAAGTGTCTCATCTTGTCGGCGTTAGCGAACGTGGCACTCACTTCAGTGGTGAACGAACCCGTCCATGTCGAAGATGATGCTGGAGACTGTAATGCACTTGAAGTTGTTAATCTTGTAGTGTTTGGACATCCTGCCGCAATAGATGCCGCCAATGTTGCAAGGTCTGCCGCTACTGCCGCCTTGATGGCAATGGCGTCACCTGCTGATACAGCCGATCTAGAAGTCATTGTATCTGCTGTGTGTCCTGCTACTGCTGTTATTCCTGTGAACAGTGCATTCCAACTTGATGCGTTGATCGTGTCGCCAGCTGAAACTGTTGCAATCGCTGATTGACCAAGACCGAGAGTTCCTGATCCTGTGCCTGCCATGGTGTTAAGTCCAACTGGACTTGATGATTTGTTTACGAAATTGTTGTACTCGTCGTCTAAAATTGTATCACCTGCTGAATATGCCATAAAATTATTTAACCCCTATTACGCACTCTGTTAATGCTGTTTCTTCGTTGTATTTATCCTTGACCAGTCTACCCAGGGTGTTAAAAGCGGTACATTCGTCTAAGTCGGCAATCTTTGCCTCACCATTTCCGGCGGAAACTATCCTGTCTCCGGCCCGCCCAGTGCCTTTTAGTTTCACTAACACACGTCCCTTCAGTGCTATCATGGGGTGTGAGTCGTTGTTGCCGGCACTCGCATTCATTAAGAACGCTGGTGATTCAGAAACCACTCCAAAAACAGCGTCTGACAGCTCCTGTTGGCACTTGGTTATCTCTGCATGGCCACCTAATATGACAACTTCACCTATTTCTAGCGGTATATCGGTCTCGTATCTCTCCGCCAAATCCGCATATTGTGCCGATGTTGATGTGGCATGCACTATGTTGGCCCTGATGTCCACCAGTGTTGCGGCTCCCATTTCAACCTGTCCGCCACCTGACTTGAATGCTGTCCAGGCACCACCTGCGTTTCCATGTGTGGTCGTCCCGTCATCCGCGAAGGTCTCGTCCCATACCCAGAATAGATCCTGTTCGGTCACAGTTGATGACTCTCCCCTGTTCACTTTCAATCCTGTGAAGTTAGGCATGCCTGAGTTGCTAGATATGTTCCTGTTAAGTTCAATCATGTTGTCTTCCACTGACAGTGTGCTGGTGTTGATTATTGTGTTAGTACCGTCAACTGTAAGATCACCTACTCTAAGAGTATCGATCTTACCCGTGATCGACAAGTCGCCTGTTGATCCTTTAATTCTTAGTGCTTCTGTTGTGACCCCACCATCATTTACTGTGAATACGATGTCCTTGTCTTGCGTCGTCTGTGCAATAGTGAAATCATCACTTGCTAGACTCATCGTGATGTCTGATCCTGCTCCAATCCTGATACCGTCGTCTGTCTGTATCGTTAATCTACCTGTCGTTGTGTCTGGTGTATCAGATCTTAGGAAGTTGGTCGCGGCAATTCCACCCAATGCATCTGCACCTGTGGCTGTACCTCTGAATTTTGCTGATGTTACTGAGCTTGATAACTGAATACCCTGTGCCACCGTGGCAAAACCTGCTGATATCAATGCCGCGGAAGCAGTATCTGATGAACTAGGAGTGAATGCAAGGTTAGATACCACGCCCACCACTGTGTCATTCGAAACTAATTTAAGTATACCTCTGTTTACCCCAGAATTGTCTTTTACAGTTTCCGGAACTACTGCTGTAACACCCGATCCAGCAACTGTTGTTGGACCAATAAGTGTCCAAGCAGATCCTGAGTAAACATAAAATTGATTGTTTGTTGTATCAAACCATTCATCTCCCAACACTGCGTTTGTTGGTTGTGTAGTAGATGGTGTTGGTGATCCTACCGGTTTCCATTTGGATCCTGTATAGACATTTAATTGATTGTTTGTCTTGTCATACCACAACTGTCCAACGACCTTGTTTGAAGGTGCTGTGGTGTTGTTGAAATTCTCTAGTAATTTTACAAGGTTCTCGTTTAACTTCTCACCGAAACCCGCATAGCCTTTTCCAATCAATGCAAGGTCTGTGGTCGCGACATCGATTGTTCCGTCTGCCAGTGTTACCAGCAGTGTTCCAAATGTGTTGTTAATCTTGTATGCCATTATCCGTTTCTATTTGTTTGATCCCTTGATATGTTGTCTCTGATCTCCACTAACCGAGCCACATCTCCAACAACCTTGATCAATGCTTGTGCAAGGTATGGATCTACTCTCTCCTGTAAGTGTGCTATTTCAGTATCGTCTAACGCATCCTCAAGGTGACTGTTGATGTAGTCCGCTACGTCCTGTTTCGTGGTCATTACTTGTTCTCCTTATGATTATTTATTGGTTGTTCAAGACGGTGTAGATTGGTCCTTTTCTTCCTGAATTTTCCTATTCCCCAACATATTGGTTCAAATATTGCTCTATAAACTCTACCCAAACTGTCTCGTTTTTTGTTTCTCATCTCCCCGTAGAAGTCTGCTGTCACATGTTTTCCCATGTGTGATAAAATTTTACGTACTATCAAAGAATAAGTCCCGTCTTTTTTGGCAAATCTTACCAAAGGCAGGAATACTGCGTGATAGCCTTTTTCCATCCTGTGATTTTGTGTGGATGATTTCTTACCATTGGATCCTTTTTCTAACCAGAACTTGTGCCAAATCTTGTTCCTGAAAGTACCAAAGCCAGCGGTTGTGTTCATCATGGTGCACACGATACCTTTTGAACTGTTTGGACCGTTATCGTTAGGGTTTATGACTGTGTCCGTCTGACGGCACTTGTAGTTGGCCTTGACAGGTGGTGGTGGTATGAATGGGTCACCTCCCTCCTGTTGTGGAATAGTAGCCGGCGTTGGTATTCCGCCCGATCCCTCTGACCCTGATGTTGAGCCTCCCGACACGTTTCCAAAACCTATCGAGTTGCCCTTGAATTCAATATCTGTGGTGAATATGTTCTTCCATACACCACTGACCTTGTAGTATCCTTCAGTGACTGCCTTCCATACCCCTGATACTTTGTAATTTATGCTGTCAAAACTTTTCCATTCTCCTGAATCCTTGCTCTTGGACTCTGAAGGAATTGTGAATATCAACACGGCCTTTCCGTTTTCACCAGCATTACCGGCTTTACCACCTTTGGCAATGTCTGTTGAATAATGGGCACTGTCCGTGGCACTTGGTGTTTCTCCAGATCCGTTGTTCTCCGAACCTCCAGAGGGCACCGTGTTGGATCCTGACTTGCCGCCAAAACCACCTGCGTCACCCGTGGCACCCGAACCACCCTTGCCGCCATCTGTTCCGCCGCCACCGGCTCCACCTCCACCACCGTCTCCGGAGTGGCCTGCACCGTTCTCTCCCAGTGTGCCTGGTGTGTTACCTGTCGCTGAATTGGTGTTGATACCTGCGCCACCACGTGATGATTCACCTGTGCCACCTCCACCGCCGCCACCGCCTGCAATGGCTAATTTAATATTGTCTGCGGCTTGGCCTGACTCGAATAATGTTACTGTTGTGGCCCCTCCGCCACCTCCGCCTGAACCTGAAACACCTGAACCTCTACCTGAACTGCCGCCATCACCACCTGAATAACCTGTGAGTGCTCCACCGTTCCTGCCGCCGTCGGTGTCTTGGCCCATTCCTCCGGCCTCACCTCCGCCTCCAACGGCCACACAAATTTTCTTTGCTCCGGCGTATGCTGAAATATCTAAATTTGTTACTGTCACATAGTGTCCCGCGGCACCGTCTGCTCCATCACCTGCTGTGTCTGGACCGCCGCAACCACCTGCTCCGCCCCATAAGTGCATGGTTACGGAATTTGTGCCTGCTGGCAAGTCTGCTATCTGAATTTGTCCGCTGTAATTGAACGTCTTAGTTATTGTTGGCATAAGGTTAGGCCTCCCTTACGAACCAGAAGTCTCCGTTGTTTCCGTCACTCCCTGTTGGTGCAGATGTTGAAACTGTTTTTGCAGATCCACCCCATTGGTTGCTTAAAGTTGCAACTGCACCTATCGTTGGTACACCTAAGTTTGAAGTGTCAGTGTATGTTATAGACCCCACTGCACCTAGTGTGGCAGTCGTCACTTTGACATTACCTGCCGCTGTTGTTTTTAAAACTTTTCCTTTTGATGCATTGCCATCTTCTACTGCATCTGCTAATCTGATTACCTGTGAATATGACGCACCGTGGCCTGCTGACCAGAAGTTCTCCGAAACATCATAGAACATCCTAGCATCATCTGAGTCTGATGTCTCTACTATAAGTCCTGCGTCTGCTTCTGAGTTACCTGTGTTTACTTTTAAGAAAGCATCGTCGTATGTTGATACGTTTGAAACTGAACTGTTGTACTCTCCTGAGATGTTCAAGTTACCCGTAATGGAAACATCACCTGTCAAAGTTATGGCACCAGTTGATCCAACCAGTTGTATCGGGGTCTTTGTAGCGCCGCCATCGTTGATCGTGAAACTTAAATTTTTATCCTGCGAGGTCTGTGCAACAGTAACATCATTGCTTGAAACTGAAATTGTTAGTTCTTGTGCGTCACCTATGATGACACCTCCGTCTGCATCAACTGTAAGTGCACCTGTTGTAGTGTCTGCCGCATCTGCTCTCAAGAAGTTTCCACCTGCTATGATCGTTGCAGATGTGTTTGATGTAGATGACACATCGATTGCTGATGCCTGTGTGCTTGAACCTTCGAACACCCCACCCAAAGTAGAGTTGAGTGTGATACCTGCTTTGATCGAAGCGAATCCTGTCTGAGATGCTGATGGCGTGAATGTCTCTTTAGAAAGTATTGCTACCCTCGTTGCTCCTGCGTACATGGATGAGACCACTTTGCTTCCACCTGAACTTGTTAGAGTCTCTATCTTCCAACCTGACTGCGTTTGTCCTGCTGTGAAAGCCGGGCCTATTAATTCCCATTTACTGTTGACTTGGTGTGATCTTGTATCACCTGTGTATACAAAGACCTGGTCGTTCGTTGCATCCAACCAAAGGTCACCTGCTGATGGTGATGTTGGTAGTGAAGTGCTTGATTTTGCTCCGCCCGTGGGCTTGAAACTTGTGCCGTCGTACACTTTGATTTGATTAGTTGTTGTGTCAAACCATAACTCGCCCTTTAGAGGTGCTGATGGTGCCGCAGTTGATGCCGCGTTTTCCAACAATTTTACTAAATTCTCATTGAGTGCTTCACCAAAACCTGAATACGACTTACCAAACAACGCCAACGTGGTAGAATTATCCACTGTTCCGTCTGTGATCGTTGCAACTACTGTTCCGTCTGTTTTGTTTATTGTGTATGCCATTTTGTATATTTATTACACCTTTACTGGTTATTAACCTGCACTTATTTTTAATGTTCCTGAACTATTCCACAACTGTCCTGCGTTAGTAGGGTCACTAGTGGGTAGATTAGCCATCAAGATAACTGCTGGAATCATCTCAACTGCACCTGTTCCATTAGCATCAAGTTGTAAATTGTCATTTGATCTAGATGCAGTGACCAAGTTGTCATTGATCGTCACGCCCTCTGTCTTTAACTCAGTCGAAGTGACTGTGTCAACGAATGCGTTTGCGAATTCTGTACCATTAGCACCTAGGTTGTATGTGCTGTCTGCACCAGGTAGTATAGTTTGTCCTGTCAACGTACCTGTAAGTGTTCCGCCTGTCTTCAGCAAGTTAAGGCTAGCGGATCCAGTGACTGTACCTGTTACATCGCCTACTACATTACCTGTCACGTTGCCTGTCACGGCACCTGTTATCGGTCCTGCGAATGCTGTGGCTGTTACTGTGCCTGACACATCTAATTTTGTTGTGGGTGATAATGTGCCTATACCAACTCTGGATTCCGATCCATCTATGGTCATCACTGTTGTGTTTACACCGGCATCATTGACTTTGAAAGTTATGTCTGTGTTGTTCACTGTGTTTGATATAACACCTCCAGAACTGTCAACAGTAAAAGTGAAATCACTGTCTGCTCCGACAACAAGTCCTCCATCATTGGCAACACTGATTGTTCCTGATGTTGTGTCATTGGCATTTGATCTCAAATAGTTTGCCGCGGCAATTCCGCCCAATGCATCTGAGTCCGTGGCTGTACCTTGGAATTTTGTATCTGCTATTGCTGTCGTTAATGTAATACCTTTTTTGACTGTCGCAAATCCTGATATCGTTGTTTTTGGAGTGAACTCGTCCTCCGACACTATTGCAATAAGGTTACCATCATTGTACCACTTCGTAATATTCTGTGATGCGTCTCCACTGTCTAATATAGTTTCGAATATGAAACCATTGTTGGTACCAGTCGAAGCAGATGGTCCAACAAGCACGTTGCTTGTTCCGTTGTAGAAATAAAGTTGTCCTGTGTCTGAGTCTATCCAAAGATCACCCTGTGAAAGTGTGCTTGGTGCAGTTGTCTGGTAAGGTACGTTTCCACCGGCAGGTACAAATGATGAACCCGAGTAAACTTTTAACTGTGAGTTTGTGCTGTCATACCATAGTTGTCCTTGCACGGGTTTAGTAGGTGCTGATGTGTTTGAAAAGTTTTCTAGTAAGTGTAAGAAATTTTCTGCTATCTTCTCGCCATAACCAGCATAACCTTTTCCTATTAAGGAAAGATCAGTCTGCGTGTTGACTACCCCATCCTGTACTGTGTATGAACCACTACTTGTCTTGTTAACAGTGTATGCCATTAGTATCCTGTGTTACCACCTGACGTCGTTCCACTCACTGTGTTAGATGTTGACAGTGCAGTTGAACTTGTTTCAGTGAAGGTTGTTAAACTCTGTATCCTTAGTGTGTAATCAATCTGTATAAGTCTGTTCAGTGACTTCTGTACCGGATGGAATATAACGTGGGTCAGTAATTTATTAGTTGCTCCGTTCTCAGTTCCTTCCCAACTCTTCAATCCTAACTCGTCAAAAACATAATCACCATTGAAATCTGTCGTGTTGTCGAACGCCGCCTGTCCTGTGGGCTCACCGTAGTCCAGTGTGCAAGTCACAACGATGTCAGTGTACTTGTTACCTGCCGTGTGTCTGACTTCCATTTTGTTTCTTGTTGTGTCTTTGTTGGTTGCTGAGTTGTCATCCACCACTTTGTAATAAGTCTGGTTGTATAGTGTGGCATTGGTACCAGTTGAATTTGGAGTAAGGTATGTGATTATACCTGTTGGATCCACACTTGTACCACCGTTGCCCAGTGCTATCTCGTGTACGAATCCTGTGCTCTTGTTTGCCAATGAATTGGCCAGTGCCTGAGACATGTTCTCGTAGTGTATCGCATTCCTCTTGTCTACGATAACCTCACCTGTCTCTGGGTCTGAAATCTTGATATGCCCCGTCATCATAACACCTGTGTTATCCTGGGGCTTTTTGTCTTCTTGTTTTGTTTCTGTGGGTTTATCGTTCTGTGTCATCTAGTGTATTTATTCAGGTGCGTTTGTTGGTTCGTTAGCAATGAATTTAGCCTGTTGTGACGTAGAAGCCTGTAACCCTTTACCGTCAGCAGGATTGCCATCTAATGCCGTGTACCATACCTGTCCTTTCTTGTGTAATATTTTGATCTGTGTGCCTGAAGCAGGGATAGTGGTTAAAGTCACTGCAGACCCCGACACAGAGTAGTTAATAGTTGATCCATCCTCGCTAGTAAGCAACAATCGTTGGCCACCAATGAATATGTCTAACTCAGTAGCGAAAGATGGGGCTTGTGATAGTGCAAACGTAACTGTACTACCGTCACTTATGAAGGTGTTGGTGTGTACTGTGTCTGCGTAAGGGATGGTTTGAGTACCAGACGCATCTACCACTTCCGTGCCTGATCCATGCCCCTTAATTCCTGTACCAAGTGTTCCACGTCTTAGTTGTCCCAACGTGTTACCTGATTTTGTAAAGTATTCTATTCTCTCTTTGTCTATGAATATGACCCCTGGGGTGTTTGAAGAAGCATTTGGTGTTGGTAAAACACTTGCGTCTTCGACCGTTATGGTCTGTGTTCCTGCTGTCATGTCTAGCGTTAATTTTGTTGTTGACGTTTTACTGATACGTTTGTAGAACGTCCTGTTCATCATGTCTTTGAATATCCTGAATCCTGTGGCGCCTGTGGCAGATTCTAATGCGAAGTACATGACATCTAGTCTGTCTGACGACGTTATTGTCTTGCCGGAAACTGTGATTGTGTTGCCACTTGCTGTGTAGTCAGTGCCCTGTACCAGTTGTTCTCCGTTGAACCAAATGTAAGTGTATCCTGCATGTAAGATATCGAATCTAAGTTTGAATACACCTCCTGCTCTGCCTTCAAGCACTTCCCTTCTCTGTTTCATGCCCAGTGCATTATTGAATGTGGTTACTGATAATATGTCACTTACACTTAAACTGTAAGGAGATGTTATTGCACTAGGTACTAAGATAATATCTGTTCCGTCATTGTAGTACTGATGATCCACAAGTGTAGATATACAAATAACATCTGTGCTTGTAGGAACGGATGCTGTTACAAATTCTATGTTGTTGTTTCCTATGTCAACAGTGTAATGAGTGTTTAAATCTTTCTGTACACCATTTACAAATACCTGTACTTGAGATGCTGATGATATCGTTTTAGAAGGATCAACTGTTGAATCATCTCCAAGCCCTGACACAACTCCATAAGTGTATGTGCTACCATCACCAACGTAATATGTGTTGTCTGGTCCACGCAACACCCTACCATTTATCTCTACTGTCGTAAGTCCTGAGAATGGTCCTATCGCACCAGGTGGATATGTCAGTGTGTGTCTGTTAGTCGAACCATCATAAGTGATAGACTGGTTCCTCACACTTGCATAACTTCTCGTTGACGTTGCTGATTTATTAAATCCAGCAATCTGTATATACGTGTTTGCCAACGGAGCAGTGTTAAACACAACTGTGATTGTGTTAGCCGTAGTAGTTGTTGTGTACGCTGTTGTTGGTACACCGTCTACTGTGACATATATGTCAGAATTTGTTGAATCTAGATTGAATTCACTTCTTGTTGAGGTTTTAAATGTGGTTGTTGTTGCATCACCAGTGAAAGTGTTCACCACTCTGTAGTTCTCACCTGATATTGCAAACACTTTTGTTGATATCGTACTGTAATTTGCAGGTGCTGTGTCAAATGTGATTGTTTTGTTTGCAACATTGATTGTGTAATCAGACACTGTTGAATCTAATGCACTGCCTTTCTGTACCACACCATTGACTGCAACAGTCACAGATCCCAATGATCCTGGATAGTCACCTATACTAAATGTCGTTGTGCTTCCATTACCTCTGTGATTCATTTCACTGATGAATGGCACACCCGACTCTGGTGACGTGTAAACTTTTATGTCCAACGTGTCAAACATCTGTCCAGGTACAACCTCCTCCGGTGCGTAACTTGTGTCTGGTGAAACAAAATCATCACCTTCTAAAATAATGTCGCTTGGTGCGTGACCCAGTGCTGATGTGAATAGACCCCCTTTGACAATCGAATCTAAAGTCCTGTCATCTGTTGGTGTAAGAACGCCGTCGTCATCAAATAATATGAATTCAACCAGTGCGTTGACTTCCGGAGTTTCGCTTATAGTGAATGCTACCGTAGAACCATCACCTCTGATCACGTCTGCTAATTTTTTCCTTGTGCTGTCATCCTGTGTTAGGTAAACATGATACACCTGTGCTGACGTAGGTGCTTTAGCAAACGTGTATACCGCCGTTGATCCATTTGCCCTAAATGCCTTGACCTTTGATTCACCATAAGTGTCTAATGGGAAGTCATACCAACCTGCATTGTCCCAACCTTGATCTTGACCGAATAACAATCCTGTGACCATTGTTCCACCGTAGTCAACTCCTGTCATGACCTGATCAAGCTCATTCCCTGGCATTCCAGATCCTGGCGTGTAGAAACCCTTGGTCCTATCTGCGGCTGTAAGTCCAGTCTCGTTGCCGTACACCTTGTACACACTTCCTGTGTTGTCGTCGAAGTCTGTAGTGGCAGTGAAGGAATTTGTTACTTTATATAATTCGTTTTTATATCTTAATAGATCATTGTAGGCGTATGCCGTAGATGCTGTCCAGTCCACGACCCTGGATGTGCTTGAAACCCTGTCAAATTTAATTGTT
>Ga0115001_10002628_pt1 | contig 13748 bp, 10 predicted proteins | sample ArcticOcean_MG_C_12_FD_89869 | JGI IMG/M metagenome (GOLD analysis project Ga0115001, IMG submission 89869) | Marine microbial communities from western Arctic Ocean - ArcticOcean_MG_CB8_130 | ecosystem: Environmental > Aquatic > Marine > Oceanic | place: Arctic Ocean: Canada Basin | collected... | reverse complement strand
TGCCCGAGTGGTTAAAGGGGACGGGCTGTAAACCCGTTGGCTATGCCTACGTTGGTTCAAATCCAACTCCCTCCACCAGTTGAAGAGCTAGCAGGTGGTGAGTGATAGGCGGGTGTAGCTCAACGGTAGAGTAACAGCCTTCCAAGCTGATGATGAGGGTTCGATTCCCTTCACCCGCTCCATTTTAATCCAAGGAGTATAAGTTGGCGTTGCCAATTTTAGTTTAATTTTGTGGAGTATAAATATGTCTAAAGAAAAATTTGAACGTAATAAGCCTCATTGTAACATCGGAACCATTGGTCACGTCGATCACGGAAAAACTACCCTAACAGCTGCAATAACGAAAGTTTTGTCTGATATTGGTGGTGCAGAATTTTCTGCCTTTGATCAAATTGATAATGCTCCCGAAGAAAGAGAAAGGGGAATTACAATTGCAACATCTCATGTTGAGTATGAGACTGATGCGCGTCATTATGCTCACGTTGACTGCCCTGGTCATGCTGACTATGTAAAAAATATGATTATTGGTGCTGCTCAAATGGATGGTGGTATTCTAGTTGTTTCTGCAGCTGATGGCCCCATGCCTCAAACAAGAGAGCATATTCTTCTTGCAAGACAGGTTGGTGTTCCAGCTTTAACTGTCTTTATGAATAAAGTTGATCAGGTTGATGATGAAGAGCTTCTTGAGCTTGTTGAAATGGAAATAAGAGAACTATTAAATGAGTATGAATTCCCTGGCGATGATATTCCAATTGTAAAAGGATCAGCTTTAGCTGCGCTAGAAGGAAAAGACGACGCTATCGGTAAAGATGCTATAATGGAGCTTATGAAGCAAGTTGATGCATATATTCCTCAGCCTGAAAGACCAGTTGACCAACCCTTCCTTATGCCTATTGAGGATGTTTTCTCAATTTCGGGACGTGGAACTGTTGTTACTGGTCGTATTGAAAGGGGTGTCATTAACGTAAATGAAGAAATAGAAATTGTTGGCGTTAAAGAAACTCAAACTTCAGTTTGTACTGGTGTTGAAATGTTCCGTAAACTTCTTGATCAAGGAGAGGCCGGTGATAATGTTGGTATTCTTCTTAGAGGTGTTGAACGCGAAGCAGTTGAAAGAGGGCAGGTTCTGTGTAAACCAAAATCTATAAATCCTCATACAAAATTTAAAGCAAGTGCTTATATTCTTACTAAAGAGGAGGGTGGAAGACATACACCTTTCTTTACGAATTATAGACCTCAGTTTTATTTTAGAACAACAGATGTCACAGGCGTTGTAACACTTCCTGCGGGAACTGAAATGGTTATGCCTGGTGATAATATTGAAGTAGATGTAGAACTTATTGTTCCAATCGCTATGGAAGATAACCTTCGGTTTGCTATCCGTGAAGGTGGTAGAACAGTTGGTGCTGGTGTAGTTTCGGCAATTATCGAGTAGTTAGCTTTTTTGGAGGAGTGTAGCTCAATTGGCTAGAGCACCGGTCTCCAAAACCGGGGGTTGGGGGTTCGACTCCCTCCACTCCTGCCAAATAGGTACAATTCGAAAATTTTTTTGGTGAGTAAATCGGAGAAGTAAAATGGCAAAAGTCGGTCCTTTACTGTTTATTCAGCAGGTAAGAAACGAAGTTTCTAAGGTCACTTGGCCTTCAAGAAATGAAACTACTCTTACATCTATAATTGTTATAATATTTGCTATCATAGCATCTATTTTCTTTTTTTTAAGCGATCAAGTTATGAGTTTTTTTATAAAGCTTATTTTAGATTTAGGAAGTTAATTTATGACAAAGCGTTGGTATATAATTCATGCATATTCTAACTTTGAAAAAAAGGTAGCAGAATCTGTTCAAGAGAGAGCAGCACTTTCTGGTATTGAAGATCTCATTGAAGAAATAATTGTGCCAACAGAAGAAGTTGTTGAATTAAGAAGAGGAAGAAAAGTTACTTCTGAAAAAAGATTTTTTCCTGGATATGTTTTAATAAAAATGGATTTAACTGATGAAGCTTTTCATTTAGTGAAGAATACTCCTAAGGTTACTGGTTTTTTGGGATCAGATCATGGGACAAAACCTCACCCAGTTTCTCAAGAGGAAATTGATAGAATCACCAGTAGAGTTCAAGACGGTATCGATAATCCTAAGCCTTCAATAATATTTGAGATTGGAGAGCAGGTGAGAGTATCAGAAGGTCCTTTTGCATCTTTCAGTGGATTTGTCGAAGAAGTGGATGAAGAAAAAGCTAGACTTAAGGTTGCGGTTTCTATATTTGGTCGTCCTACACCTGTTGAGCTTCAATATGGTCAAGTTGAGAAATTATAAAGGTAATTAATTATGGCAAAAGAAATTCAGGGTTATTTAAAATTACAAGTTCCTGCTGGTGCAGCAAGTCCATCACCACCTATTGGTCCTGCTTTGGGGCAAAGAGGCTTAAATATAATGGAATTTGCTAAAGCCTTTAATGATAGAACAAAGGATGAGGAAAAAGGAACTCCTTTACCAACGATAATAACTATCTATGTAGATAAATCATTCACTTTTGTAGTTAAGACTGCTCCTACAAGTTATTTGTTAAAAAAAGCTGCAAATATAGAAAAGGGCTGCGGAACTCCTGGAAGGGATACCCTGGGATCTGTTACTGTTTCACAATGCAAAGAAATTGCTGAAATAAAAATGAAAGATTTAAATGCAAATGATTTAGATGCTGCAGTAAATATAGTAAAAGGATCTGCAAGGTCTATGGGAATGGAAGTTAGGGATTAAAATGACAAAAAATGGAAAAAGACATATAGCAAATAAAGAAGGTATTAACCCTGATGAAACGGTTGAGCTTCAAGAAGCTATAACTTTGATTAAAAATAAAGCAAATTCTAAATTTGACGAGACCATAGAGGTTGCTCTAAACTTAAATATTGATCCTTCTCAGTCTGACCAAACTGTTCGTGGAGTGATTAACCTACCTCACGGCATTGGAAAAGACGTCAAAGTGGCTGTCTTTGCAAGAGGAGATCTCGCTGAGAAAGCCAAAAAAGCTGGAGCTGATATAGTTGGTGCAGAAGAGCTGGTAGGAGAAGTTTCTTCAGGAAAAATTAATTTTGATCGTTGTATTTCGACACCAGAAATGATGCCTTTAGTCGGAAGACTAGGAAAGGTCCTGGGGCCTAGAGGTATGATGCCTAATCCCAGAACTGGAACTGTTACAAATGACATTGAGGAGGCGGTTAAATCAGCTAAATCAGGTGCTGTTGAATTTCGTGCAGAAAAGGGTGGCGTTGTTCATGCCGGTATTGGGAAAGCTAGCTTTTCTGAAAAAGCAATTTCTGAGAATATTATAGAATTTATTGGTGCTGTTCGTAAAGAAAAACCGAGCGGCGCAAAAGGAACGTATATAAAAAAAGTTTCTCTGAGCTCTACTATGGGGCCTGGAGTTAGTATTGATACAGGGGGAATTTAATTTCCTTTGTTTCAAGCATGCCTTTGGTATGCAAACTGTCCTAGATTATGGGTGTTTTTACTTAAAGTGTTTTTTACACTCCTATATGAGGCAGGTAGAGAGACGAATAAGAATTTTTCTTAATCGGTTCAATATCAGGACAGCTAGTTATTCTACAAGTAAAATTTTATTTGTAGGATTTTTTGTTGGTAGACCTTACTAATTAATAAGGTTTGTTTTGGAGAAAGTTTGTGGATAGAGCCAGTAAAGAAAAGATTGTTTCATCGTTAAATAAAGCATTTGATGAAGCAAATTTTTTAATAGTAACTCAAAATGATGGTTTAACTGTTGAAGAGATGTCCTCTTTAAGAGGGAGCCTCCGAGAATCTAATACTTCTTTTAGAGTTGCTAAGAATAGCCTTGCTAAGATTGCAGTTAACGATACGGATGCTCAATCTTTGCAGGAATTATTTAATGGCCCGACTGCAATAGCCTTTTCAGACGAACTTTCATCCTCTCCTAAAGTTATTGTTGATTTTGTTAAGACACATGAAAAATTATCAATAGTTGGCGGTTTAATGGATGGAAAATTAATTGATGCCGAGGTTATTAAGGAGCTTGCAACTCTTCCATCAATGGATCAGTTAAGGTCTATGATAATTGGTGTTTTAAATGCCCCGGCGACGAAAGTTGCTGGTATTTTAAATCGTCCAGGAGGTCAATTGGCTCAAGTTCTTAGTGCAAAAGCCCAACAAGAAGAAACTGCTTAGTTTATTAAAAATATTAAATCGATAGGAGATTAAAATGGCTGATTTAGAAAAAATAGTAGAAGAATTATCAAGTTTATCTGTTCTGGAAGCTTCAGAACTGTCAAAATTACTAGAAGAGAAGTGGGGCGTTTCTGCTGCTGCACCAGTAGCTATGGCTGCTGCACCTGCCGCAGGTGGAGAAGCTGCTGAGGAAGAGAAAGACTCTTTTACGGTTGTATTAACCGCAGTTGGCGAGAAAAAGATTAATGTAATTAAGGAAGTTAGAACCATAACTGGTCTTGGTCTAAAAGAGGCTAAGGATCTTGTTGAAGGTGCGCCAAAAGATGTTAAGGAAAATGCCTCAAAAGAAGAAGCTGCTGAAATTAAAGAAAAGCTTGAAGCAGCGGGCGCTACTGTCGATCTTAAATAATTGATTTATATACTTTAATTACTTTATTAAATAACCGTAAGGCTGAATTAATATGTCGCAAACTTTTCAAAACCGAAAAAGATTAAGAAAAACGTTTCAACGAAATGAACAAATTGCTGAGATGCCAAATCTCATTGAAGTTCAGAAACTTTCTTATGAACTATTTTTACAAAGATTTATTAAAAGTGAAGATAGGTTAGATAAAGGTTTGGAGAATGTTTTTAAGTCAGTTTTTCCAATTAGTGATTTCAGTGAAACATCAACTATAGAATATATATCTTATTCATTTGATCAACCCAAGTTTGATACTGAGGAATGTATTCAAAGAGGTCTGACATATGCCGCTCCGTTGAAAGTAACCTTAAGGCTTATTGTTTTTGATGTTGATGAAGAAACCTTAGCTAAATCAGTTAAAGATGTTAAAGAGCAAGACGTTTACATGAGCGATTTACCGCTAATGACTGAAAATGGTACATTTATAATAAACGGAACAGAAAGAGTTGTTGTCTCTCAAATGCATAGAAGTCCAGGTGTTTTCTTTGATCATGATAAAGGAAAAACCCATTCCTCTGGGAAGATATTATTTGCTGCGAGGATTATACCTTACAGAGGATCTTGGATGGACTTTGAATTTGATCCAAAGGATATAGTAAATGCTAGAATTGATAGAAAGAAAAAAATTCCGGCAACAACTATACTTTATAGTCTTGGTTATGACTCTGAAGAAATCCTTGCAATGTTTTATAAGGCTGAAGAGCTTAAAAGGCATAAAGATGGGTGGAAAAAGGATTTTCTTCCTGATAATATAACAGGAGGTAAATCACTATTTCCTTTGGTTTCTAAAGGTAAAGTGATTGTTGAGGCTGGCAAGAAATTCACTCCAAGATTGCTCAATCAATTAGCTGAAAAAAATATAAAAGAACTAGAGTTAACTAATGAAGAAGTTCTTGGTAAATTTGTTTCTGAAGATATTATAAATATGGAAACAGGTGAAATATTTGCAGAAGCAGGTCAAGAAATTACCGAAGAACTAATGGCAGGTCTTGATCTAGCTAAAATTAATTCTATCTCGACCCTTGTTATTGATAATATAAGCGCTAGCCCATTTTTAAGAAACACTCTTGCGCTTGATAAGTCGATTGATAAAGAAACAGCTTTATTCGAGATTTATAAAATCTTAAGACCAGGTGAACCACCTACGGTAGAAAGCGCCGCAGCGCTATTTGATAGTTTATTCTTTGATTCAGATAGATACGATCTATCTGATGTTGGTAGGGTTAAGTTAAATATGAGATTAAACTTAGACACTCCTGATACTATAAGAGTTCTAACAAAAGAAGATATATGTTCAGTTTTAAAAACTTTAGTAAACCTTCGTGATGGTAAGGGTGATATAGACGATATTGATAATCTAGGGAATCGGCGTGTAAGATCTGTCGGTGAATTAATGGAAAATCAATTTCGTATTGGTCTTTTGAGAATGGAAAGAGCAATAAGAGAGAGGATGAGTTCTGTTGATATTGATGCAGTAATGCCTCAAGATATTATAAATGCAAAACCAATAGCAGCCACAATTAGAGAATTTTTTGGTTCATCTCAACTTTCACAATTCATGGATCAAACAAATCCTCTTTCAGAGATTACTCATAAAAGAAGAGTATCTGCTCTAGGGCCGGGTGGTCTTACTAGGGAAAGAGCTGGATTTGAAGTTAGAGACGTTCACCATACTCATTACGGAAGAATTTGTCCTATCGAGACACCTGAAGGGCCAAATATTGGATTAATTAATTCATTAGCTACTTATTCTAGGATTAATAAGTATGGATTTATTGAAAGCCCTTATTTAAAAGTGGTTGATGGTAAAAAAACAAATGAAATTTCCTACCTTTCTGCAGTAGAGGAAAGTAGATATAGAATCGCTCAGGCGGATGAACCGGCGGATAGTAAGGGGAATCTCCAGTCTGAATTATTAAATTGTAGGCATGACGGTGATTTCGATCTTGTTCCACCTTCTTCTGTAGATTTTGTTGATGTTAGCCCTCAGCAAACAGTATCAGTGGCTGCTGCACTAATTCCCTTCTTAGAGAATGATGATGCTAATAGAGCCCTCATGGGATCAAATATGATGCGTCAAGCAGTTCCGCTTGTTACAAATGAAGCACCTTTTGTTGGAACTGGAATGGAAGCAACAGTTGCAAGGGACTCAGGCTCCTCCGTTGTCGCGAAAAGAGATGGTGTTGTTGACCAGGTTGATGCTCAGAGAATTGTTATAACGTCAGATGGGAATCTTGAATCTGGAGATCTAGGTGTTGATATTTATAATTTGAAGAAATTTCAAAGATCAAATCAATCAACATGTATGAATCAACGACCCCTTGTCAGAATAGGTGATAAGGTATTAAAGACGATATTATTGCTGACGGACCATCAACTGATTTAGGCGAATTAGCACTTGGTAAAAATGTCTTAGTGGCATTTATGCCCTGGAATGGTTATAATTTTGAAGATTCAATACTAATTTCTGAAAAAATTGTTAAGGATGATGTCTTTACTTCAATTCATGTCGAAGAGTTTGAAGTTATGGCTCGTGATACAAAGCTTGGATCAGAGGAAATTACCCGTGATATACCTAATGTGGGTGAAGAGGCTCTGAGAAACCTAGATGAGTCTGGTATTGTTTATATTGGCGCTGAAGTGAGGCCTGGCGATATACTTGTTGGAAAGGTTACGCCAAAAGGCGAAAGCCCTATAACACCTGAAGAGAAGTTATTAAGAGCTATTTTTGGTGAAAAAGCATCTGATGTTAGGGATTCATCTTTAAAACTTCCACCCGGAACAAATGGTTCTGTTGTTGATGTTAGAGTGTTTAATAGGCACGGTATTGAAAAAGATGAGAGAGCTCTAGCCGTCGAAAGAGAGGAAGTTGAAAGACTTTCTGTAGATCGCGATGATGAACTTTCAATTCTCGATAGAAATATTTATTCAAGGTTAAAAACTACCCTTATAAATAAATTAGCCTCTTCTGGACCTTCAGTAAAAGCTGGTAAAAAAATCGAAGAAGCTATTTTAGATGATATTCCTAAAAGTTCTTGGTGGGATTTTGTAATGCAAAATAATAGCATTCAAAAAGATATAGAAAATCTTAGAGATCAATATGATGAAAATAAGAATAAAATTGAAAAAAGATTTGCCGATAAAGTTGAAAAAGTAAGCCGTGGCGACGAATTACTACCTGGCGTAATGAAGAGTATAAAAGTTTATGTTGCTATTAAAAGAAAACTTCAACCAGGCGATAAAATGGCAGGTAGACATGGCAATAAAGGAGTTATCTCTAGAATTGTGCCTGTTGAGGATATGCCTTACTCAAGTGATGGAAGGCATGTTGATATTGTTTTAAATCCACTTGGTGTTCCAAGTAGAATGAATGTTGGGCAGATACTCGAGACTCATCTTGGGGCCGCTTGTGCAGGTCTTGGAAGGCAAATTAATGCTGCATTAAAAGAATACGAAAGTAGTGGTGAAATTTCTAATGTTCGTTCAACCTTAGAGGGTATATATCAACCATCAGAAATTAAGAAATATGAAGATGGTGATCTTATTGAGCTTAGTCATTCTTTAACAAAGGGTGTTCCGATAGCGACCCCTGTTTTTGATGGTGCTCAAGAAAATGATATCAACGATCTTCTTAAAAAGGCTAACCTAAATACAAGTGGTCAGATTACTCTTTATGACGGAAGAACGGGTCAGAAATTTGATAGGCCTGTCACAGTTGGGTATATCTATATGCTTAAATTACATCATTTAGTCGATGATAAGATTCATGGTAGATCTGTTGGACCTTACAGCCTTGTTACCCAACAACCTCTTGGCGGTAAGGCGCAATTTGGTGGTCAGCGTTTTGGTGAAATGGAAGTGTGGGCGTTAGAAGCTTACGGCGCAGCTTATACTCTGCAAGAAATGTTAACTGTTAAATCAGATGATGTTGCTGGACGAACAAAGGTTTACGAGTCTATTGTTAGAGGTGAAGAAAACTTTGAATCCGGGGTGCCTGAGAGTTTCAATGTTTTAGTAAAAGAGATGAGATCTTTAGGTCTAAATGTTGAATTACAAGATTCAGTTGATTAATTAATTGCAAGTTATTAGCAATATTTAATTATATTAAAATTATGAGGATATAATGAACAAAGAAGTATTAAATCTATTTAATCAGCCTAAATCTAATCAAACTTTTGACCATATTCGTATAGGAATAGCTAGCCCTGAAAAGATTCTATCATGGTCTTTTGGTGAAATAAAAAAACCTGAAACTATTAATTATCGAACCTTTAAGCCTGAGAGAGATGGGCTATTTTGTGCTAGAATTTTTGGACCAGTAAAGGACTATGAATGCCTTTGCGGTAAGTATAAAAGAATGAAATTTAAGGGCATTGTTTGTGAAAAGTGCGGCGTTGAAGTTACCTTATCAAAGGTAAGAAGAGAAAGAATGGGACATATTGAGCTTGCATCCCCTGTTGCTCACATATGGTTTTTAAAATCCTTGCCAAGCAGAATTGGCCTTATGTTAGATATGATGCTTAAGGATTTAGAAAAAGTCCTTTATTTTGAGAGCTATCTAGTTCTAGATCCAGGTCTTACCCCGCTAGAAAACCTTCAACTTTTGACTGAAGATGAATATCTGGACGCACAAGATGAATATGGTGTAGATAATTTTAGGGCTGAAATTGGCGCTGAAGCAATTAGATTTTTATTAGAGAATATTGATTTAGAACAAATAAGTGAAGATATAAGGGCTGAAATAAAAGAAACAAAGAGTGAGTTGAAGCCCATTAAGCTTGCAAAAAGACTTAAGTTAATTGAAGCATTTAAGGAATCAGGTAATAAACCTGAGTGGATGATAATGAAAGTTATACCTGTCATTCCTCCTGAGTTAAGACCTCTTGTACCATTGGATGGAGGTAGATTTGCTACCTCAGATCTAAACGATCTTTATAGAAGGGTTATTAATAGAAATAATAGATTGAGAAGGTTAATGGACCTTCGTGCTCCTGATATTATTATTCGAAATGAAAAAAGAATGCTTCAAGAATCTGTTGATGCTCTTTTTGATAATGGAAGAAGAGGAAGAATAATTACAGGGTCTAATAAAAGACCATTAAAATCTTTATCTGATATGTTGAAGGGAAAACAAGGCAGATTTAGACAGAATTTATTAGGAAAAAGAGTTGATTATTCCGGTCGTTCAGTAATCGTTGTTGGACCAGAGCTTAAACTTCATCAATATGGACTTCCTAAAAAATTAGCTTTAGAGCTATTTAAGCCATTCATATATTCCAAACTTGAATCCTTAGGCTTTTCTTCAACCGTTAAGCAATCAAGAAGGATGGTTGAGAAACAAACACCTGAGGTCTGGGATATATTAGAAGAGGTAATAAGAGAGCATCCTGTTTTATTAAATAGAGCTCCAACCCTTCACAGACTGGGTATTCAAGCCTTCGAACCTGTCTTAATTGAAGGAAAGGCAATACAGTTACATCCCTTAGTTTGTGCAGCCTTCAATGCGGACTTTGATGGCGACCAAATGGCCGTCCATGTTCCTCTTTCTTTAGAGGCTCAACTTGAAGCCAGGGTTCTAATGATGTCGACTAATAATATTCTTCACCCAGCAAGCGGAGAGCCAATAATTGTTCCGAGTCAAGATATTGTTCTTGGGTTATATTATCTTTCTCAAATGAAAAAAGGCGAGCCTGGTGAAGGTAAAACCTATGACAACATCAATGAATTAAATTTTGCTATTGAAAATGGCTCAATAACCTTGCATTCAAAAATTAATTATAGATTATCAGAGGGTGAAAGTGATAGACGCACTATTGAAACTACTCCAGGTAGAGTAATAATATCGAAAGAATTACCTGACAATGAAAATGTTAAGTTTGATATAGTTAATAAGCTTTTAACTAAGAAAGAAATATCCAGGATTATTGATGATGTTTACAGACATTGTGGTCAGAAAGACACTGTTATTTTCTGTGATCACATAATGAGACTTGGTTTCCAAAACGCCTTCAAGGCAGGAATATCATTTGGCAAAGATGATATGATTATTCCAGAAGAAAAAGTAAAAATGATAGAGGAAACTCATTCCCTAGCCACAGAGTTTGAACAACAATATATAGATGGCTTCATTACTCGAGGTGAAAAGTACAATAAAGTGGTTGATGCTTGGGCTAAGTGTACAGATAGAGTTGAAACGAAAATGATGGAAAAAATTTCCACCACCTCCATGAATGAGAAAACTAATAGAGAAAACGATGTAAACTCTATTTATATGATGGCGCATTCCGGAGCTAGAGGGTCTGCTGCACAAATGAAGCAATTGGCTGGTATGAGGGGTTTAATGGCAAAACCTTCTGGTGAGATTATTGAAACTCCAATTATTTCAAACTTTAAAGAGGGTTTAAATGTTCTTGAATACTTTAATTCAACTCATGGTGCTCGTAAAGGTTTGGCCGATACAGCATTAAAAACTGCTAATTCTGGCTACCTCACTAGAAGACTTGTTGATGTTGCTCAGGATTGTATAATTACGGAGGTTGATTGTAAGACTGACAAAGGTATTCAAATGACTGCAGTTATAGATTCGGGTGAAGAAATTGTAGCATTATCACAGAGATTGCTAGGAAGGGTTCCATGTGAGGATATAGTTGATCCTGGAACAAGTGAAGTTATTGCTAAAAAAGGTAAAATTATTGAAGAATTTCAAATTCCCCTTTTGGATACCGCTAATTTAGTATCGGTTCAACTTAGATCTGTTTTAACATGTGAAACAAAACGCGGAGCTTGCGCAACATGTTATGGACGAGATTTGGCTAGAGGTACTCCTGTTAATATTGGAGAGGCAGTGGGTGTTATAGCGGCACAATCAATTGGCGAGCCAGGAACCCAACTTACCATGCGAACGTTTCATATAGGTGGTACAGCTCAGGTGATGGATAATTCTTATGTAGAATCCAATAGTGATGGTTCGATAAAAATTGAAAACCTTAATATTTTGAAGGACTCTGATAATCGTAATATTGTCATTGGTAGAACAACATTAATTAATGTTATCGATGAAAATGGAACTGAAAGAGCAAGTCATAAATTACCTTATGGCTCTGAATTAATGATAGGTGATGGCGATAAGGTGAAAAAGAATCAAAGGCTAGCCCAGTGGGATCCTTATACGATTCCAATTATAACTGAAACTGCTGGTGTTGTTGCTTTTGAGGATTTAGTTGATGGCATTAGTATTGGTGAGGTTTCAGATGAGTCTACTGGAATAAGTCAAAAAGTTGTTATTGATTGGAAAAATTCATCTAAATCAGCTGATTTTAAACCTTCAATGGTTGTTAAGGGAGAAAATGGTGAAGTTGTATCCCTGGAAAATAATAGAGAAGCTCGATACTTAATGTCAGTTAATGCTATTATATCTGCAAACGATGGAACTAAGGTTGGTGCTGGAGACGTAATAGCTAGAATACCAACGGAAGGTGCTAAAACAAAAGATATTACTGGAGGCCTTCCTAGGGTTGCAGAGCTGTTTGAAGCAAGAAAACCTAAAGATCACGCTATAATTGCTGAGGTTACTGGAAGAGTTGAGTTTGCCAGAGATTATAAAAACAAAAAGAAAATTGTTATTCATCCATCAGATGAATCTGAATCCGAGGTTAGTTATCTTATTGCCAAAGGCAAACATATTTCTGTCCAAGATGGAGATACTATTGAAAAAGGTGAGTATTTGATCGATGGCAATCCTGCTCCTCATGATATTTTATCAATTTTAGGGCTGGAGGCTTTAGCTAGCTATCTTGTAAATGAAATTCAAAGTGTTTATAGACTCCAGGGTGTTACTATTAATGATAAGCACATTGAGGTCATTACTAGGCAAATGCTTCAAAAAGTTGAAATTTCTAATCCTGGTGATAGTGCATTTATTGCCGGTGAGCAGCTTGATAAATTAGAGGCGGAAGAAATAAACGAGAAACTAATTGCTAAAAAACAAGATCCTATGGAATTCAAACCAATTCTTCTTGGTATCACAAAGGCATCCTTACAAACTAGATCATTTATTTCAGCTGCATCATTTCAGGAAACCACACGAGTGTTAACTGATGCCGCCGTTTATAGAAAATCCGATTACCTCGTAGGTCTAAAAGAGAATGTAATAGTTGGAAGACTTATTCCTGCTGGAACTGGGGCATCTATAAGAAGATTAGAAAATGATGCTGCTGTAAGGGATGAGGCCCTAATTGCAGAAAGAACGAAAGATGCTGAACCGGGGGAAATAGAAGCGTCAGAATAAATTAAAGAAATAGTGTTTTTTTCTTGACTGAAAACGAATACAAAGCTACTAAGACAACGCTTATGACAGGTCGTAGGATTATCCTAAACGCTGCCGCGCCATTCGCAAAAAATTTAAGTAATTATTCATTCTTTATGAATGAGTAATTTTATATTGGGAAAAAATATTATGCCTACAATTAATCAATTAGTTCAAAGAGGCGGAAGAGCTAATATAGCAAAGAGAAATAAAGTACCTGCTATGGAAGCTTGCCCTCAAAAAAGAGGCGTCTGTACGCGCGTATACACAACTACTCCAAAAAAACCAAATTCTGCATTGCGTAAGGTTGCAAGAGTAAGACTAACAAATGGTTTTGAAGTTACTAGCTATATTCCAGGTGAAGGTCATAATCTTCAAGAGCATTCTGTTGTTCTAATTAGAGGTGGAAGAGTAAAAGATTTACCTGGTGTAAGATATCATGTTTTAAGAGGTGTTCTTGATACCCAGGGCGTCGCTGATCGTAAACAAAGAAGATCAAAATACGGTACAAAGAGACCTAAATAATTAATTAGTAGAGGAATAAAATGTCCAGACGACATAAAGCAGAAAAGAGAGAAATTTTTCCTGATCCAAAATATAGGGATGAGGTTGTATCCAAGTTCATGAATAATCTTATGGTCGATGGTAAGAAATCTACAGCGGAAAGGATTGTTTATGGTGCCTTCGATCAGATTGAAGGAAAATTGAAGACTGATCCAATTAAGGTTTTCCACGATGCAATTGATAATGTTATGCCATCTGTTGAAGTTAGATCTAGAAGAGTTGG
>Ga0115001_10002627_pt1 | contig 13749 bp, 12 predicted proteins | sample ArcticOcean_MG_C_12_FD_89869 | JGI IMG/M metagenome (GOLD analysis project Ga0115001, IMG submission 89869) | Marine microbial communities from western Arctic Ocean - ArcticOcean_MG_CB8_130 | ecosystem: Environmental > Aquatic > Marine > Oceanic | place: Arctic Ocean: Canada Basin | collected... | reverse complement strand
GTAGCAACAGTATATTCTGATACAGGAGCATAATAGCTATTAGCAAAATAATATTGATTGCTAAGCTTTTTATTCTGATCACTCACATTATTCCACCCCATCTGGGGAACTGGTAGTGCTTGAGTAGGTTTAAATTTCTTAATTTTTCCCTTAATAATTCCTAAGCAAGGAACATCATCTTCTTCAGAATATTCATATAGTATTTGCATACCAATACAAATTCCCAGCACCTGTTTCTTTGTATTTTTTATGTAACTAATTAGGTCTTTATCCTTTAAATTTTTCATAACATTGCCAGCAGAGCCAACACCAGGAAGAATTATTCCGTCTGTTAGATCTAATTCATTTTTATCAGTTGAAATTAAGGAATCAACTCCTAGCCTTGTTAGTGAGTAGTGAATAGAATTAAGATTTGCTCCTCCACAATCTAATATACCTATTCTCATAAGAATCCCTTAGTTGAATTCTCTTTAGTAGTAACCTTTAAAGCTTTTGAAAAAGCTCTTGCAAAAGCCTTAAATGTGCACTCAATAATATGATGGGAATTTTGTCCTTCTGTTTTAATATGACAAGTAAAACCCAATGTATTAATAAATGATATAAAGAAGTGCTCAAACATCTCTGTTGGCATATCTCCTACATATTCTCTTAATGGAGAGGTTTTAAATTTTAAAAATGCTCTTGTACACATATCAATTGATACAACTGATTCTGTTTCATCCATAACAAGAATTTCATTAGAACTATACCTTTCAATATTAGATCTATCACCAATAGCTAATCTAAAAGCATTCCCTAAAGCAATAGCAATATCTTCAATTGAATGATGTTCATCTATTTCAAGATCGCCAATACACTCAATATTTATATCAAATTGTCCATGTTTTGAAAGTTGCTGAAGCATATGATCAAAATAATCAATACCGGTATTTATTACATTTGTTCCTGACCCGTCTACATTGAGATTGATTAATATATTTGTTTCATTTGATTTTCTGCTAATAAAACTCGTACGAGGTACATATGCATATTTAGATAAACTTCTTACTAAATCTTTACGAATGGTTACAGCATTAACATGTGCATCTAAATTTTCAGCTGCTGCCATTATTTCTACAACTGGAGATAAATTATTGTAGCCTTCCACAGTAGCAGATTGAAATGAGATAATTTTTCCGAAATCTTTCACTCCTAAACCCGAATATGTCTTAGCGTATCCAGAAGTGGGAAGGGTGTGATTTGAACCAGACGCATAATCGCCAAAAGATTCAGGACACAAAGCTCCACAAAAAATGGATCCTGCATTATTTATATACGGAATCATATTTACATAGTTATCATCCATTAATATTAAATGCTCAGGAGCTGATTTATTTATTGCACTAATCATTTTCTCTGTATCCTTTACATATATATATGTAATATTTTTTATACTTTTTTCGAGTATGCTTACTCTACTTAGTGAATTAACTTGATAAGCTATATTTTTTTTAACAAGATCCATTAATTCACTGCTTGAAGAACAGAGCACAGCTTTTGAATCATTTCCATGCTCAAGTTGAGAAAGTAAATCTGCTGCAATTAATTCAGAGTTATTTATATTGTTTGATGCGACAAATACCTCGCTAGGTCCAGCAGGCATATCTATTGCTACAACATCTGATACTAGTTGTTTAGCTCTTGTTACAAATTTATTTCCAGGACCAAATATTTTATCAACTCTAGGAATTGATTTTGTCCCATAAGTCATAGCAAAAATTGCTTGAGAGCCACCAACTTTATATATATTTGTAATTTTTAGAAGTTTAGCTATCCATAACAAGGTAGGATCTATTTTTCCTTGCTCATTAGGTGGTGTACATATAACTATATCCTTACAACCAGCTATCAATGCAGGTATAGCTTGCATCAATAATGCTGAAAATAACGTAGTAGTGCCGCCGGGTACGTACAATCCAACTTTTTGTATAGGCCTAAATTCATTCCAAACTGTTATACCTTTTGTTGTTTCTATCTGTTTTGAATCTAATCGTATTCTTTGTTCTTGGTGTACTTTACTTATATTAGCCCTTGCAATTAAGATCGCTGACTTCAGATCATCATCTATCTGTAACTCTGATTTTTTAATATCTAATTTAGATACCTTAAACTTTTTAAGTTCAGGTAAGCCTAGATTCCTATTAATTCTATTTATACCTTGATCACCATTTGTAATTACTAAGTCTCTAAACTTTAATAAATCACTATTTTCTTGATGAGATATCTCATTATTATTTATCATTTTTTTATTTGGTTAGTTAAGAATTTTTTCTACAGGCATCACTAATATTGATGATGCACCTTTTGCTTTAAGTTTCTCCATAGTTTCCCAAAAAACAGGCTCTTGACAAAGAGCATGTATCGCAACTTTATTAGGGTCTTCTAATGGTATTAGGGTCGGCGATTCAGAGCCTGGGAGAAGTTTACAAATAGATTTAACATTAGAAATATTTGCATTAAGCATTACATACTTACTTTCTTTAGCATTTACAACGCCTTCAATTCTTTTAATAAGCTTTTTAGAGGATAGCGATTTAGACTTATTAAGTTTGTTATTAATGATCAAGACAGCCTGAGACTCTAACAATGTTTTAAATTCTATAAGATTATTAGCTTCTAAAGTTGCTCCAGATGAAACAAGATCACATATGCAATCTGCAATTCCTATATAAGGTGTCAACTCTACAGAACCATGAAAATTAACAACTTTTGCATTTATATTATTTTCTTTTAAATAATTTCTAACTATATTTGGGTAGGATGTAGCAATCGTCTTATTCTTTAAAGATGAAATTTTCTTTATTGCTGGAGTAGCAAATGATAATTTACATCTAGAAAAACCAAGACTTAAAACTTTGTTAATACTAGATTTTTTTAGTTGAATAGTCTTTTCTACTAGAACATTTTCTCCGACGATACCCATATCTGCAATACCATTACTAACAAGAGATGGAATATCATCGTCTCGCACAAATAATATATCTATAGGATAATTTTTAGCTTTTGCCAAAAGTTTTCTATTCATAGTTGAAAATGTAATCCCCGATTTATTGAGAACCCTAATACTTTCCTCAGATAAACGCCCCTTACCTTGAATAGCTATAGTTAATCTATTTTTCATCAGTTAAGCCTTTTTAAAATTCGGTTATAACCCTGATAGGGCTCATTACTTAAAAATCTAGCTACTCTGGTTACAGTAGTAGTACTTGTTTTAAGCTTTTCAGCAATATCTCTATAAGATAATTGATTTTTATAGAGTAGTTGAGCAACATTCCATCGCTCATTTAGTGCTTTTATTTCAGCTGGCGTGCAAAGATCTGTAAAAAAGTCATTCACTTCATTCTCTTTTTTTAAAGCTAGAATTGCTTTACTTAGATTTATATTTTTCATAATTATTTTGTATTAGCATGTTAATACATAGTAACATAATATTTGTAGTTATTAAGATATAAAAAGTATAAAATTTAAATATGAAAATTGTTTTTATTGGCTTGGGTAGAATGGGTTTTCCTATGGCTGGACATTTAGCTACAGCAAATCTAGATATTACTGTATTCAATAGATCTTTAAAAAAATCTAAAGAATGGTCATCTATTTATAATAAACCCTTCTCAGACAGTCTTTCCAATTTACCATCGAACATAGATTTAGTTATAACTTGCTTAAAGGATGACGATGCACTATCTGATATTCTAATGAACAAACATTTGTTAGCTAAAATGAATCCAAATGGATGTATTGTTGATCATTCAACAACATCCAAACATTTAGTATTAAAGCTATTCAGTAAATTTACAGATGTTAATATTAATTTCTATGATGCGCCTGTTTCAGGTGGAGAGGCGGGAGCTATTAATGGCCAATTATCAGTTATGGTAGGTGGTGAAGAGGATTGCTTTGCTTCAACTAAAACCATTTTAGATAATTATTCCAAAGCAATTGAATTTATCGGACCTTCTGGTTCAGGTCAGCTAACCAAAATGGTTAATCAAATATGCATTACAGGAGTCATTAAATCACTTTCTGAAGCAATACACTTTGCACAAGCTCAAGAATCTTTGGATTTAAATAAAGTATTTAATGCTATATCTGGTGGCGCGGCTCAATCTTGGCAACTAGATAATAGATTCCATAGCATGGTAGAAGGAAAGTTTGATTTTGGTTTTGGTATTGATCTTATGATTAAGGACTTAAAAATAGCTATAGCAGAAGCTGAAACCCAAGGTATACAACTAGATACAGTAAAATCTATCCTAGATGATTACGTACTTTTAAGTGAAAAAGGTGGCGGCAATCAAGACACCTCAAGCCTCATTAAATCAATAGCATCATCTAATTAATATTACTCTTTAATATATTCATATTTTGTATATTAATACTTTGAAACATTCATGTTATATATATAAAATACACTAATTAAATTATTTGGAGAATTAATATGGAATGGAATGATAATGTTTACGAACTGTGGATGCTTTTAAATGTTGCAATGCTTAATCAAGCAGTTTGGTTTGCAGCTTGTGCATTTTTAATATGGGTAGGATTTAGATTTACTAATAATATCTATAATGCTTCAACAACACCAATGCTTGCTAAAGTCCTTACTACTGCATTTTGTTTATCAGTAGCAATGTTTACTTTAAATACATTTATGCAAGTAGGTTCTACAGTTCAGGGTATTGGGGAAGCGTTTAGTCTTCTTGCTGATACAGGTGTTGAACTTTCTGCAGGTGCACAAAACATCGTATCTAGAGTAGGTAGCGCAATGGTTCTGCCTGTTCAGTGGGTATTTATTGTATCTGTTGTAGTTATGCAGTTAGCTCAAATTTGGATGAAAAAGTCTTAATTTTAGTTAGTTATTAAAAAAGCGCCTAAGGGCGCTTTTTTTTATTTAAAATATAAATATGGATACCAAGCTTATCTTATTAGCTTCTCTAAAGGTATAAATAAATTCAGAGTTTAATCATCCAACTAATCTAAAAGATTAAGTAAAAATCCATATTCTTCAGCAGTTTCTTCCATCTGATTTAATCTGCCACTTTTACCACCATGTCCACCAATAAGATTCATTTTCATAAGTATGGGATTTCCAGACGTTGAATATTCTCTAAGCTTTGGTGTGTACTTAGCTGGTTCGTAGTATTGAACCTGTGAATCAAAAAGACTAGATGTTACTAATACGGCCGGGTAGTTTAAAGCAGCAATATTGTCATATGGTGAATACTGTTTCATATACATGTATTCTTCCTTGTTTGCTGGATTTCCCCACTCATCCCACTCAAAAGTCGTTAAGGGGATACTTGCATCGGACATGGTTGTAAGAACATCTACAAAAGGCACTCCGCTTAATACACCTTTGTATAATTCAGGCTCTAAATTGATTATAGCGCCCATTAGAAGGCCTCCAGCGCTGCCACCTTGTGCAAAGACTTTATCCTTGTTTCCAATGCCCATATTTAGCAGGCTTTTAACAGCATCGTTAAAATCATAAAAGGTATTCAATTTATTAAACATTCTTCCTTGCTCATACCACCTTTTACCCATTTCGCCGCCGCCTCTAATATTTACCAGAACATGAACAAAGTTTCTTTCCAGTAATGGTAAAACAGAGCTTCTAAAATATGATTCGGTATTAAGGCCATATGATCCATAGCCATAAAATAGTATTGGAGCATTTTCTAGATCAATATCTTTAAGATGGGTAATAGTCACAGGAATAGATTCACCATCTCTTGCTTCTATGAATTTTCTATTCGTAACATATTTTTCTGAGTCAAAATTAGCAACTTGTTTTTCCCACAAGTTTCTAGTGTCACCATTTTGTAAGTTTTGAGAATATATTGTTACTGGCTGAGTAGGGCTGGAGTAGCTGTAATAGAAATCTTGATCACTAACTTTATCGTTATAACTTAACGATACATAATAAGAGTCCTCATTAAAAGTGATTTTAGATAGCTCATTATTAAAAAGATTAATCTTTTGAATACCTGGTAAACCATTTTCTCTAACTTCTAATATGAGATAGTTTTCAAATATTAGATGATCTGAAATAAACACATCAAGATTATGTGCGTATACCTCGTCAACTGAATCACCTATTGAATTTATATTAGCTGCCTTATAAATTTTATAATTAGGGGAATCTAAGTTTGATCTTACATAGAAACTATTATCAGCAGCATGCTCAAGTGTATATAGATGATTATCGCTGCGCTTTATAGCAATTTTTGGTTCTAGAGTAGGATTAGATGTATCAATTAACCTAATTTCATTAGCATTAGTTTTTTCAATATCTATATAAATAAATTTATCAGTTCTTGATTGACTTAAATTAATAAGAAATTCAGGATCCTCTTCTTTATATATAAGAATATCCTCATCTTGTGATGTTCCCACCTCATGAACATATACCTGATTAGCTATAAGTGTTACTGGATCTTTTTTAAGATAGATTAGATATTTATTATCACTAGACCAAAAAATTCCATAACTGGTCTTCGTCATCTCATCATCTAACAATTCATAGTCTGAATTTAAGATTCTGATAGTAAATTCACGTCTTCCATTATCATCATCGTTAAAAGCAATTAAGGAATTATCTGAAGAAGGTACTATTGAATTAATTGAATAATAATCTTGAGTTTCTAATTTAATATTAGGGTTAACAATTAACTCTTTAACTCCGTTTTTAGATCTGTAATATTTTGGTAACTGATCATCACTTGTAATCTCATTGAAATAATAATAATCACCTTTTTTAATTTTGAAAGATGTCTCGCTTGATACAACTCTACTAATTAGCTCATCAAGAATTTGAGACTTATAATCAGCTCGATTATCAAACCAGCTATCAGCATATTCATTTTCTAATTTTAAGTAATTTAATACTTCAGATTTAGATCTCGTGTCATCTCTTAACCAATAATAATTATCTACTCGTGTGTCGCCATGAGCCTCCATAACATAAGGGATCTTATTGGGAGAGGGTGGCGTTAACTCGTTATCATTACTCATATTACAACTCGCTATTATAATTAAAGGTATTAAAAGGGAACTATGCTTCAATGTAAGCAACTTATGGTTTAAAAATTCTATTTTTTTCAATTACAAACATCTCATTCTTAAAGTGAACGGTATTATGATTTTCTTCTAGTAAATTTTCAATAACTTCTACGTATTTACCTTCCGCTTGTATTTGATCAATTTGTTCTGAGGTCATTTGACCAACATAAACAATATTATTCCATGCTGCTGAAAACAGCGATGTAGCAATAGAATTATTGTCATCAGCAATTGGTTTAAGCTTATACCCAAACTTTACAGGTTTGTGAAAAACCAAGTCATCTAATTTCCTTGCTGGAAGTGTTTTCTTTAGATATTTAATAATTGCTTTTGCTGGTGTTGGATAGGGTACTTCTTGAGGCCAAAGCTGTTTTATTACTTTTGATACCGAATCATTCCCACAAGAATGGACAATCACTAATTTTCCATTTTTATTTAAAATATCAATCATAGGTTTGATAACAAAATCTACTTTTTTCTTCTCTGATGTTCGTGATCTATAAGGTTGCGAAGCCAGAACAAGATCAAAGACTTTTTTATCATCACCCTTATTAGGTATATATCTATCCACTAAATTTTCATGATCTTTTCTATAAATTGTTAATACAGATGGATTTTTATAACTAGCTCTATGAGTTACTGGATCTTCTTCAATAGTCCATGAATCTTTAAGAAGATGTTCTATATTTGTTAACTGATTATTAAACTCATATGAGCTATTGCCCTCTAATGCTAAAGAGTTCCATTTCATTTTCTTTTGCTTCTTTGGATCTTTAGATTGAAGAGAGGCAGCCTCACTAAAATAAAGATTTGTTATCGTGAAAACCATATTAGGATGTTCAATAAATCTATCTGATAATTTTTCTAGAGCAAGCCTAACATCTTCAATACTTATTTCTTTAGCCATTACAAAAAATGGTATGTAGGGAAATTCTTTATGACAATTTTTAATGACATTCATTAAAAGGGAGCCATCTCCAATACCTGCATCAAAAATTCTTAAGGCAGCTTTTTCTTTTGAAATTGATTTAATGACACTGGATATTTCATTAGCTACAACATTCTTTTCATTTGAAGTTGTTACGAATGATAAGTAAGTGAGACGATCGTCAAAGAATCTTGTATCAGCCATTGATATATAAACTAACCCCTAATTAGTTAAATAAAATACTAGATAAATTTAAACTAGTTTTTAAAATAATGATAGATTTTTTAAAAATAATTGTTATAACAAAATAACTTATTTATTAATAAGGTGTATTATTAATACTTAATAAATAAAGGAGTAATAAATGAATAAACTTAAATTAACATTAGCTGTAATTTTTACATTTGGCTTTTCAAATAATTTACTTGCTGTTCCAGAGGGTGCTTTTACAGCTCTATGGGTCCAAGCAAAAGATGTATATAAATATATAGATCATATGAAAAATAATCCTGAAACATTCGAAGCATTAGGTGCAAGCGATGCAGGTGTTTGCGTTACTAGAGCAGGCAATAATTATCCTGGTGAAATGTTTGTCTGGAGCGCCTTTCCTAATCTTGAGGGAGCATTATCAATGATTGAAACCTATGATCCTTTCAATCCAGATCCTGTCTATAAGCGTTTAAGAAAGGCTAAATATATATCTGCTTTTAAACCATTAAAAGATAATCCAATTCTTCCACAAGATACTTTTGAGCGTCTATGGAGAATTAAGCTTAATGATGAAAATGCATTTTCAGCAAAAATGGTTGAACTTGAAAAAGCATTACAAGCAGCAGGCCATGATGTTAGATTGGGAGTATATGCTCCTGTAGGTGGCGGACTTCATGAAACAGGAATGTTTCATTTTAGAGCAATTTTTAATAATGGAGCTGAGGCAGGAAAAGCTCTTGACGGTTTTTATGCAGGAGCTTCATTCTCAACTATTTGGGCAGATGCTCAAGAGTATGTTGATGGCATAGTTTCTGAAACAGTAGAATTATGTCAGGTTATATATACTGCTAAATAATTAATTCTAATAATTATCCTAAAAAGGAGCATTTACTACTCCTTTTTAGGAAAATTATCAGTTAATCTTCACTAATATCTTTTCTTATTTTTAGTTTTTCAAGACTAATTTGATCCTTTAAGGTCATGATATATGCTGCTACAGCAAGTATTAAAATACCTGATGCTTCGAATATTATGTTTAAAGAGTCTAGCTCTTTGCTTTGAAGTATTATCATTCTAGTTAATGCTGTCATAGCAATAATAATAGGCAGAGTAACTGGGAGCCTATTGTTTGCATAGAAAGCTCCAACCATTCCTAGAACCTCTGCATATATAAATAAAAGAAATAGATCGCTAAGATGCACATCTTGCTCAACAATTAATCTTAAGATTTCTACACCAGTAGCATAAAGGGTGGCAACAGCAATAATCATTAAGATTACTCTCTCAGATACCCAAATAAACTTTTCCCAAATACTAATTTCTTTATTCATTTGACCATTATATATATAAACTTTTATATAAAGATAAATTAATACATAAATTGTAGATATTTATATAGAATATAAGTAACTTAATTTTTTCTTAAATATATGAAATACCTTTTATACTTTTCATTTTTAATCACTTTCAATATTCATGCGGCAACTGTTATTTATTCTTCTAATTATTTAGATGTTATAAATGAAATCCAAGTAAAAAATACATCCATAACAATTACAAATAATAAAATTACTGATATTAGTAGAGGTTTTATTAAAGTAGATACAGGGGACAAGCTCATTGATCTAAGGGGTTTTACATTATTACCTGGATTGATGGATATGCATGTCCATTTTGGTGGGGAATATCAATCTAAAGCTAAACGTCCCATTAAAGTGGAAAGAGAAACTGAAGCAATATTAGCAACACAACACGCTTATAAGACTCTAAAAGTCGGTTTTACAACGGTTCGACAAGTTGGAGATAGTGGAATGGTAGCAATTTCTTTAAGGGATGCTATTAATTCTAATCAAATAGTTGGCCCCAGAATGTTTACATCAGGTAAAAGTATTGCAACAACTGGAGGGCATGCAGACCCAACAAATGGAATGAGTTCTGATTCGTATGAATATCCTACTGCTGAAGATGGTGTTATAAATGGTCCTTATGATGCATATACAGCTGTTAGACAGCGATATAAAGACGGAGCAGATGGTATTAAGTTAACAGTAACAGGTGGAGTCTTGAGTGTAGCTAAATCTGGAGATAATCCACAATTCACTCTTGAGGAAGTTGATGCTGTTGTAAAGGCTGCAAAAGATTATGGTATGTGGGTAGCAGTTCATGCTCATGGGCCACAAGGAATGAAGAGGGCTGTTTTAGCTGGTGTTGACTCAGTTGAACATGGAACATTTATGACAGAAGAGATCATGGATTTAATGATCAGCAAAGGAACCTATTACGTGCCTACAATTTCAGCTGGAGAATTTGTTGCAGCTAAATCAAAAATTGATAATTATTTTCCTGAAATAGTTAGACCTAAAGCAGCAAGTGTTGGCCCTCAAATTGGAGCAACATTTAAAAAAGCCCATGAAAGGGGTGTGAAAATTGCTTTTGGAACAGATGCTGGTGTCCAGCCACATGGAACTAATTCTGATGAATTTGTTTATATGGTTCAATATGGAATGAGTCCGATGAAGGCTATAAAATCAGCAACAATTAATACAGCTATGCTGTTAGGTATTAATGATGACTTAGGATCTATAGATATAGGTAAAACAGCAGATATTATTGCGGTAAAAGGTAATCCTATTCTAGATATCGAGAATATAAAAAATATTAGGTTTGTTATGAAGGAAGGTAAAAAAGTAGACTTTAACTTTTAATTAGTTAAATTCAATATATCCAACTCTTCATCATTCATTTCTGCTGAAACATCTTCAAATAAGAGGCTAGATAAATATCTCTCTGCAGTGTCTGCAAGCATGCATAAAATCTTTGATCCTGGAGATGCATTTTTAGCTACTTCCATAGCAACAGAAAAAGTTGCCCCTCCAGATATCCCTGTCAAAATTCCTTCTTTTGCTGCTAATTCTTGAGACCACTTAATGCCATTTATGCCTGATACAGGAATAATTTGATCAATAAAGTTATTATCTATAGATTCTTGAAGTACTAACGGGATAAAGTCTGTTGTCCATCCTTGAATGGGATGAGGATTCCAATCTGGATGTGAGCTTGAGAAGTTCCCATTACTATCTCTTTCTTGTTTAACGCCATTCGCAAGTAGTGGCGCTACATCTGGCTCAGCCATAATTAATTTTGTATTGGGCATTGATGCTCGCAATGCTCTTGAAACTCCGGTAAAAGTCCCACCTGTTCCATAGCCTGATACCCAATAATCTAAACCAATATCTTTAAAATCATCAATAATTTCTTTACCTGTAGTCTCTTCATGAATGTCTGCATTAGCTGAATTTTCAAACTGTCTTGCATAAAACCAATTGTTAATTTCAGATAATTGTTTAGCTCTTTTGTAGGCGCCTGAACCTGCTTCTGCAGCAGGAGTTAAAACAACTTTAGCACCTAGAAATCGCATCATTTTTCTTCTTTCAATTGAAGCGCTTTCTGGCATTGTAATTACAAGTGGGTATCCTTTTGAAGCACAGACCATGGCTAAACCTATACCCGTGTTACCACTGGTGGCTTCTACAATTGTCTGGCCAGGTTTTAATTGTCCTGATTTTTCACCATCGTTAATTATATTTAAAGCTAATCTATCTTTTACAGAGCTTCCTGGATTAAAAAATTCAGGTTTAACATATATCTCAACACCTTCTGGTGCTAAATGATTAATTTTGACACTTGGTGTCTTTCCGATAGTTTCTAAGATTGATTGATAAAGCATGCTTTGGAGAATGGGTTAATAATTGTTGAATTTTATCATAAAGGTTGAGAGTCTTATGCTTAAGAATTGACTATAAAGAAAGCTTCTCTAACTTAAGCTTGCAGAGATATCTAAATAATTATTTTTCATATCTTTATCATTTAAATGAAAGCCTTTAATCTCTGTTTTCCAATCTACATCACTAAATCTATTAAGTCCCGATGTGAACCAACTTTCAACAGAATGATCTTTTTTAGTTTGTTTGTATATATCAACCAGTGAAATCCAGGTTCTCGCGTTACATTCCTCTATTTGATTGAAAAGTTCTAAGCATTTATCAAAATCATTATTTAAATAATAGGCAAAAAAGATAGATTGAAGCGGTCTATCTGAGTTTGTATCACTTGCAACGATAGGCTCAAGCTCATACATTTTTTCAAAAATCTTTATTGCATTTTTAACTTCATTATTTCTTAAAAGGGCATCACCATAAATTGATAGAACATGAGGATTGCTTGGATTAGCTTTAAAAGCTTTTGCAGCATAAACTTTAGTTTGTGCAAAATCATTTAATGTTAAATGAGCTTCGGCTAAGATTCTATTGGTATTCCAATCATTATCATTCATCTCATTAGCCTTACTAAGAGTTTCTAGAAAATTTCCCATAGACTCATCTTTATTATCATCCCAACCCATAAACATACGTTGACCTAATGTGCATGCTTTCCATGAATGAGGAAGTGGGTTAAGGGAGTCTGCCTCAATCGCTGCATCAAGCATTATTAAAGCCTCGTCATTTGCTTCTTTTTGAAACTTTTGATTAAGAGCTCTGCCTTTGAGTGTGTATTCATAAGATGTCATATTCTCGGTTGGTTTTCTATGTGCTCTTTTGAGGCTTGTTATCTCTATTTCACCAACTACACAAGTTATTACTTTAGTTACGATTTCATCTTGAAGATCAAATATATCTGATTTTACTTTGTCATATTTAGAGCTCCATACAACCTCATCATCTTCCATATCACTAAGTTCTACAGAGATCCTAAGCCTGTCATCAGACGATCTAATGCTTCCAGATACTACATAATCAAAACCCCATTCTTGTTTAAATGCTTCGCTTGTATAATCTTTTCCTTTAAAGCCAAAGCATGTCTTTCGCGTAGCAACTGATATTTCTTTTACCATTGATAGCTCAGTTATTAAATCTTCAACAATGCCATCGACTAAGAAAGCGCCATCACTATCATTGTTTAAATTTTCAAATGGCATAATTCCAATTTTTGGTTTTTTATTTGAAAGGTTTTTATTAAGCTCATCAAAGGATTCTAGAGATGAATCATTTAAAGTATTTCTTTTATAAATGTATGTAGATATCAAGATTAATGGGAAGCCAATAATTATTACAATAAATAAATATTGCATAAAGACTTCAGGCTTAAGACCTAAAATCGCTTGTGTAGAAACATTATCAACAACAATACTAGAAACTTGTATGACAGCGAAACCAGATACAACATAGGTACCAGCTGTTTTAATAAGCAGCTTACCAATCTTGTGAAGCTTTATCTTTATAAAAGATGTAGCCATTTTCAATTTACCCATATCTAATACTAATTCATCTATATATAAAATTTAAGTATTATTTAGTAAATTATTTGTATCTATAATAAAAATGTTTAATATTAAATCTTATGAATCTTATTAAATCCTTTAAAAATTTTATGTCTCGTAGAACTTTTTCTGCAAAAGTAAGAAACCGTTTTATGAATAAATATTCTAGCTATGATTACTTTATAGCTAACAG
>Ga0115001_10002620_pt1 | contig 13763 bp, 9 predicted proteins | sample ArcticOcean_MG_C_12_FD_89869 | JGI IMG/M metagenome (GOLD analysis project Ga0115001, IMG submission 89869) | Marine microbial communities from western Arctic Ocean - ArcticOcean_MG_CB8_130 | ecosystem: Environmental > Aquatic > Marine > Oceanic | place: Arctic Ocean: Canada Basin | collected... | reverse complement strand
GCCGAATCATACAGGCTAGGACTAGAGGCAAACAACCCTAAAGAATGGCTATGGTCGATGTGCTCGACTCAGGTCAACACAATCAACTCAGCCCAGTAGGGCGCACACAACAAATAAAAATAAAATGAACATAACAACAGCAATACAATACTTGGAATCCAAGGAATCCTCCATACTCCCCACTGAGTTTGAAAAACTAGCCGCCAAGGTTAAGTCGGACATCAGTAATAATGCATTTGGCTCGCTACTGGTTTTTCCCATACAGAAAAAGAAGCAAGTGAGATCCAATAGCTTTAACGAAGTAAAGGGTTTAGAGGCAGTTCAAATCGTCAATTCCCATAGGGACAAGGGCATGACAGCTCACGAAGCATGTAAATTAGCTGGACTCAGCCACTCTACGTATAGAGACTGGTGCGACAGACTTAGAGTTATCTACGTAAAAAAACATTAAAATGAGCACTGAAACCCAACCATCACTTTCCAGTATCCTACGAGAGCTAAAGGATGACTTAATCTATTTCCGTGGAGAGAATCTACGACTGCTGGAGCAAATTAATCAACTCAAGCAAGCCATCGCAGCACTGAACAAGGAACCAACTAACTCCTTGTGATTCTCTTGACATAATCCATGGATCATAAACAATCCATGTTATACTTTAACAATGCCTAGGAACTATAGAAGCGAATACGACAACTACCAGAGTAAGCCCGAACAGCGAAAGCGTAACGATGCCCGAAAGAAATCCAGACGGAAGATGGTGAAAGCCGTCGGAAAGATGAAGCTCCAAGGAAAAGACATCGATCACAAAGACCGCAACCCCTGCAATACATCTCGTGGTAATCTTCGTATTCAATCAAAAGCAGTAAACCGTTCTAGGAATAAATAGTTTATCGGTAAGCCAAGTGAGCAATCCTTGGCAGGTGGGTTTCTCGTTCTCTCCCTCCTTATTAAATCCGATGAGAAAACACAACCTCCTCACTTAGCTAATACTAGGTGAGGAGGCATTTTCAAATGAAAGCATATAGAAACGAACTGGACAGAACTGGCAGAGCTAGCAAGCAGGGAGCATCAGCCGAAAGTAATTTCAAGAAATCCATAGATGGTTTCTTTGGCTCAAACATTGAGCTAACTGGAGTGCACAATGGTCAGTTTGACCACATAGACTTCCGCTGCAACGTATCAATGGATGTCGATGTTAAGTCCATCAAAGACCCAGAATCCCTGTGGATTGAGTTCAAGAACATAGCTGGGAACGACGGCTGGCTATACGGAAGGGCTACGCACTTTGCCTTTGAGCGCAAGGAGGGGTTCCTGATAGTTTCCAAGTGGGACTTGATCCATCTAGTAGATAGCTTGGTAGATAAGGACACTCACGTTAATTCCCCCAAGGCATGCATGTACAAGATGTATTCCAGAAAGAAATACGGTAGGGATGATTTGCTATCTAAGATTCACCCAGATGACCTATACAAGATACCCTATATCTTGGTTAGCAAGAATGCTATGAACTCTACCTCTCGCCCAGTGGACTCGGGGACTTCCTCTTTGAAAGAGGAGAAGGAGCTAGATCCTTGGATCTAAGTCTAGATAGTCTTTCCTCTGTCTCAACACCCCGACCCTCAGCCCAGTAGTATAGCTTGCCAACGAAGGGCATGTATTTTACACTGCGCATGTCCGAGATTTTATCCATCTCTTGAGCATCCTTGAACACATCGGCCATCATCCCGAATTGGGGTGGAGCGATTGTTTTTAGTATTGCCGTATCCAGACCCTCTTTTCTCATCTGGACAGTAGTGTACTTGCTTACGCCGAAGAGTCGAAGCAGCGTGTCCCACATAAAGTCATCCTCATCAATCTCACGATTGAATACAATTGCCTTCAGAACATCTGCGGATCCGTTAGCTAGGGTAGAGAATGCTAGGATTCTTGCCATGTCAACGGATGCTTCTCCGACCATCTTGGGATCCTTGTTGAGTAGACCCACATAGAGTTTCTCAAACACACGCTCCCGAACAAAGTTGAATTGCTTAATCGTGTAGGACTTTAGGCTGTATATGATTCTAAGGTTTGGATTACCCGCATAGGCTTCTGGCATCTCTGTAAGTGAGATGGGAGCTACGTCCGCAAGCTCATTGTAGATAGCTTCGATTACATAGGGACTCTTTACTCCTCTTTGCAGATCGGATATAGTCTTGTATGCGTCATCCCCTTGGATTCTCTTGAGCCTAGCTAGCGTCTTCTTGTACTTGTTGGTGTTCTGCCCAGACTTAGCTCCCTTAGTTAGAACTCCGAAGGTAGCATTGATGTTGGTGTTCTTAGCAAGGCGATCCATTGCCGTTAAACCCGTCCATTTAAACACATTATTCACGCTTTTGGAGAACATACCAGCACCCTGCTTGCTATCAATTTCAACCATGTCCTTAGCTATGCCCAAGTCCTCAACGGTAAGACCCTTCTTTCCGAAGGCCGCCTCGATGGTTGGGATCAGTCCGTTCTGAACCATGGTGAAGTAGAAGTCTCCCAACTGAGTAAGTGTTGAGCCAACATTTCCCATTGTAGCTAGGTAGCCCATGTTCTTAGCTCCCTTGATAAATCCATACTGAGCACCGTGCTGTCCGAAGCGAGCAGCTACAGCTCCCTGAATGACCTCGATTTGATCCTGACGCAATCTACCCTCACTGGATAGCTTTTCCATCACCTCTCCAAGTTTACCAGCTACTGGATCAGCACCCTTTGCCTTGCCAGCCGAAGTGTCCCCGATTAGCTTCTTCGTCTCAATGGCATTCACCATCTTATCAATGTAGCTATCCAATGCAACTTCTGGATCAGCGTAGTATTTCATCTGGGGTTCCTTGATAAAGTCAGTGATGCGCTCCTTCATGTTGCTGGGTGCATTCACTCCGCTCCTATACAACTTGGATCTAGCTAGCTTCTCAAACATCATCTGGCGCTCAGCTTCGTTTAAGGAACGCCCAGTCATCTTCTCGTAGCGTCGAATCTCTTGATCAACCGCACCAGTCTTCTGTCCGTAGGAAGCCTTTAGGCCATCTAGATCAGAAACATACCTTGGAAAGTAATTTTCAATGAAGTTAGCATCCATGCCTAGCTCAGTGTACTCAGCCTTAATTCTATCTAGAACGCTGCGAACACCCCTGTAGTCCTCGGTCATGCCGTACTTCTCTAGGACTCGCATACCGTCATCGGATAGTCCCCGCATCATCTCCTCCTCGGAAGCCACTCTGGACTTCTGGCGACGAATGTCGTTGTTTTCTAAGCTATAGCCACCGTCATTTCCAGTAGCGGACTTAACGCCATTTTTATCCCAAATTGCTACAGTAGATAGACCAGCATCTGGATCCTCCGAAAGGAATGCTCCATCATACCCAAGCTTCTTGAGCGCCTCTGTCGTTGGGACATTTTCGATGTAACGGAATGCACCAGACTCAATCATGCTTCTGTCCCAGCCAAGCTCCTCCGTCCACTCCTTGCTCTTGCGTAGCTCGGCCATTAGGCGATCCACATGAGCTGGGTTGCTTGGATTCCAGATGTTCTTGGCGTTGAGATACACTGGCATAATGCTCAGCTTGTCGAGCTTTCTGTAGCTCTCTGCATCCATCCCAACCTTGGAAGCTATATAGGCATCCTCGCCAATGGCGTTGAGATTCATGGGGCGAAGTCCTTCTAGGTTTATTCCATTTTTCTCTGCGTACTCCTCTCGGATCCTCACCCTTTCGTCTAGCTCAAGATCAGCATACTCCTCGTAGTAGGGCTGCATTCTATCATCAACATCCAGTCCATCCGCATCGTAGCTTTCACGCTGACCACCCATTTCCTCGGATAGCTCTGGGTTTGTTCCAAAATATAACCAGTTTGGTGTCTGTGAATCTTGATCTATATTCTCCTTTGAAGTGAACTCAGTAAAGTCCCCCTTCGTTCCGTGGTACATAACCATGGGATCCCCATCGTCATGAACGAGCTGACCCTTGCCCATCCATTTCTTAAAATTAACCGAGCCCCGTACCTTAGCTAGCTGTTTCTTCTTGAGTCTTTTAGCTGCCTTAGCAAAATCATCTGCCTTGGACACAACTGGCTTTCCGACGAGGGACTTGTCAGTGCTTTGAAGATCAGCCACTGTAACTGTCCTAAAGTCCGCACCCTGCCTGCTTGTCCAGATCCCAGCACCCCCACTGAACTTAGAGTGCGGTATGTTTTTCTTGCCCGCTGCCTCAGCTTCCTTCTGTAGCCCATCAACGACCTCTGGGGATAAGATGTCCACAACGGATACCTTGATATCTGGGACTCCCATATACTGCCCAGTAAGAGCATCTGGGTATGTGCTGTGACCAGACTTACCCTTCTTTACCCCATCAACCTTGATCAATCCAATGATGTCCAGAAACTTAAAGTCATTTCCAGCAAAGAACTCATCTCGCATTGTGCTGAAGTCTGGGAATACCTCATCAGTTAGTTTCTCCAAGGGCTTTACCTTGGTGTCCTCTGAATAATTTGTTGATGGATTTTTTACCTTATACTGCCTAGACTGCCCAAGTACATCCTTCCAAAACTTAGTTCGTCTGGTATTTGCCCAATCCTTTCCCCCTTTGGCTACATTGCCAAAGAGCGTATCTGGATCAGAGAAAGCCTTGTCTCCCTTAACGGAGACCTCAAACATTTTTTGCTGGAGCCCAGACATATACTTGGACTTGGGCATTACCTCTAGGTATTTCTTGGCAAAGTTTTGCAGGCTGCCATGCTTCTTCTCAATGTTCTTTAGGAACTGAGCATTGATGGACTTATTGAACATAGCCATGTACTCGTGATGTCCAGAGACCTGTAGCACGTAGTCAACCTTAGTTGCCTTTGATCCCCCTGCCGCCGCCCAAATACCTCCCTTGGGATCAGCAGCATAGCTAGGCCCCCCGTCGATGAATACATCTTCCCCAGTAACTGGGTTATTCCATGTTCCATACCCAGATTGATCAGCACCCCAGAAACCAATGTTTAGGTTCTGCTCCTTGGCTGTCTGTAGAAACTCAGCTAGGTTAAACTGATTCTTTTCAGTAATCCTAGACATCCCCAAGGGCTTCTTGGGAAATACAACTCTAGGAGCCTCGGATAAATCCTTTAAGTAAAATTTGCTAGCACGGGTGGCTCCAATAATTTCCTCATTGGCTCCTCCATTTACCATGGAATCAATACCATCCTTGGACACCTTGCCCTCCACTAGAACTTCTGGATTTCCAGCAAACCTAGCAAACGCATTCAGTTGTCCAATGACATCCGCATCTGTATCCGCCTCCTTGAATGTGCCAGTCATTCCCAACTTGCGCATCACTTGGTTTATCCAAACTTTAATGCGAGTCTTGGTATTCATGTCCAGAGTCTCGTATTGAGCTGCTAGCTCTCCTACGGTCTGCGCCAGAAACTCCTCGTTCCGAATGTTCTCATCGTACTGAGATAGGAATCCACTTAATTGATTGTGAATAGAAGACCCAGTGGTAGTTGCACGAAGGACACTCTCAAGCATTCCCTTCGTTAGATCCTGTAACTCCAAGTCATTCTTAGTTATGGATCCCAGCGCAGCGTGAAGATATTCATGGCCAGTTGTCGTTGCGTCAGCCTCAGTAGCACTGACAGCTATAGTCCTTGTATTTGGATCGTAATACGAGTTCCCTGATTCAACGATGCGTACATTTAACCCAAGCCCAAGCGATTCACTGGCCTCCCTTACCTTGGAGACTTGCTCATTGATGACCTGCGCCTCTGGATTTCTTTGATTGAGAAGCTGTTCGCTATTGGACTGAGCTACCTCTGGCTGAATCTGTGCCTTCTTTTCTAAGTCCTTCTGTACGCTATCTGGTAGAGACACGGATAGCTCGTTGGCGTTGGCCAGTGCCTGTGAAAGTATTTTGTAATCCTCTGGGCTCTTCTTCTTGAGCTCAAGCATTCTCTTGCTGAAGGGTGCTGTTGCGTCCTTGAACTCCTTCAACTTTAGTCCAGTATCCAATTCATACTTACGAAACTCACGGACAACTTCCTTGCCAGCACGACCCAAGCGACGACTAAGAGGAGTCAGTGACTTGGATATTAGATCAGACATGCTGTTGCGGTCTGTGATTGTTGATTGCTGATTGCTGTCTGCCTCTGGGATGGAGTCATTCTCCATGGCGATGGCCGCAAACTTGCTTCCAACATCCTCGTCAATCACATCATTGGCATTAATGCTACCGTCCTGCACTCCAGCCTTCAGTCGATCACCCTGTGTAAGCGCACGCTCCACGGTATCCACACCAGCATTTACACCACCACCCACTAGGAAACCAATGAGTGCGGATTCAGCCATACCCTGTGTAATGGGACGATCTGGATCATACTTGCCAACATAGCTAGCCATGGCATTGATGATTCCCGACTGAGCTACTTCCGTAGCTGCTTCACCAGCACCCGCCGAAAGGTATTGACCAATGCGGTTCATCACCTGACCCGCAGGGATAGCACCCTTAGTGAAGGGGTTTAAAATTAATCCAGCACCAAGCTTCTCTGCTAGTGCGATGGGTACAGCACCAATTGCTCCCACCTTAACACTCTCGGACATCTGCTCATCCGTTGCTGTTTCCGATGTTACTCCCTGTGTAGCTAGGTAGTCATCACGCACCTGCTGTCCAGCGGATGCCAAGAAGAACCCATTGGCTCCAACCTTAGTCAGTAGCGATGGACGCTTGGCTATCAGTGCGGCTCCCAAGTAGGGAATTGTGCTACCCAATCCAGATGCTATCTTGTACGCAAAGTCACTCTTTACGGACTCTGGTGCATCACCCATGATGGCATCGTTTAAATCCGTTCGGACTTCAGCAATGCTCCTAGCTAGGCCATAATCCCCAGTGAACTCCCCGATAGCAGAGGCAACTCCCTCCGCTGCACCCGCAGTGATATCCACGGCTGTAGCTGGGACTGCACGGATGTAATCCCCAATCGTAGCTGTTGCATTCTTCTCTGCTGGGCTCTTGCGTCTAGTGGACTCAAGCTCCTCGTTGGAGATTATGCTAGCATTATTGACTGCACTGGGCTGTCTTTTGGAGCGAAGTTCTTCAAGTTCCTCATCGGAAATTATAGTAGCCATATTTGATTGTGTCCTAGTTTACTTGTACAAGCTCGCCATTAGTTACTTTCCATACTCTGCCAGTTGTGTCATTTGCACGTATGTTGGTTCCCTCTGGCTGACCCTTGGCTTGGGACTGAACGCCCTTTGGTGGTGCTAGGAATTTATCGCCGCCCTCCATTTCTAATATCTTCTGATATAGGTCTGAGTCTGGCATTAGATTTACCTCCTTGCTAAAGTAAGCAAAGCCACCATCCTCATCGGTGTAAGTGAGATTCCCAGTTTGATTATCTCGACTGACACCCAGTTTATCCAGTAGCGTAACAATGCCCTGAAACTCCGCTCGGTCAAGCCCAGTCTCCTCCTTGGTCATTGATTGCATTGTCTTAGCTAGTGAAGCTTGCTTGGCAGTCATGTTCAGATCATCCATCTCCTTTTGGGAAATGCGATCCTCAGTGGCCTCTGAGCGCTTCTGCATCTCATCCTTAACAAACTGTCGAGTCTGCGATGGAGTGTAGTCAGCGGCACGTGCTTCCTCGGTTAGAGACTTCTCTAGGTCACGTTTCTCGCGGTTCTCTGGTGTTCCAGCAACCATCTTGCCGCCCACACGAATCTGCGCTTGGTTAAAGTCCGATGTGCTTGAGTCCGATCTTGACCCAGTTGTTGCATTAAAGTCCGACTTCTGATCCATACGAGCCTCACGAGCAGCGGATTCTGTTGCGTAGCTAGAGCGACCATTGTCTGCCTGTGTGCTTCGCATTCTGCCCTGTTCATCTGTTTCTAGTCCACGCTGGCGGGGTGCGCCGAACTCTCCAGCTTCCTGCCTAGCTTTGTAGCTAGCTAGAATCTCTGGATCAAACTCACTGGTGTAACCCATCTCTGGATCAAACTCTCTTCCCATGGATGCCCCGAAGTCCTGTGCGTTGGCAATATCCTCTGCAGTCATTGGCTCACCACTGTCACGTCTCTCCGCAAAGTTACCTTGAGCTTCCATCTGCTTGGTCATTTGGGGTGCTTGGGGTGCTTGGGGTGCTTGGGATACTGGTGCTTGCGGGATGTATGGGCCAGTAGCTGGGATACGTTGATCGTAACCCTCTGGGGCTTCCATCTGACCAGTAGCAATACGAGCCGCATCGCTTAGTCCCTCTCCACCTCGGATGCCCTCAAGCCTAGCTTCCTGTTGAGCTACAGCTAAGTCCCTTGGGGACTGTTGTGCTTGTGGCGCTTGGGATACTGGTGCGTTGTAGCCCAATGGCTGCTGGACGGATCCTTGGGTTCCAGCTACTGGAGTGTAATCCCCCATGGGTACTGCATTTGGATTACCCAAACCAAGCTTTTGCTGCTCAGCATACGAAGCGTATTGCTCTGGAGTCATCGACTGCTCGCCGCCCGCTGTCGTAAATCCAGTGTAGCTTCCATCCCGATTCAGTTGGGCTCCTTCAAATTGTGATGCGTAGTCCTCAGTGGCCGCCGTAGCTAGCTCCTCTTGGGACTTCTGTGCTAGGGGCTCATACGCAATAACGTTATCGTCATTTCCTGCTCCGTACTTACCAGTAATGGTGCTCAAGCCCATTGGGTTCTCGATTGGCTTGTTGGGGTTAAGACCAGCGTCAATAGCCCCACGTTCGGATGGAGTAATTGGTCCCTGAACGATATTACCCTTTTGCTCAACCGCTGGGTTTCTACCGCTCTTCATGGCTAATTTTTCCTCTTCCGAAAATGCCCCCGTATTGGTGTCTACTCCCTTAAGTTTTGCTAGCATAGGTCCATAAAAATCACCCATCATTCCACTGATATCAAACTTTTCATCCAGCTTTTTGCCAACTTTGTAGCCACCCACGGCTGCTGTTATATGTGGACTATATCTAATTGTCCCTGTACCTAGGCTTTTTAATGCATTAATACCAGTAACTTTACCAGCTCCAAGCAACGCAGAGCCCGCAGCTATTTCCCCGCCAAAAGTATTCGCCGCATCCTTCAGTGGGTTTCCCCCCGAGCCAGTGTCAGCTTTCACGCTATTAGTAGCAGCAGCGTCCTGTAGCTTTTGTTGATCCTTTGGGAGGGTTTTCTTGTTCTTGCCGTATTGGGTGGGATCGCCTTGATATGAGAAAGTGGACATAATATAATGCTATTATAGCATAAGGGGTTTAGGTGCTGGGGAATTTCTTGTTAAGGTATTCTTTGCGTTTCTGGCAGGCTCCGCATCCTTGGATGTTAGTTCCAGCTAACCTGTCTATTACTCTGGCTACGGGTTGTGCTATGCGTTCTACACGGTCGCCTAGGCCATTGGGTTTTGGTATTTCTACTGGTTTCTTGGGTTCTGGTTGGGCTCCAACCCTAACAACTGGATCTCTGGGTTGTTCTGGTTTTCTTTTTTTTACAATGTAATTATCAATTATCATATTAATTTTAATCCATATCTAACTGCGACGAGATTTCCATTTTCCTTTTCTCTCCAAAGCCAACCTCAAAAGAAGTTAGTGAATTAATTACATCCTCCCCCGCAGACAAACCATAATCCGAGGGATTTACGCTATAATCATTATCCACAAAATCATTCCTACTTACGGATGAATTAAGGGTTCCTCCGATTACCTTAAAGATATCATCGGCTGAAAATGCTACACTGATCGGAGTTCCTTCAACGCAATCCTCCGCCTCACCTACTACATAATTGCAATCCTCTGTACCAACGGACGCACTATAGGATTTACCTATCACTAGCCTCGTTGCAATAAATGCGTATTCTGCTTCTCTCTGCCCAAAGGATCCTGTTCCGTTCCTATCTTGATCATAGGAAATCGCGTTACCTCCTGAAAGAGACGACCATTCACCAAAATCAGTGGCTTCCTTTGCCGCCTCGTCGCTGTCTGGCGATTCGTATGAGATACCCTGCTCGATAGTGCCACCACCCGATTGGTCTAATTCCTCATCAAATGTAGTGCCCACCAGCGTTGAGCTCAAGGAAATATTGAAAGTATGTGGATACGTAACACTGGATCCACCCGACAGACACGATGAGTCTTCAGTGTAGGTTCCAGTTATTTGCCCATTCCAGCCAGTAGTATTGCTATAGGGTATCGAACCACTACCCGCAAAGGCTTGACCTATTTGTTCTGATCCAGATGAATCAGGGGGAACACAGGGACTATCGCAGTCAGTTCCAATTGTTATTTGTACGCCTTGTGCGTCATTGCTTGACGTATTAGTGCAATTGCTTCCATCCCAACTCTTCGTGAGCGTATCATCGTAGTTAGGGGACGTGGCAGTGCCACCGCAAGCCCCCTGAAGTGAGCTTTGATTGACTTCGAACTCTTGAATTCTTTCTTTATAGTATGGGCCAGTGCCAAAACCTTGGCAGCTCTGGGACCCCGTGGATGATTGCGCTGCTTGGCAGATACCATCACCATTGCGACTAAACGTCTGAAGGTCAATAAGGGGTCCGTCTAGGTAACGATCCACCTCCCCCGTGTCTTTTCTAGTTTTATAATATATTCCGTCATCCGCATCTGGGTCTAATGTCCCGCACATTTCAGCAAGCCCAGTCCTGAAGCGACTAACGCTCATAATAGCAGGACACGCACAAGTATGAAGGTACTTAGTCTCGTCCTCACGCTCGCAACAGGTAAAAATACTCATTAGCTATATAGCGTCCCCCACTGGTGAGTTGCCCCACAGCTTGCAATGCTTTGGCTTCCCTTGATTCCCTGTGCAATTGTTGGGGTATTGTTACCCGTGCCGCCCCAAGTAATAGTTGCTATCTGCCTAGAGTCATTGGTTTCAGATGCTGCGGATGGTTCGATTGCAATAACAGCCGCCGTGACCTCTCCAGTTGTTGCACTGAATGTAACCTTTAGCCATAGCTGTGTTGGCTTTCCTGCTGGAGTTAATGCGGTAGCTGTTACTGTGTTTACGGTCCCAGTTGTTACGGAGACTGTTCCGTCACCGTCATCTACTACTTTGAATGCGAATAGGTCACCGTCGGCGGCTGGGAGATCATCACCAATCTCATTGCTCCCGACTACACTCTGAGTTACGTATACTCTGCGCAGAGATCCTGACTTGGTGGATCGCACGGTTCCTATGCGAAACATATAAAGTGGGTTCTCTGTATCCTTATCAGAGAATCCCTCTACGAACTTTGGGGAACTATCCTCGGCATCCCTAACGTATATTTTGGTGTTGTAAGTACCACCAGCATTGCTACCAACAATTGCATTGGCCCTGCCCTCTGAGTTCTTGGAGAAAACAACTACGCCGAATACTATAAAATCCTTGAATCCATTGCCAGTCGTAAAATCACCACTGAAGCTAGTATTCAATGACAGTTCCCTTGGTCCAAGTGTCTGAGGGCTAGTTCCTCCAGCATCAATTCCAGCACGGGTTATGGTGAAATTACCCGAATTGCATCCAATTGTAAATGAGCTAGAGGGTATAACTGTAGACCCCGACTGAGCGGGTGCTGCTCCATTAATGAGTATAGCAAATGGAGCATCGCCAGTACCAGTATCCTGATTGGCATCATCATTGGTTCCACTAGTGTCAGCACCACCAGTGGAAGCAGTGCTTCCAGCGAACGTCTGATGGTAATCGTGCACCCCCATGTCCTGAAAGTCAGCTGATCTACCTAACTTTTTGATGTAATTTCTTTTAATTTCCATACTTGGACTCCCTAGGTTGGTATAACAAAACTAGTTACTTCAAAATACTTAACTCCATCGAGTGCCGTTAGTATGTGTTTAGCGTTTCTGCTAACTAGTCCGTGTGTTTTGTAGCTGGTTGGCAAGCTGCCCGCCCCATCGCCAATGCACTTAGTTGCCTCTGAAGCATTTCCATACTCGTAAGCTATATCTCCATCGGTATTTATATACGGAGCTGAAAAACTTTGGTAGGAGACACTACCAAGACCAGTACCAGTATAATAGCTACCATCATACACCTGTATTCTAGCGGAATTACTAACACTCTTATTGAACCCAGTGGCTGAGTGAGTGAATATCCCAGAAGTAGCAGATACTGTATTTCCAGATGAATTGCTCAGGGAACTCTTTGTGGTAGTAACCGAGCAAGATAAATCCTCCAAGTTAAATGCTATATCCGATGGAGCTGTGTCTGGCAGTGTAGTAACTATTTCAGTAATTACATTGCAGGATACTTGCTTTACTCTGGGTGGAGTGTGTTTTGGTATAGCCATACTGCCCGAGCTTACACTGACAGTGGTAAGCGTAACTACCCCCGCAGTGGATACCTCTACTAGGTCCTTGTACTGCGAAGTTACTCCAGTTAAATCAGTGGCATTCGTACCCAAACTCTTTAACGTAACTCTAGTAAAGGTCGAGTACCCCCCAGCGTTTTCATCAACGGAATCAATTAGGACTCCAGCTGGAACACTAGCTACCCCAGTGGATACTCTGGTTATTTCAACTGCCCCAGCGAATGCAGGGGGTGCTGGTCTTGTGGTCTCCGAAATAATCCCAGCCTCCAAATATATCTCAGTGAGCTCAGCAAAAGCCGTGTTGTCCTCTATCAGCGAGCTAGCTAGGTAAGCTGTGGGTGTACCCACAACTGGTACAACTGGAAATGTGGTTGTACCCACTACGTTGGAGCTAGCAGTGCCAGATACCGCACGGAAAACCCTAGTAATTTTCTTTAACCCATTTTCACCGTATGCAATAGTGGGATCCGTTATCTCCACGAAGGAGCTAGTAAGTGTCTCATAGGTCTGTACTAGGACAGAACTACTGCTATCACTTCCAGCGGATCTCTTCGTAGACGTATCTACCTCTACCTCAATCAACCTACAGTTGGTATATCCCTGATTTGTTACCTGCTCACCAGTTGCGTCCAAGTCCCCGAAGTCCCCAAGGAGGGAACCCAAGTTTACGTTGTCTACGTCTTCCCTAGTGAACTTCACAAAGCGCCGAACGACCCGAATGCGGCCATTGGGTAGCTTTGTAATTTCTGGGATTTCACCACTCTGATGTACACTTGAATTACCTAGGCTCATTATTTAAATTATTGACATTTCCACCTGCTTAACGCAAGCGCTTTACGCGTAGGCTTACCCTTTGAGTCCCTCATGGGACCCTTTACACCAGACATTCTAGCACAGAATGATTTTTTTCGGGCCTTCTTTTTGCCCGTTGGGTTGGACTCAGTAACTGGGGCTTTTAAATTAGCTCCAGTCTTTTTCTTGAAGTGGGCTCTACCTGCGGCAGTAAGACCACCCTTTGGGCTCTTGTGAACCTTTTTCACTATTTGACCTGTGAAGAACCAAAGTAGAATCCAACGATTGCCAATGCTGTCTGGCGGATCTCTGGTAGTATCACAAAACCTTGGACAGTGGACCACTCTAGGCTCTTAAACAGCCCTAGGAATCCTTTGGATTCCGATTGAAGGGTAATGCCCACGTCAGTGAATGCGAAGAGGAATGGAGCCAGTACGATGGCAAAGATGACAGCCGCTGTAATGAGTCTGCGCATGTATACGCCGCCACGAGCTGCTGCACGATCCGCTGAGTCATCCGCTGCTACCTGCTTCTGGAGCATACGCTCAAAGAGACGTGCCTGATTCTCGGACTGCGCTGCGATCATCTTCATTACGAAGCCGCTTACGCCCCCGCCTAGCATTGCTAATAGTTCTGGTGTCATATTAATCCTTGTT
>Ga0115001_10002616_pt1 | contig 13776 bp, 8 predicted proteins | sample ArcticOcean_MG_C_12_FD_89869 | JGI IMG/M metagenome (GOLD analysis project Ga0115001, IMG submission 89869) | Marine microbial communities from western Arctic Ocean - ArcticOcean_MG_CB8_130 | ecosystem: Environmental > Aquatic > Marine > Oceanic | place: Arctic Ocean: Canada Basin | collected... | reverse complement strand
GTTGTGAGACTTCGCTATTCACCCTTCACCTCTTTTTTGTTTTCCCATCTCCTCAGGGTCTCTTTCCTCAATGATAGGGACCATTACTACCCACCTCATGAACTTTTCCACGGAGTCAGTAAAAATCCATCCGTAGTAGAGTTCAATATCGGAGACAAAACCTGGTTGCTTGTTCTCATCCACTGTTGCCTTTGCGCCTCTCTCGAGTTCTTCAAAAGTCAAAGCTGATGAAATCGACGCAAGCAGGAAATACGTGATTGTTAGTATGAGCGCGATGTGTGCTTTCATGTCATTCTCTTTGTAGAACAGTTTCATTATCCGAGGGGTCTTACTTTCGCCTTCTTCCACGATCACCCAAATATCCCTCATACAAGGAGCGACTGATTCATCTCAAGGTGAAACTTCCGAGACCGCTTTCAATCCTTCATTGCTAAGGAGTCTCGCTTTGTGCCGCCTCCTCGCGAGGTCGAGTTGCCTTCAAAAGTATGCAGGGCATACCGAACCTTCCCTTAAAACGGAGCTTGGAAAAAGTCAGGCATTGATCTGGTCCGGGGGAGCTGACAGATTGGATGATGCGAATATGGCAAGCGAAAGAAATTGGGGAAAAAGGAGCATGATAGCCATGCTTGTTGTTATCGGGACCCTATGCGTAGGCTGCGAGGAGTCCAAGAAGGAGCCTGCCCCTCAAATCACTGCCACCAAGGAAAAGCCCTTTTCCAATTCCCTGGGGATGAAGTTCGTGCCGGCAGGGACGCCTGGAGTGTTCTTCAGCGTGTGGGAAGCCCGGGTGGGTGATTTTAGAAAGTTTGTCACGGAGACCGATTATGATGCCATCGAAAGTTCTACCAATGGGGACCATTCCTTTACCTTGGAAGAGGGCGGGGAGTGGAAGCAGGCAGGGGGCTCCTGGAAGGACCCGCGTTTCCCGGCTTCTGCCAAACAGAATGACGAACATCCGGTGGTCTGTGTCAGTTATTTGGATGCCGAGTCCTTTTGTGCCTGGCTGACGAAGAAGGAACGGGCGTCGGGACGAATCCCGGCGAATGCGAGCTATCGCCTGCCCACGGATGGCGAGTGGAGCCGGGCCTGTGGACTGGGAAAGTATCCCTGGGGGAATACCTTTCCGCCCAAGAGGAACGAGGGGAATTATAGTGGCAAGGAGACCATGATTGGATCTCTCAAGGGTTTAACAAATGAACTCTCGAAAGCAGGCCGAGCCGATGGGGCGGGACGGACGTCAGCAGTGGGGATGTATGGAGCAAATCGCTATGGTCTGCATGACATGGGTGGGAATGTCTTTGAGTGGTGTGGGACATGGTATCGCGCTTCGCTGAACGAAGCTGATGCTCTGGAAAAACTCCCCTTTTTGAAGGATGACCAAGGAGGGGAGACTTACCGTGTGGTGCGCGGTGGTTCGTGGTACGCTGATGCGGAGATCTATCTCCGTTCTTCGTATCGGAGCGGCGATGCCCCGCGTGGTCGAGTCGATACCTACGGGTTTCGTTGTGTGTTGTCTGTCGGCTAGGCTCTTTTCCTTCTTCTACTTCTGGCACCAGTGCTGGTTGCGCAGATCCCCAGCCGGACTCTCCCTGAGGATGGAACGACGGGAGACGTTCGAGAGTGACATCACTCGACAGATGATCCGACTCTCGATGACAGTTGAGCAACTTACAACGTCATCGAAAGAGTTGAATCAATCCGTGAAGAAGTTGACGGAGCGGGTGGCGAATTAGTGATACCCAAGTGGAGTAGTGGAGCACTTTTGCGACTTGGTGGATTTTTTTCTTTTACCACCTCATGTACCACCTAAGCATCTGAAATTAGGCGAAAGAATGGAAAGCAAAGGGCTACAGAGGGCTTATTTTTCCTTATTCCGTATAGAAAGTGACAGAATGGACAGTCTTGTTAAGATTTTGAGGACCCTCGCGCGCGGGAGATAGGGGGATTTATGGGAAAATGGAAGAGGGAACGCAACTGGATCTATTCTTCCATTACTTCCGTGGTGACATCCACTTCGAGTTGGAAGAAGGCTCTTTGAGAGGGTTGTGTGTCGGATCAGGCGTGTAGGCCTTCTTCGTCAATAGCAAGATGAGGTATCCCAGGATTCATAGGTTCTTTCGCCGGAACTTCAAAACGTGCGATCGATCAAGGAACTCTCAAATATGAGACGAAGGCCTCATTGACGTGGAGGCACGTTCCGAAGTCGATAGGCCAGGAATTTAGGAAGACCCAAGCCCATCCGCGTGTGGAGAAGTCTTCGAAGAGAGGATCCGTGTATGTTTCTTTGATCTTCTAGCGATAGGAAACGAGAGCGGGATGGCTCGGCCCCTTTGGGCTAGCGCTTCCAGATTGCGGCGTCGGTGTTATAGATGGCCTGGCAGGTTACCGTTAGGGCGGCGGTTTTGACTTGATTGATGTCCTCGCCTTTTATGGAGGGGCAGAGTTTTTTAGCGCTTTCGGGATTTTCTTTGAAGGTTGCCTTCTGCTCGTTGAGGATTTCCGTGAGGAGGTGGAGCTGGGAATCAGTGACCTCGTTACTGGTGACTTTTTTCCAGGCGGTTTTGATGCGGGCTTCATCGGTGCCCTCTGACTTCATGAGGGACGTGGCGAGATGACGCGCGGCTTCGGTGAATTGCGGGTCGTTGAGGAGGACGAGGGCTTGGGTCGGGCTGTTGGTGACGCTGCGTTTAACGGAGCAGATTTCGAGCGAGGGCTTATCGAAGATGAGCATGTTGTTTTGCGGCTTAGTACGACGCCAGAAGGAGTAGAGCGAGCGGCGATTGGTGTGAGTGGCATTGGGCTTCGCGTTGTAAAGCGGGTCGTAGGGTCTCACCGGTGGGCCGCCTTGTTGGGTGCTAAGAAGGCCGGAGCTGAGGAGGGCGGAGTCGCGGATCGCTTCGCCGCTGAGACGATGGGAAGGGCCGCGGGCAAGGAAATCATTCGAGATGTCTCGTGATTGAAGTTCTGGGGTGAGAGCGGATCGCTGGGAGTAGGTGGCGGAGAGGGCGATCCGTTTTACGAGATGTTTCGTACTCCACTTGTGATTCACGAGATCTCGCGAAAGCCAGTCGAGAAGCTCGGGGTGGGTGGGGAGGTCGCCTTGGAGTCCGAAGTTCTCGGTCGTGCCGACGAGACCCTTGCCGAAAAACTGCTGCCAGATCCGGTTCACGTATACGCGGGAGGTGAGTGGGTGATTGGGCTGGGTGAGCCACTGGGCGAGACCGAGGCGGTCACGGGGGGCGTCTTTTGGGAAGGGGAGAAGGAAGCTGGGGGAGTCACGGCTGACTTTGTTTTCCTCCGTGCGCTTCGCGTTGAATTCGCCACGCGCTAAAATGTAGGAAGGCCGGGGTTTGTCCATTTCTTCCATGACGGGGACCTCAATGAAGCCATCTTCTGTTTGAACGAGCCTCTTATGGGCGGCGGAGAGTTCCGCGATGGTTTTGCGGTATTCGAGGTGGTGGTTGGCAAGGTAGTAGGGGAAGAGTTCTTCCTCGGTAGGAGTGCTGAGGGCAGTTTCTTTTCCGGCAAGCTGACGAACCTCGATGGGAGTGAGCGGGCGATCAAAGGTGGTGAGTTGATCGACGTGGCCGCCCTTGAAACCGGGTCCCCGAAAAATGGCTCCAAGGGTGAAGGTGCCTGCGGTGTAGGTCTTGATGTTGACGCTCTTATAGAGTTTGTCCCCGGTGACGATGGTTTCGAAGAGGTCGCCATCGAGATAGATTTTTAGGCCGGCGGCCTTGCTTTGGCCATCGTAGGTGTAAGTGATGTGGTGCCACTCGTTCTTGGGCAGTCGTTTGACGGAGCGGATGCCGATGCCGTTGTCGGGCCAAGCGCGGAAGACGCGGCCGGAGAGGTAGCCGTCCTCGATGCGGAGATCGATGCCGTGGTAGCCAATCTCGGTGCCGTGGCAGCGATGGGCGATGACGACAGATCGCTTGGCTTGCAGGGTATCTTTGGCCCAAAGACCGAGGGTGAAGGGATTGTATCTATCGTTGACGAAGACTCCGGGGAGGTCGGCTCCGAAGTCGCCATTGAGGGCGACGGCGGTGCCGAGTCTTGCGGGGCCCTCGACATAGTTGGGAGTCTTGAGCGAAATGGAGATTGGCTTAGCGTCCTTCGCTTGGATTCGGGATTCGAGAGGCTTCTTGTTCGATTTGTTGAAGTCAACGAGGGCCGTTTGGTCTGCCATGGTGAGTGGTGACTCAGGCGTTAATCTAGATTTCCATTCCTGGAAGGCTGGATTGGCTTGTGCGACGATTTGCGCGAGTTGTTTCTCGAGTTCGTCGATGCGTATCTGGTGTTTTGCGAGATCGGCTTCCTGCTTTGGCGTGGGAAGGAGGACGCTGGGTGGCGGGGAGATGTTTTGGTGGATGTAGAGGCCGTCTTCGTTGATGGAATTGAAGAAGGCGTAGAGCTGATAGTAGTCCTTCGTGAGGATGGGATCGTATTTGTGATCGTGGCATTTTGCGCACTCAAAGGTGAGTCCGAGGATGGAAGTGCCCACGGTATTGACGCGGTCCGCGACGCCATCGACGCGGAACTCAAGCGCGGTGGAGCCGCCTTCGTTTGTCATGCGGTTGAAGCGGTTGAAAGCGGTGGCGAGTTTCTGCTCTTGGTTGGCATTGGGGAGGAGGTCGCCGGCGATGTTCCAGGTGACGAACTGGTCGTAGGGCATGTCGTCTTGGAAGGCCTTCACGACCCAGTCGCGGTAGGGCCAGGCCGTGAAAGTCATGTCGGAATGGTATCCCCAAGTGTCGGCGTAGCGGGCAGCGTCGAGCCAATCGAGCGTCATGTGCTCGCCATAAGCAGGGGTCGCGAGGAATGCCTCGACCGCTTTTTCCTTCGCGGCTGCGGGATCGGCTGCGAGGTCATTTTCAAACTGATCGAGCTGGGAGAGAGTGGGAGGCAGTCCGGTGAGGTCGAAGCTGACGCGACGGAACCAGCGGGTTGGGTCGGCCGCGGGCGAGGGCACGAGTGACTCGGCTTCGAGTTTTGCGCCGACGAAGTTATCGATGGCATTCAGGGGCCAAGCGGTGTTCTTGATTTTGGGGACGGGAACGCTTGTGGGGAGATTCACGAAGGACCAATGAGGTTCATACTCAGCGCCTTGTTCGATCCAGCGGGCGATGATGCGTTTTTCGGAATCGGTGAGGGTGGGGAGCTTCGATTTTGGAGTGGGCATGACCTCATCGGGGTCGGTGGAAATGATACGACGCCAGGCTTCCGATTTTTCGAGGGAGCCGGCGACGATGGCATGCTTTCCGGGAGAATCTTTGAGAGCGGCAAAGGCACGTTCTGGGGTGTCGAGGCGCAGGCCGGCCTTGGTGCTCGCCTTATCGGGACCATGGCAGAGGAAGCACTTGTCCGAAAGAATGGGCCGGACATCGGCATTATAGCCCACCTGTTCTCCGGCAAGGCTGGGGGCGAGGCTTGCGGCGAAGAAAACGAAGGTGAGAGAGCGTTGAATCATCGGGGTGGCGAGTCTTGTATGATAGGCTTTAGACTGCCCCTTCGTTTACGCGAGGGAGATCGACTTTCTGCCGACTTTTTTTATTTTTTAGATGAGGTGCGACCTTCCGTTCGTATTCGTTAGGGAGTTGTCTTGACCAGAAATGATTCAATGATGTTCGAGGAAAAGAATCCTCTCATTTTTGAGGGCAAAGATTCGTGGGCTACGCAGGGTGGGTCAATATTATTTAATGAAACGTTTCTTATCTTACTTCATTAAGTTGCACTCATTTGTCCAACATATAGAGTACTGGAGAAATGGCTGGAGGAAAGATTCGACTTAAGGACGTTGCAGAGCGTGCCGGAGTTGCTGTGAACACAGCCTCCACTATTTTGAATCGCCGGCCAAATTCATGGGCATCGAAGGAGACAGAAGGGCGGGTTTTTGCGGCGGCCAAGGAATTGGGATACCGCCCGAACCGGGCTGCGGTTGCCTTAAGGTCAGGAAGTTTCAAGGCGATCGGGCTTCTGGTGGCGGATTTGGAAAATCCTTACTTTACCCACTTTTCGCAGGTTTTTGGAAATCGCATTGGAGAAAAGGGATACGATCTTGTGATCGAGAACTGGCAGACGGATCTGGAACGGGAAAAGAAATTGCTCGAAGAGGTGGTGTATCGGAATGTCGATGGCGTCGTCGCTTTCGTGAGTGATCTGGATGGGCATCGCGAATTTTTGGAACGGCAGAGTAAGTTGGGCTTTCCTATTGTGGTGCTGGCGATGCCTGGGGCGGGAGAGGCTTTTGTTGATGTGGTGGTCCCGGATTTCTCGACGGGTCTGCGCGAGGCCGCAACGCGCTTGCATGAGCTGGGGCACAGGCGCTTTAGCTTCTTGGCCGCGCGTTCGAAGGGGCAACGGGTGGGAGGACGTCCTTCTCTTTTTAGTAAAATGATCGAGGGATTTGGTGATTCGACCTGTGAGGTGGTGAATTGCGGGCCGAATATTTTGGAAGCGCGCGAGGTGGGGCGGAAGATTTTGGAGTCCAAGGATCGCCCAACGGCGTTGGTAGCGCTCAATGATTTGACGGCCATTGGGGTGATGCGTGCCGCCAAGGATCTGGGGCTTAGTATTCCCGGGGATGTCTCGGTTGTGGGGATCGACGGAATTCCTCTGGGTGAGTACCTTCAGGTTTCACTGTCCACCGTCGCCCAGTCTCATGATGAGATGGTGACCCAGGCGATCGATTTCCTCTTGGAACGTATCGAAGGTGATGGAAACAAGCCGCCGCAACAGGCGAGATTTTCGACCCGCTTTATCGAGCGCGAATCGATTGGGGCAGTTGCGAAGTAGCATTGTCGTGGAATGAATGCCGTGATGCAAGGGGCCAAATGCCGAAGAGGGGGAAATCGTTATTGGAATTCTTTCCAAACATGATCGCTAGTCATTTTCATCTGAGATTTTTACCGAGATTCAGAAAAATCAAGTCCCGGTGATCCAAAGGGTGGAGATTCTCCCCACCAAAAAGGATGTTAAAAATGAACCAATCTCTCAGCAATTTTAGTTCTTACATGAAACGTTTCCTGTTATATTGTGTATCCGAATCGGGACAGACGATAGCGGCGATCTCTCCATCCACCCAATTTCCCATCCAGTAATTTTGTCACATTTTCATGAATCAAGAAATCCAGCAACGCATCGACGAAGCTCTTGATCATTTCGAAATTGAGCTTCCTTCCTGGGGCTTCGCCGATACCGGGACTCGGTTTGGCAAATTCCTCCAAGATGGCGCAGCGCTTGATCTTGCCGACAAGCTTGCCGACGCAGGTCAGGTCAATCAGCTGACGGGATGTTGTCCGAAGGTTGCGACCCACGTTCTTTGGGATTTCAAAGAGGGAGATGATCCGAAGGAGGTGGTGGCCTTGGCGGCAAAGGCGGGAGTTCAAATTGGATCGATCAATCCTAATCTTTTTCAGAACCAAGAGTATCGTCTGGGCAGTCTCTGCAATGCCGATACCAGGATTCGTGAGCAGGCCTCACAGCACGTCATTGACTCGATCAAGCTCGGGCAAGCGGTAAATTCAAATGTTGTTTCGCTTTGGATGGCAGATGGTACGAATTATCCCGGTCAGGATTCCATTCGTGGTCGCAAGCAACGACTCGAAAATGCGCTGGGTGAATTTCATGGACACTTGGCCGATGACCAGTTGTTCCTCGTCGAATACAAACCTTTCGAGCCGGCCTTCTATCACACCGACATTGCCGACTGGGGAATGTCCTACATTTACGCCAAGAAAATGGGTCCACAGGCGAAGGTGCTCGTGGATACCGGGCATCACTATCAGGCGCAAAATATCGAACAGATCGTCGCATGGCTTCTCGATGATGAGATGCTTGGTGGCTTCCACTTTAACGATCGCCGTTATGCCGATGATGATCTCACTTTGGGGTCGATCGATCCTTATCAAATTTTCCGCATCTTTAGCGAGATCCACGGCTATGCCGCTTCACAAGGTGGGAAGTATCCCGCCATCGAATATATGGTCGACCAGTCTCACAATCTGAAGCCCAAGATGGAGGCGATGATTGAAACGGTGACGGCAGCGCAGGAGCTTTATGTGAAGGCCGCGCTCGTGGATTATGAGCAACTTCAGAAGGAGCAAGAGGCAGGCAGCATTATCGATGCCGAGCGTCTTCTTAAGAAGGCCTTTGGAACGGATGTTTCTGGTGCCATTGCCGAATGGCGCAAGGGGCGTGGGCTGGCACCCGATCCTCTCATGGCATTCCGTGAAAGCGGCTATCTCGAAAAAATTTCAACCGACCGAAAAGCCCGACGCAAAGAGCTTGGGATTACCGGCGCCGGCGGATACGCCTAGTAAATCAACCCTTTTTAGAATACCTATACCTCTCTTGTAACTATGTCATTTTCCCCATCAGAATACCGCCATGTCAACTATGGCTGGGACGACTTAAAAGTCGCTTCCATGAGCGCTGTCGAGCGCCTTTCTTATCGTTCCAATATCCTCGGCGCCGACCAGCGCATCACCAACACGGGAGGTGGAAACACTTCTTCCAAGGCGATGGAGGTCGATCCGCTCACCGGTGAAGAAACTGAAGTGCTTTGGGTCAAAGGATCCGGTGGCGATCTCCGGACTTCTAAGATTGAGAACTTTTCCTCTCTTTATCAGGATAAACTCATTGCCCTTCAAAAGATCTACAACGACACGAGTCCGAACGGCGTCAAGACTCAGATTGAGGATGACATGGTGGGAATGTATCGTCACACGACCTTTAACTTGAACCCGCGGGCGTCGTCCATCGATACCCCGCTGCACTCCTTTATTTCAAGCAAGCATGTTGATCACATGCACCCGAATTCCTTCATCTCGCTCTGTGCGACGAGGAATTCTGAGGCAATCACAAAGGAGATCTTTGGCGACGAAATCGTTTACACGTCCTGGCAGCGTCCGGGCTTTGATCTCGGTCTTCTTTTCCAGGAGGTCTGCCAAAAGAATCCCAATGCCAAGGGCATCAACATGGGCCAGCACGGTCTGATCAACTGGGCCGATGACGACAAGGAGTGCTACGAGTTGACTCTTGAGCTCATCGAACGCGCGGGTCGCTACATTGAGGAACGCGATAAGGGAGCTGAGACCTTTGAAGGACAAAAGTTTTCCAAACTTTCCGATGAGAAGCAGAGCGAACTCGTGTCCGAAATCCTGCCTTGGCTTCGTGGTCAGGTCAGTCAGCAGAACCGTTTCATTGCGACGGTGGAAACGACGGACGCGGTTCTTGAATTCGTGAATTCAAACGCGGCTCCAAGACTGGCTGAACTCGGGACTTCCTGCCCGGATCACTTCCTTCGCACCAAGATTAAGCCGCTTTATGTCGATTGGGATCCTCAGAACGAAGGTCTCGATGTGCTTCGCACCAAGCTGACCGCAGGTCTTGAAAAATATCGCTCCGACTATGCCACTTACTACGAGGCGAACAAGGAGACTCATTCTCCCGCGATGCGTAATTCGAACCCAACGGTGGTTCTGATTCCTGGCATCGGCATGGTGGCTTTCGGAAAGAATAAGAGTGAGTCCCGTGTGACCGCTGAGTTCTACAACTGCGCCATTTCGGTGATGCGCGGTGCGGAAGCGATCGATGAATATATTGGGCTTCCCCAGAAAGAAGCTTTCGACATCGAATACTGGGCACTTGAAGAAGCGAAGCTTCAGCGCATGCCACCCGAGCGCGAGTTTGCCCGCAAGGTGGTCATCGTCGTTGGTGCCGGAAGTGGCATCGGCAAGGAGATGGCTCACGTCATGATTGATCAGGGCGCGCATGTTGTTTGTGCCGACCTGAATCAGGAAACTGCTCAGGCCACGGCCGAGGAACTCATTGCCAAAGTGGGTCAGGGTATCGGGGTCGCGGGATCTGGGATTTCCGGTTGTGGAAATGCCATCGGGCTCGCCTGTAATGTCACCGATCGTGAGGCGATCAAGGCAATGCTTGCTGAAGTTGTTTATGCATACGGTGGCATCGATCACATCGCAGTGACCGCGGGAATCTTCGTGCCACCCGATCGCACCGGTCACATCCCTGATGATAAATGGGGACTCACCTTTGGGATCAACGTTGCCGGACCTTACTTCGTCGCCGATGAAGCGACTAAGATTTGGAATGAGCAGGGGCTCCGTGGCTCGATGGTCGTGACGACCAGTGCTAACGCGGTCGTTTCCAAGAAAGGCTCGGTTGCATACGATACTTCGAAGGCTGCTGCGAACCACCTGGTTCGCGAACTTGCGATCGAGCTTTCGCCGCTCGTGCGCGTCAATGGCGTTGCTCCGGCGACTGTCGTAGCGGGAAGTGGAATGTTTCCCCGTGATCGCGTGATCGCTTCCTTGACGAAGTATGACATTGTTTTCGGCGAGAACGAGAGCACCGAGGAACTCCGCGACAAGCTTGCGCAGTTCTACGCAGACCGCACGCTCACCAAGGTTCCCATTACCCCACGAGACCAGGCGAACGGAATGCTCTTTATGCTGAGTGAGACATCATCGAAGACCACCGGCCAGGTGCTGGCGGTTGATGGCGGACTTCACGAAGCATTCCTTCGCTAAAAAGAACCGCATGAAAACCGACGTTCTCCTCATTGGCTCCGGCATCATGTCCTCGACTCTCGGGGCCATGCTCAAGGAGCTGCAGCCGGGTCTTTCGATTCAACTTTTCGAAGTGTCCGATCGGCCTTCGCAGGAGGCATCGAATGGTTGGAATAATGCGGGGACCGGGCACGCCGGAATCTGTGAGCTTTCCTATACGCCTCACCAGGAGGCCGACGGAAGCGTTGATGTCTCCAAGGCGATCTCGGTCTTCGAGGACTTTGAGCACTCGCTCCAGTTCTGGGCCTACGCTGCGCGAAAGGGGATCATCAAGGACACGAAGGAGTGCATCAATCCTCTCCCGCATATCTCCCTGGTTCACACCGAGGAGCAGCTTCCTTATCTCCGGGCTCGCTTTGAGGGCTTGAAAAAGCACCACTTTTTTGAATCGATGAAGCACTCGTCGAATCGGGAGGAAATTAAATCCTGGGCACCGCTTCTTGTCGAAGGTCGGGATGGAAATCAACCGATCGCCGCGACTCATATGGAGGGTGGCACCGACGTCAATTTCGGTGAGATTTCCCGCAACTTCTGCGAGTGGCTTGACGAACAGGATGATTGCGAGACCCACTTTGGGCATCGCGTTGTCGACTTGGAAAAGAAGGGAAAAGGTTGGCTCGTCACGGTGCGCGATGAAGTAAGTCGCGAGAAGCGCCAGGTCGAAGCGGGCTTCGTTTTCATCGGTGCGGGCGGTGGATCACTTCCCTTGCTGCAAAAATCCGGGATCCCCGAAGTCAAAGGTTATGGAGGATTTCCAATCGGAGGTCAGTGGATGATCACGAGAAATCCTGAGGTCGTAAAAAAGCACACTGCCAAGGTTTACGGACAGGCTCTTGGAGCTGCTCCGACGATGGCGGTGCCGCATTTGGATACCCGGGTAATCGATGGAGAACGCTCCCTTCTCTTCGGTCCCTTCGCGGCTTGGACTGGAAAATTTCTCCATAATGGTGGAAGTCATACCGACCTTCCTTTGTCGGTGAGGCCCAGTAACATCGTTTCGCTGATGCGGGTTGGGATTCACAATCTCGACTTGGTGAAGTATCTCGTGGAGCAGGGCCTTCAGTCGAAGTCCTCCCGCATGCAGGAACTCTACAATTTCTATCCTGATGCCAAGGACGAGGACTGGGAGGTCATCGATGCGGGCATTCGGGTGCAGGCGATTAAGCAGGAGCCTGGAGAAGAACCGGGAATCGTCCACTACGGCACTGAGGTACTGACCAGTGAAGATTTGAGTATTTCAGCGCTTCTCGGTGCTTCGCCAGGGGCTTCCGTGTCGACGCAAGTCATGCTGGAGTGCATTCAACGCTGTCTCCCTGAGCTTCTTGAGTCTGATGAAGGAAAATCTCGCATGAGCGAAATGATTCCCAACTGGGATCAGGACCTCAAGATTTCCACAGCCCGCGACCGCTATTTCGACATTCATCAAAAGGCGATGGCGGACCTTAATCTCACCTAACAGAAATGTCCGACGCCTCAGCCATCTATCTTGCCGTTGATCTTGGAGCCGGAAGCGGGCGTGTCATCGCGGGCATCATGAGCCAAGGGAAGCTCTCTCTTGAGGAGGTTAATCGTTTTGAGAATGTTCCCATCCAAAAAGAAGGCGGGCTCTTCTGGGACTTCGAAGCGCTCTGGAAAGGAATCCTTGAAGGGCTGAAGCTCTCGGTGGATCGTTATGGAGCGGAAAAAATTCTCTCGATTGGAGTCGATACCTGGGGAGTCGACTACGGCTTTTTAGATGCCGATGGAAAGCTCCTTGCCGACCTTCGCCACTATCGTGACCCTCGTAATAAGGGCGTGATGGATGACCTTTTTCAGCGGGTTTCCGCTGACACCATTTTTGAGAAAACCGGCATTCAGTTTATGGACATCAACACCCTCACGCAAATGGGTGCCGTGATGCAGGATCCTGATTCCGCCCTCCCGGAGGCGGAGCAATTTCTCATGATTCCAGATTTGATCGCGCATCGTCTCACGGGCGTGGCGAAGTGCGAGCGCACAAATGCCTCGACGACCCAACTCTACGATCCGGTGAAGAAGGATTGGTCCCGGACGCTTTTTAAAGCGCTTGGCCTCTCCCTCGATGTTGCGCCCGAGTTGGTCGAGCCTGGTGCAACTCTTGGAGTGATCCTTCCCGAGATCGTTGAGAAAACGGGGCTCTCTTCTGAGACAAAGGTGGTGACCGTTGGAAGCCACGATACCGCCTCGGCGGTCGCGGCGGTGCCTGCTGAACCAAGCTCCAATTTTGCCTACCTCAGCTCGGGCACCTGGTCTCTGCTCGGGGTCGAGATTGATGAACCAATCATTACTCAACTTGCTCGCGAATATAACTTCACGAACGAAGTGGGCGTCTTCGATACCATCCGCTTGCTCAAGAATATCAATGGCCTCTGGCTGGTCCAGGAGTGCCGCCGCGTTTGGAAAGAAGAAGGGAACGATTGGGGTTATTTCGATCTCGCCAAGATGGCAGCGGGTGCCGAGCGTCTTCAATCATTTATTGATCCGGATGACCCTCGCTTTGCAGGTCGCTGCGACATGCCGGCCGAGATTGCGGAATACTGTCGCGAGACCGGGCAGATCGTCCCTGAGGGCCCTGCGCAGATCTTACGCTTGGTTACGGATAGCCTCGCGCTCAAAGTCCGCTTTGTGCTTGATCGTCTCGAGAAGCTCATCGATCGGCCCATCGACATTCTTCATATCATCGGAGGCGGTGGTCAGAACGATCAACTTAATATGAGCATCTCGAGTAGCATCAACCGGCCTGTCATCGTCGGTCCTTATGAGGCGACGGCGGCGGGTAATCTCATGATGCAAGAAGTGGCCAGTGGTCGTCTCGACAGTCTTGAGGAAGGTCGTGATTTGATTCGTAACTCGTTCGAAACGAAGCGCTTCGAGCCGCAGCATCCCAAGGAATGGGAAGAGGCTTATCAGAGATTTTCGAAGCTCATCAATTAGAAAGTCACCAAGGTGACATGTGGGTGATGTAATGCTAGGAATTTGCTTTTGGCGGGAGGGCTTTGAAACCGCCCTTGGACCGGAGTGGAGGGGGTAGGGATTTTTTAGACAGATTTAGGAAGGATTGGGACGAGACGATACCGATTTTTCCTGACTGATGGCTTTGATTTTTGGGGCGGAAAAGTGGGGGCGATTTTTTTAGCGAATGTTATTTAGGAAAGTTCTCGGGGGT
>Ga0115001_10002614_pt1 | contig 13777 bp, 14 predicted proteins | sample ArcticOcean_MG_C_12_FD_89869 | JGI IMG/M metagenome (GOLD analysis project Ga0115001, IMG submission 89869) | Marine microbial communities from western Arctic Ocean - ArcticOcean_MG_CB8_130 | ecosystem: Environmental > Aquatic > Marine > Oceanic | place: Arctic Ocean: Canada Basin | collected... | reverse complement strand
TGTAATTTATATCAATGAAAACTAAGTCAGGTTTAAATTTACTAACCTCTTCCAATAATTTTTTTGTTTCTGCTTCAAGAACTAATTCATTGTCATCTGATTCAGGGTTATAACTTATTTCATCTGCGAAGAATGACTTAGTTATACAGCCAGCATTTTTAGCTGTCCCTATCCAATCGAGAAAATTTGAATTAATTTTACTTTTATCATTTTTAACATATTCACCATAAATAAATAATACTTTTTTATTTATAATAGATCCGTATTGAATTTTTTTATTATAATTATTTAAACGTTTATAGATTTTATTTGTTGACTGAGAATTAAAAGATTCTTCAACTATCTTGTTAAGATCTGAAAGAGATGAATAATATGTTTTTAAGGGTAAAAATTCACGTAAAAAAAACTTTCGAGTTAAAATAGCAAGAAGTGATCCCAACCATAAATTATTTTTAACAAATAGGTACCCGAGAAATTTATTAATATTGATTCTAACCAGACCATAGACTATATAGAACAACACTAAGATACCCAAAATTAAAAAAAATATTACCGCTAAATTATAAACCATCTAAAAGTTCCTTATTTTATTCTTACTTTTACTCGAAACTAAACCAACTTGCTGGCTATCATTCGCACTAATTTTTAATATTCGATCACATTTATCTAGAGTTGACATTTTATGAGCAATAATAATAATTGTTTTTATTCCTTTTAATTTTAAGACTGCATCCATAATTTCTTTTTCCGTTTTCGTGTCTAAAGCATTCGTTGCTTCGTCTAATACTATTAAAGATGGATTATGATATAAGGCTCTAGCAATACCAATGCGCTGTCTCTGTCCACCTGATAGTTTAATGCCACCCTCACCAAGATTTGTATTTAGTCCCTTAGGTAATGATTTTATAAATTCTGTTAATTGAGCCATCCTTATTGACTTATTTACCTTTCTAATATCAACCTTATTAGGCGAAACTCCAAAAGCAATATTTGATTTAATAGAATCATCTGTTAAGTACAGGTTTTGCGAAACATATCCTATTTCATTTTGCCATGACCGAATATTATCATTTATATTTATTCCATCGACTGTTATCGAGCCAGATTGGGGGGTAAATAAACCCAAAATATTATCCACTAATGTACTTTTTCCTGCCCCGCTCGCGCCAACAATACCGATACATTCTCCAAAGAAAATATCTAACGACATATTTGAAAGAATATTTTTTTTCGAACCAGGATATGCAAAATATAAATTTTTTAAAGATAATTTTTTTTTCAACTTAATTTTTGGGAAAGATTTTAAGTTAAGGTTTCTTGGTATCGCGACACTCAACTCATTGTAAAGTTTCGAGATGTTTGGAGTTGCGAATCTCATTTGCTGTGAAGAATTTAAAATTCTATTTATAGAAGGAAGAACCTTAAATGCAGCAGCACCGAATAGAGCAAGTGTTGGAAGTACATCTTCAACACCTTCATTCTTGCTTTCAGAAATAAAAAAAACTAAAATGAAAATAGTAACAATTGCTAAAAATTCAAGCCAAATTTTAGGCAAAGACAAAACAAGGGTTTGATTAGAGTTAACTTTACAACTTTGAGCATTTTGAAGATTAAATTTATCAATAAAAAATTTTACCCTGCCAAGCAGCAAACTTTGTTTAATGCCCATAATACCTTCTTGAATACTCTGAATTCTTCGGGTATCTGCAATTTGTCTCCATTCACCCCACCTACTAATAGCACTTTTTGTTAAAAGGTTATAAATAAAAGCAAATAGAAAAAATGATCCGGCAATAGTTAGTGTTCCTATAGGTTCCACGTAGAGTAATACCGATAAAATACCTAGTAAAATAAACATCTCTGTAGCAATATAAAGAAATGACGTAACAACCATTCCTGAGAACATTCCAACTTCAGCGACAACATTTTGAATTAATTTTGATGAATTGTTATTAATATGAAAAATGTACGGCTGTTTAAGATAAGTTTGGAATAATCTTTCACTAATTGTTCGATTAATGTTAAATATAAAAAAAGTTTGACGGTGGATGTAAAAAGATAAAAACAATGCTTTGCATAAGAATATCAATAAAATTATTAGAATCCCAAAATAAATTGTATTTTTTGGGTTACTAGTACCAAAAATAAATTCTGATAGCCATATGTATGTAGGGAACAAATAAACATAATCAGCATTAAGCAAAAATTTAATCATTGGTATAATTAAACCAACGCCAAGCATCTCAAGGAACATCACAACAAACATCATGAAAAAAATTACTAAAAGTTGCTTACGATTAGCGGAGGTTAATATTCCAAAAAATTGGTTAATACTTTGAAAAAATTGATTATTGCGCATAAATTAAGTATTTTTAATATCTAAATTAATAAACTTTTGATACCTTTTTGGCGTACCGATATCAAATACTGGGTTAGTCGTCTTAAAGCCGTATATTTTATTCGTTTTAATCATACTCGGAAGAAAATCAATTTCTAATGAAAATTTATTTGCTTCATATTTTTCTATTATATTTTTATTCATAACATAAATACCAGCATTTAAATATAAACCAGATTTATAATTACTTTTTTCCTTAAATGTCACAATTTTATCAAACTTATCGACATTAATTAAGCCTGTATCCTTTCTTGAAGGATCAGCAGTAGAAATAACAATTGAAACATCTGCTTTAGTTTTTAAATGAAAAATAATCAAATCCTCTAAATTTATATCGCAATAACTGTCACCATTCATAGCGATAAAAAATGGCTTTTCGATCAAAGGTAATGCATTTTTTATTGCCCCACCAGTTCCCAGTAAATTTTTTTCTATAGCGTACCTAATATTTAAATTACTCTCGCCTGAGTAATGATCAATAATTTTATGCTTCATATGCCCCACACATAAAATAATTTTCTTGAAGCCTTGTTTATAAATTACTGATATTAATGTATCAAGAAACGGCATACCGTTAATATTTGCTAATGCTTTAGGAGCGTCTGGGAATAAGGATCGTAACCTTGTACCTAAACCTCCGCAAAGAATAAGAATATCAGTATTTTTTTTATTTAGATCGATTGACACAGCTATATTTAGTCAGCTCTTTCTGAGTAATAGACTATCTGGCTTCCTGTGTGGTCAAAACGAAATGGTACATGAAGCAAATTACTCAACTTATCTTTAACATTTTTTTGCTTGTCCTTGGGCACATAAAAAAGCATAAAACCACCGCCACCAGCTCCAAGAAGTTTGCCGCCAATTGCTCCGGCACTTATGCCTTTCGTATAGATATCGTCAATTTCTGTATTAGTAATAAACGAAGACATCATTTTTTTGTTTTTCCACTGTTCGCCCAACAATCTACCAAAATCATCAATCGATTGCTTGCTTGACAATATACTGATTGCTTCATTAACGGAAAGATGCATTTCTTTTAATTGGGTTATTTTTTGGGGTATTAACTCTATTTGCTTGCCTGCAATATCAGACGCGGTTCTAGAAAGACGAGTAAAAAAAAGCATTAAATTACCTTCTAATAAATTTATTCGCTCGTGAGAAGCAACAACTGGTGTAACATTAAATTCATTTACGCCTCCGAATTCAATTTTATTTAGGCCGCCGAATGCCGCTATTGTTTGATCTTGAGAGCCAACAGATTCTTTGATTAAATTTTGCTCAATATTAATGGCATTTATTGCTAATTCCCTTTTAGTTATCATCTTACTTTGTAGTGCTGAAATTGCATGTAATAAACCAACAGTAAATGTTGAGCTTGAACCCAGGCCTGATCTTGCTGGTAAGTCAGCATGATGAACTAAGTCAAGGTTATCTTTAAAGTTTAGAAAAGTTAAACACTGCTTAACAGACGGATGCTTTATCTCTGAAATAGTTTTAGTTTCTTCTCTTTGGTAATAACGAATTCGATACTTGTAATCAAAAAATGGAGGTAAATATCTAGCAGTGATGTAGCTAAATTTATTTATTGAAGTACATAATACTGCCCCACCATTTTCTTTGTACCAATCAGGATAATCAGTTCCGCCACCAAAAAAAGAAATTCTAAAAGGTGTTCTTGCTATAATCATTTTAATTCTTCCGGATTAGAATTTTTATAAAACTGCTTATACCAATCGTAAGTTTTATGAAGTCCTTCGTAAATAGTATACTTTGTTTCAAAATTTATTTTCTCTTTTGCTAGATTGTTTGAAATCAATCTAACTGGAATCATCGTTGGTTTAGATGCATCATACTTAACTTTTAAATTATTTGATTCAGTTATTAAAATCAATGCATTAATTATATCTTTAATAGTTGTTGGTTCTCCGGATGCAATATTTATAGGTCCTTCAATTGCTTCATTCTTAAATGAATTAATTAGTCCATCAATAAAATCATCAATAAAAATAAAGTCTTTAATATCATTTCCATCACCCCAAACTTCTAACGGGTCTTGTTTTTCAACAAACCTCCTAATTAATGCAGCAATAACCTTAGATTCATTTTTATTGTATTTATCAAAAGGTCCGTATAAGTTTCCAGGCCTCACCACTAAGGTCTTCATTGGTGTTTTAATGTGATTTGAGTACATTTTGCACATTTCTTCAGAGAACATTTTCATCCATCCAACTATATGATATTTTTCATAGAAATTATAATTGGCATCAGCTTCAGTAACAGCATTTTTTGTCAGGGGATAAACTGTATTGCTGCTTATAAATGCAAACTTCTGAACACCTGAAGAATATGCTGCTTCAAGCATAAGCGCATTCATCACAACATTTGGTGTTAGGTGAGTTAAAGGAGCTTTTTCCATAACTGAAGCACCTGAACTATTAGCCGCACACATGAAAATGTAGTCAATACCAACGCAAACTTTAGTACAATCCGACTTATCAGTTAAATCAACTTTTACATACCTAACACTATCAATTGAGTTTTGTGGTTTTTTACTGTAAATGGTCCCGGTGACATTAGCTCCTAAATCAACCAACCGTTTGACAAGGTTTGTACCAACAAAACCAGCGGAACCTGTAACTAATATATTTTTATTTTTATAGTAATTACTCATTAAGAATCGACTCCCGCATCCCTGGCTGATAAGATTGGATCATCAATCGGCCAAACTAAATTATATTCTGGGTCATTCCATAAAATAGTGAATTGACCTTCTCTATTGTATTCAGTATTTTGCTTATAATGAAATATTGCTTGATCGCTCAAAACAAGGTGCCCATTACCAAATTTTTCAGGGACGAGAACTTGCAATCTATTTTTTTCAGATAGTGTAAAAGAAATAAATTTTTTATATTGCTTTGATGTTGGGTCATTATTTACAACCATTAAAAAAAAGGAGCCTGACAAGCACGAAATTAACTTAGTTGTTGACTGATCGCCATGAATACCCCGTAAAACGTTTTTGCTTGATACGGAAATATCATCTTGAATAAAGTCAGTATCAATTCCATTATCTACATAAATTTTTCTATTGTAAGTCTCCACATATTCACCCCTAAAATCTTTAAAGATAGTTGGTGGTGTTATTAAGAGTACACCATCTAATTCTGTTTTCTCAACGTTCATAATTTTCCCATATTTTATTTACAATGTTGTTATCATTTAAAAAATTTATATTAAATTTTAAATTAATTAATTGAATAATCCCTAATGCTGCTAACTGTTCAAATTTTCGATCCTCTATCAACGTTAAAAAATCTTTTCTCAAAATCACTTTAACTTTGATTGAATTTTCAATGTGCTCTTTCAGCCTGCTTTTCACTAACCCAATAAATAAATGCTCCTGATTAACAGTCCGATTCATTAATAGCCGATAAGATCCTAATTCCTTAAAATCACAAATCATCCCTGTTTCTTCTCTAACTTCCCTAGAAACTGCCTGAATTGGTGACTCATTTTTATCAATACCCCCAGCTGGAAATTCTAATGTCTCATAACCTAAATTAGGTCTTAACTGACTAACTAAAATCATTTTATCTTCTTCGTCAATTAAACAACATATTACCGAATCACTACTTTTAATCCTGTAATGTGGTGAATTATTATCAAAGTTTTTAACAGATTTTTCAATCTCAAAAAAAGGGGTTACAAAGGCTTTTTTATAATCCATACTAAAATTATGAATTTTTAGTCCAGCAAACAATTGTCCACCCATCATGAAATGCACTTCCAATTATTCTTTTCTTATAAGTTACATTAATTTTTTCTTCAGCCTCTAATTTAAATAAATCTGTAAAGTAGCCATTCAGATAATTTCGTTTAATTGAATAATCATGTGCCAATTGATCAAATAAATTATTTTGATACAATTCTAATGTTGGCTCAATATGAATAAAATCTACATTTGATTGCGATAGGAAAAAACTCAATAAATCTGTGTGTTGAGAGCCAATTTGTTCCATGCTTCCCCACGTCAAAACCACACTTCCCTCTTTGATATTAAATTTATTATCAAGATTGAAGTAATCAAAGGTCCTACCATCAAATGTATGTGAGCCAAAACCCATTGCATTTTTATTGTCTTCTATATGCTTAATGATCTTAACTGTCGGATCAACCCAATCTGTTACATAGAAATTTTTATTCTTGAGCTGCTGCGCAAAAGCAGCAACGTTATGGCATGGGCCTGCCCCGAGCTCATATATATACTTATACTTATCAAGAAAATTTTCAGCTACAATTGATTGGATGATTGAAAGAAACTTTGCTTCGAACATATCATCCTTAGGAAGAATGTAATCCCCCTGAAACCTCATAATAGATTTACCACGTCTATAATAGTGAGGCAAGAGCGTATCAATATCTAAATCACTACTAAAAAAATCATTAGCGTTTTCTCCCCAGCCATTCTCCCATGCAGGCTTCCTTGATTTACCTGAACGAATAATTTTCTCGTCAAGGTAATTAATACATTTTTGGATATGCCTGTCTCTATCTTCTTGACTTAAATTACTATAATTTAAGTCAAGTGCATCAATTAATTTAATACATTTTTGCGATAAATTTAACTCAAAAAGAGTTTCCAGTTGTTTTTTATTGATTTTCATATAAGAGTTATTACTCAACTATGTAATAAGAAACTCTAGAGGCATATCTAAAGCGCTTTAAGCTTATGTTTTTCAATCCAATAACCTCCATTAATGCCAATGTTTCCCCTGGTGAATCTGGATCATTCAATTCATCAAAACCTATAACAGACCCTTTTGTTAGCCTTGGAAGGATTAATTCAAGACATTTCTTTGTGGGCTCATATATATCAAAATCAAAATATGCTAGAGAAATGATAGTTTCTGGATTATTTTTTAGATAATTTTCTAGCTCAACAGTGGCATCACCCTTACAAACCTCATGCTTCTTTATATGATTTAAAGGATTTAGAGACTCTTGTGCATCAAGAACTTCATCCAAATATTCGTCATATTTATCAGCAGTAAATAACTGCCCAGCTGTCATTAACTCTGACTTACCATCTTTCTCTGTTACAGAGGGAAAGCCCGTAAAGGTATCAAAGGCTATAATTTTCCTGTGTCTATTAAATGGCTCATATATACCTCTCAAGGCCGTAAATAATGATGAATTTTGGCCCCATCTGGTTCCAAATTCCATTACCACACCCTGTATGTCCACATTCTGTTTATAGAGGTGATCCATAAACAAAAAACGTGATAATTTTTTAGAATCAATAAATAATCCAATATTTTCTAATAATTGATCTTTTGGTATAGGGCACTTATCGAGTAACTCCGACATATGATTTCTACCCCGAACCTCTTCTGAACTTCCATAATGGATTACATCAATTTCACTTTTTATTTTAGCCATAACTCTTCCTTATTAAATAATGATTGATGGGATAGTTGATTTTTCACCAAACAGAATCCGCCATCCCCAAAGCTTAACTCTGCCTTCTAATAATTGATACCTATTACTACCTTTAACCTTCTTTAATTTTATTGGCTTTGATAATACACCTCCTGCCAGTTCTATTTCCTTTGCGACTTCGACTGGGCCTGGGACAAGATTATACTTATTATCAATTGCTTCCTCGAGGGTGAAATAGATTGGTCTGTCCCCGTCAGGGAGAACATCAATTAAGCTTACATCAATGTTAGCCACTTTTAATTTAAAAATATTTGAAACCTCATCAAAAGATTCTTGCTTAAAATCCATTGTAAGTGTTTTGAAATTTTCAATAATTCTTTCTTTTGTACTTGCTTTTGGAATTGCCAAAACAGAACCTGACTTAATTACCCAAGCTAATATAAGCTGGGCAATTGTTGCATTATTATCTTCTGCAATATTTTTTAAACTGTTAAAATTTTCAGACTTCGGGTCCAAAATAGCTCCTCCCTTCAATGGGCTGTAACTAATAAGTATTGAGCCATCTTTTTCAAACAAAGGTAAATAACTCAATTCCGCTGACCTTTCAATTGGCCCATATTCTGTTTGCAAGAATTTAATTTTATTTGTTGGCAAAAGAGAGTTGATTTCATTATAAGTACTAGTGGTGAAGTTTGATAATCCGATATGCTTTATTTTACCTTCATGGACTAGATTAAGTAACTCATTTGTCATCTCTTCAAGATTTACTTCTGATGGCCAGTGAGGTTGGTACAAATCAACATAGTCTCTATTTAATCTTTTAAGACTACGATTTAATGCTTTAGTGATTTCTCCTGGTGCTGTGTTCGAAGGAGAAAATTTAGTCATTATAAATAAATCACTCTTTATTGATTCTGGAAGTGCGCCTATTATTTCCTCTGAAGCACCCTCTGCATAATTTTCTGCAGTATCAATTACCTTAGCGCCAACATCGTGAGCAGTTAAAATTAAATCTATGTATGATTTTTTTGAATCATAGTTACCTTTATAAGAACTAAATTTAGTAAAATTTCCTGCATACCCCGCAGTACCTATTCCAATAGCAGGTAATACTAATGCTTCTGATTTTATAGCAATAGTTTTCATATTTGATTAAATAGAACCCTCTTAATTTTCCCTATAACTGCACCAATATAAAAGAATAAGTGTTCAAAAATTATATGCCTGATAGGTAGTTGATGATTTTTGAGCACGGATATTGTTTCCAGAACTGATTGCATAAGATTAGCTTCAGCAAAGCCCCCAGACAAACGATTGATTCTCATTTTTGGATTATGTTTTGCTTTTGGGTCATATGCTTTATATAACCTAATTAACCAATCCACATCATTAGAATATTTAATTGAGATATCAAGTAACCCGATATGCTCATAACATCTTTTATGCGGAATTATTTGTCCGAAACAAAATTGGCCAGCACGATTTATTACTTTGCTGAAAGGCTTATTTGGTTCTTTAGTTTTATTTGTTACTTCGCCATCTTCATTATATATTACAGTTTGGCCAACCACAAAATCTAAATCATTCTCAACTAACATTGAAATAGCTTGTGATATATAATCAGATTCAATCCAATCATCTGCATTCAATAAACAGAAATAAGTTCCCTTACCTAAAGCTAGAGCTTTATTACCTGCATCAGAAGTTCCTTGGTCAGGCTCAGAAATCCATTTATCGATATGGTTTTCATTGTTTCTTATAATATCAATTGTGCCATCTGTTGACATACCGTCAATGATTATGTACTCAATATTTTTATAATCTTGATTTATAACTGAGCTTATTGTTTTCTTTAATGTGTCAGCAGAGTTTTTTACAGGAGTATAAATAGTAACTAATGGAGTTTTCGGATTACCAATGTCTTTGAGGGTTTTTACTCTACAATGAATGCTTGAGGCTTTTAATTTTAATTGATAATCTTTAATTATTGAAATCATATGGGTGTTTTTTCTAAATACATATCGAATAAAAATTTATAACAATTATTTTAAACATTAGCGTGTTAAGTACTTCTGACCGTTATTTTTAATCTCTGATCTCCAGTATTCTAATAAATCATTCATGGTCTTTTCAAAAGATATCTCGGGTTTCCAGCCAGTATGTTTAATAAATTTTCCAGTATCAGGAACCTGCAAATCAGCATCTATAGGTCTTAATCGATCTTTATCAACTTTAATTTTAATATTTTTAACTTTGGATAGTGATATAAGGTAATTAAGAAGATCTCCAATTTTACAAGAATAGGTGCCTCCAATATTATATGACTCACCAGATTTTGGATTGATTGTTACAAGCATGTAATATGCCTTTACTGCATCCCTTACATCAGCAATTGTTCTCAGGCTATCAAGATTTCCAACCATAATAATTGGAGGAATTATCCCAGACTCAATCATAGCAATTTGCTTAGCAAATGAAGATTCTGCAAATACATCACCTCTTCTTGGCCCTGTATGTGTAAACATTCTTGTGGTCATAACTGTCATCCCATATGCTTCAGCATAAAATCTTCCAACTAAATCTGTCCCGACCTTGGAAATTGCGTAAGGGGATGCTGGGTGAAAACTACAATTCTCATCAATTGGAATTTTTTCTTTAGGGACTCTTCCATATACCTCAGAAGATGCACAAATGTGGATAATAGCTTTTGGTGAATGATTTTTTAAAGCTTCAAGTAGCCGCGTTGTTCCTTGAATATTTGTATCTAAAGTATCTAAAGGTGCAGTAAAACTAGTTTGTGGAAAACTTTGTGCCGCCAAATGAAAAACATAATCTGCCTTAGCATCAGCCACAGCTTTATCAACTGAAATGTGGTCTCTCAAATCTGCATAAACAAGAGAAATTCTATTTTTAGAATTTATATCATTAATTAGCTCTGAAAGATTATCTAATGGGCTTCTCCACCTAATCATCCCAACTATATCCCAATCAGTATTTTTAAATATAAATTCCGCTAAATGCGATCCGACCATACCAGTTATGCCGGTTATAAAAGCTCTTTTTTTGATCATTATTTACTCTCTACTAAATTATTAAAAAAAACAACCATCTTTTTTAAGCCGTTATAAAGATCATTTTCGTTACCACTAATACAAATCCTAATATAGTTTTTACCAGAAGGACCGAAGCCTATTCCTGGGCACACGCATATGCCGCAATTATTTAAAAGTTCTATTGAAAATTCTTTTCCGTTTAATTTTGATTCAGCTATATTTAAAAATAAATAAATACCTGAATTAGGTCTTACGTATGTAATCTTACTAGCTGCATTAAGTATCTTAGAAGATTTTTTTATACGATTCATCATTTCGTTCCTTAGGGAAATCCTATAAGGACGATGGTCTTCAAATAAGTAATCTGCAGCTGCAAGCTGTATAAATTTTGGTAAGCAGGAATAGAATAGTGAGTTATGGCTGCTTATTTTCTTAACAACATTTTTTTCTCCAACCACGCAGCCAATCCTTAGAGCCGGTGCGGCCATATCTTTAGAAAGCGAATAGATATAAAAAAGATTATCTTTATGCTTAACACCCCTCTTAATATCTTCAATATAAATGAGATTTCGATAAGTGTCGTCCCAAATTACAGCTATACTTTTTTTAAAACAAAATTCAACAATTTTATTAATATCTGAAGAATTTTGAAAAATACCTAAAGGATTGGAGGGGCTATTTAAAACAAAAATCTTGATAAGTGGGTCACTTTCAATAAGCGAAAATATTGCATTTAAATCAAGTTGATAATTATTTTTTTCCTCAAGTAAATAAAAAATTGGCTTAATATCATTATGCTTTGCAGCTAAGGTATATGTTGGAAAGCCTGGATCCGGGATAAAGACATGATCGCCTTCATCAGCTAAAATATTAAATAACTGGGAAATTGCTGCATTTGCAGGCGTAACCACAACTTGCTCTTTAGTAAATTCATACCCACACAAAATTGAATAGTGAAACATAAATGCTTCTCTAAGTTTAGATTCCCCTTCTGAAGGACTGTACTGTAATGAATCAGTTAAAGCTAAATTCTTCTTTACTAAATTATGAAGTTGGTTATTTTTAAATGAACTTGAATCGCCAATTTCTAGATGAATAATATTCTCACCCTGACTTTCAAGATTTTGAGCTTCTAGTAAAATCTCAAACATTGGTTGTGGAATAATTTTTTCTGATCTCTTTGAAATCATAAGCTAATCACCTTAATTTGTAGCTGAAATGATAAGTTTTTTTTTATGATGGCCATCAAACTATGTGGATGAAGCTTTATATTCTTAAGCATATCCCAATGAGTTAATCGCAAATTATTTAATTTTCTATAAAAATTCATTTAACTAAAGCTTTCTTCAATAATTTTTGTTGTGATTGAATCAGCATCTAACTTAGCTTTATTTAACAGCCATTCTCTTTCGCCGTATTCAAGTAACTGCTTATTCTCTAACCCTAAAATTTTCAATCTAACAGATAATCCATTTTTAGTTATTAAATTGCTAATAATTGAACCTATACCAGAGCTTTCAGAATTTTCCTCTATAACAAAAATTGTCTCTGATTTTTTTATAATCATATTTATTAATTGATTTGAAACAGTCTTAATCCTAAAAAGATCTACAACTCCAACTTCGTTTCCTTTATTTTTTAATATTTCTGACACTTCCTTTGCCCTTAATGTCATTGATCCAGTTGATATTATATTAACTTTTTTTACTGGCTTTAAAATACTAAAACAATTGTCTATTATATTTTTTTCACTACTAAGCTCAGGGAACGGACCCTTGTCTAACCTAACAAAAGTTGGTTTTTTCGATTCAACTGCTAACTTCGCACATAATTTTGCAGAAAAAGTTTCTCCCGGATTCAATATCTCCATCTCTGGCAAAGAAGCTAATACATCTATATCATGAGTCCCATGATGTGTCGGGCCATCGAAGGAAAAAGCTAATCCCGATCCTACTCCAGCGAAAATTACCGGGAGATTCATACTACAAATATTAAACTTTATTTGCTCAAAACAACGGTACACTAAGAATGAAGATATCCCATAAATAATGACTTTTTTTCCGCAAGAAGCCAAACCAGCAGCAACATTCACCATATTCTGTTCTGCGACGCCAATATTTATAAACCTATCAGGATATTTTTCTTTAAATTGCCTTAGGCTAAAAATATCCATATCATTTGTGATGAGGACAATATTCTTATCTTTAGATGCTATTTCGTAAATTTCATCAAAAAATGCGTCTCTAATGTCTATCATATTTATCCATTTTTTATTTTTTCGCTAAGTTCTTTTCTTGCTATCTCAAGCTCTTTACTCGACGGAATTGAATGATGCCATTTTAGTGAATTTTCCATGAATGACACACCCTTTCCTTTTACCGTATTTGCAAGAATCATTGTAGGTTTTTTATTACTTTTTGCTTCATCTAATGCTTCCAATATTTCTTCATAGTCGTGTCCATTGATCTCAAGAGCAACCCAACCAAGAGACTCAACAATTTCTGCATAATTTCTAAAAATCCCATCATCTTCAATAACTTCTGTTACAGAAAGTCTATTTCTATCAATAATACCTATTACATTTGAGATGCAATGATCCCCCGCGAAAGCAATAGCTTCCCAAACGGAACCCTCAGCCATCTCTGCGTCACCCAAAATTGTATACGCATGAAAATTTTTATGGTTCATTTTAGACGCCATAGCTATTCCACTTACAACTCCTAGCGCATGACCAAGTGAGCCTGTATTCCAATCAACACCAGGTACAGAAGTATCTAGTTGCGCACCTAAGCAACCATTCTCTCCGTAACTATTGAGTGAGTCTTTAGTAATAATTCCTAGATCTTCTAGCATCACATATAAAGCTAAACACGCGTGACCTTTACTA
>Ga0115001_10002610_pt1 | contig 13791 bp, 7 predicted proteins | sample ArcticOcean_MG_C_12_FD_89869 | JGI IMG/M metagenome (GOLD analysis project Ga0115001, IMG submission 89869) | Marine microbial communities from western Arctic Ocean - ArcticOcean_MG_CB8_130 | ecosystem: Environmental > Aquatic > Marine > Oceanic | place: Arctic Ocean: Canada Basin | collected... | reverse complement strand
TCTCTTTCTTTTAGTACTAAACACACGCACGAGGACGTGGGTCAATAATAATAATACAATATCCAATATACACTCACGCTTCATCTTCTTTCAGTGCTTATAAGTGGTTTCATAACATGGCAATCCTTTCAAGCCATTACCGTCACGAGATTATTCTCATCTGATTTCAAAAACGGCTCAACAAGGAAACATTTCTCGAGAAAATGTTTCGTCGCCGAAAAATACGCCAAAGCCGAACCGCAGGTCCAAATTAACGATAACTCGCCGCTAAGGCCGTTTAAATTCGTATACGGATCAACAGCTCTCGATGAATACTCCAAATTTTGATAGTTATGTTCTAATCTAGCGAGAATTTCCTCAAATCGTTCGATAAAATCGTCGTCGTCGTCGTTCTCGTCGTCGCCGCGACCGCCGTCGCCTCCTCTACCGTTTCTTACGTCGTCCGAACCGCCGTCGTCTCCATCATCGACATCGCCTTCCTCGTCCTCTTCTTCATCGAACATGCCCGGATCTTCCTCTAAAGGCCCCCCTGGTCCATCATCTCCACGACCTCGTTTCTTCTTCTGCTGCTTCTTGGCGACTTTTCGTGGCGCGCATATCTCTTTCTTCACTCCAATGTTTCGCCTTGGAGGCGCTTTCACGCTCGCCTCGGTCGCACAAGCTCTGCAGGAAGAACCAGTAACGATCGAGCGCGATGATGATTGCTTTTGTTTTCTCATCGCAATCGCGATTTGCAAAGTATTCGCGCGAGCAGCGTTCGTACAAGAAGTAGTAAACATGTGCGTCGTGCTCTGATTTCTAGTCGTTGAATAAATATCGCGGATATAAAAAAAACAGAATCGAACACAACGAATCCTCTTTTATGTCTCTCACGCTCTCGTCTGTATCGAGAAGAGATTAAGAGAGAGAGAAAGAAAAAAGGTTGGTCGCAGGTGAGTGCGAGCTCTCGCTGTCTTAATCGTCTCGCTCTTTCTCTTAAGACGCGCTCGAAAAGTCTTTTTCTTTTGAAGCAAAACGGTTGGAATTTTTTTTTCTCAAAAGTCACGACACCCTAAACGCTCTAGTGCCTATAATTTACGGATATTATTTGTACGTATAATGACATTAATTTAAATTACAAGACGCCGTACAGTTAAACGAGCGCATCCGTAGTACTTACGTTGATGTTGTTCGAGACTCGGAAGTCGGCTTTTTCTTCAAACTCGCGCAATCGCCTGCTCGGATCGACGAAGAAAAAAGCGACGAAGTTCTTGAACACGCCTCTATCGAACGGGTTATGAAACGTGCCGTCAGAGTTTCTTAAATACGTATACCTGTGTAGGTTCATTAGTTCGTTCGTGGTTATGTTACGCGCGACTTGCGCGAGTTGAGAACCGGATAATAGCAATACTGGGATTAAGACCGATAAATCGCCAGCGACGAAGAATAAGACGCCAGTCTTCGAGGCTTGTTTCTCCGTAGGCGATTCTTCCCAGATTCGGAATACGGCGACTATTAAAGCGATGATCATCGCGGCCGTTTCTAATAATAAGAAAATCACAAAGTCGCGATGGTTTTTCGCGCCGATCGTGTTCCCCATCCATGGGCAGTAATGATCAAATCGTCTAACGCATCGTTTTGCGACTTGACAATGCTTAGTCCCAGCCGGTTTCACGATTTTACAAGTCACGCATAGACGTTCCCAATTACCGGCCCATAACTCTGGATGGTCGAGCCATTTCAACTCTTCTTTATTATTATTATTATTATTGTTTTTGTCGCTGATATTATTATTGTTATTAGAACTAGATATTATTGCGCCGCCTTTTTCAATGTCATTATTATTTATTAAAGAGTTCTTTTTTCTCGCCGCTGCTAATTGCGCTCTCGTGGAGACAAAGCCAGGGTCCGAGTTCGCTACTCTCCAAAAGAATACCAAACCAATCAGAGCAAAAAGAACAACCATCCATGACCATGCAGCTACTGCAACATCAGGAGAAGTCGTCCCAATAGGTCCGACGACAATGTTATTCACGAACATTAACGTTAAACCTAAAACGATCGCTAAACATCCTGCGGCCATGCCGTTTCTTGACCACCACGTCTTCCCCTCTTGATTAGTCAATAACTGATTCGTTAACATGTTCGATAGGCTTTTATGGCCTTTTTCCATGGCCAACTGTGCAGGCGTGTTCCCATCGGCATCTCTCGATTTCAAAATATCCTCACCCCCACATAAAGCCAATATATGCGCGGCTTCGGCCTTCCCTCTGATCGCGGCCCAATGCAAAGCCGTACATCCTTCTCTATCCGCCCTCATAACATCTGCATCAAAAGCCAACAGTAACTTCACGACATCTTTAAAGCCCTTATATGCGCCCCAATGCAACGGACACCTCCTATCCTCATCCATACAATTCACGTCTAAATCCCATCGCATCAAAAAATGATACAACATCGAAGCGTGTCCGTACTGCGCCGCGACGTGCGCGCACGTATACCCGCGACAATCTTGCGCGTGCATCTTCGCCCTCCTCCTCAGTAACAACTCCGCGACCGGTAAAGCTCCTCTCACTGCTGCCCAATGTAACGCCGTTTGTTTCTCGTCATCGCACGCGTTCACTTCGGCTCCTCGGTCCAGTAAATATTCTGCGATTTGTACGCGGTTATTCAAAGCCGCCCATTGTAATGCCCTGAATCCGTTCGAATCTTTCGAGTCGATTTTCTCGTAGTTATCCTCTTCTAAGAACTGTTTCAGTTTCTCGAGGTTCCCGTATGCGGCCGCGCGCCATACGTCCCACTCCTTCTCGCCCTTTTCCTCTTCTATGTCGTCGTTCTTGTTATTCTTATTGTTCTTCTTGTTGTCGTTTTGCGTAATGGAAATTGCCTGAGCGGATTCCCCAGGATTATTCGAAAACGAGTGCGTTGAAGTCTTCGCACTCATTTCGTAGAGAACGCACTAAAAAACTGAATAAATCGAGAGAGTGACTGTAGAAGCAATCGATCGATTGAGAGATCTAAGGTTTGTACTGTTTCAGTTCGTTCGCGTGTTTATGTAATTAAATCGTTCTCTGGCACAAATAAGGAAGCAGGAATGAACAAAGTGTGGCGATTTTTAAAGAACAGTAGAGTTTGTGAAAGGCACTAGTCAACCGTGTAGGCCGTGATTTTGATTTGTTTAAAACGGAGCCGTTTTCGTAGAACGAGCGCGTCTACAATGAACGATGAACTGAGTGATTACGTTTTGTACTGTTTCTCGGCCGAGAAGAACTTATCTTCCGCGTCAGCCTTCGTTCGTTTCTTCCTACTGCTACTGTTGTTATTGTTGTTATTGACGTGATGATGATGTTGAGGCGACTGCTTTTCGTCGTCGTCGTCGTTGATGTTGTTGTTTTCTTCGTTTGTTTTCTTCGCTTGCTGCGAGGAAAGATAGACGAAGTGCTCGCGCCGTCTTTCCGCGCATTCCGCGCAAGTATTGTTCGCGGCGTTGTTCGTATGGATCATTGGAGGAACTTGATGAGTAGTCGCGAATACAGACGCTTGCGGTTCGAGTTCGGGATGATTGAACAAAGCCGCGACGTCCGCTAACTGATTTAAATTTTCCACGTTCGAAATCTGTTGTGATTGTTGTAGTTGTAATTGTTGTTGCTGCTGATGTTGAGGTTGAAGAACGTTTTGAAAGCTTTGCAAAGGATTATACATAAAACTTTGCTGAGACGGCGTCGGGCTAAATATCATTTGCATCTGCATCTGCATCATTTGGATATTCTTCTGTTGTTGCTGCAGCTGCTGAATCTGATACAAGGTCTGCGCTTCAATCTGCTTCAAGTGCTGCATTCTTTGCTGCATTTGCAATTGCTGTTGTTGCAGATTTTGTTGATCGTTTTGTTCTAGTACTATAATACTACTTCTCTTCTTCTTCGGTATTATACCATCGGGCTTGAAAAAGAAGTTTACTACTTTCTTCTTCGATGATGACTTCCCGAACACCACGTTGTTATTATTGCTATTATCAATCATAGGCGTAGGAGTAACCGTAGTTGTAGTAGTTTGTTCAATATCGGCTTCTTCTTTCTTTCCATAAACAACAATAGCAGATGTTGGTGGTGCGCCGCTCGGAATCGCTCGAGGAGGAAAAGAGTATTCTTGGTAGATTAACTGTTCTTTCTTTCTCTTTGCCGAACTTGCAAGTTTTGAGACTATAAGTCTTTGAAACGCGCATTCGACTAACACGTTCAAAGTGACTTCTTTTGGTTTCGATCGGTTATTCGTTGGAATGATCTCGAACGTACAAAGAGGCCAACCTTCGTCTTCGATTTCGTGATTATCGTCCGTTCGTTCTTCGATCTCGTGCACTTGGACTAATCTCAATAAAATGAACTCTGCGTAATCATCCTCTTCATATCCATCATCTCTTTTAACTACTACTTTTCTTAACAAACTCGCCGGTTTCACTCGGTTACGCCCAGTAACCAACGCGTTAAAAGTATCAACCTTCATTCCTCGCGTGGCGTACTCGAACAAACTCCCGATCGGTATCGTTCTCAAATCTCTTCCGTTATACGTTTTCTTGTTCAAAGAGAACCAAAAATTGCAGGCTTTGAACCGTTCGACGTACTCTTTCTCCATCTCTTGAATCCTCTCGCTTCGATTTTTCGTACGCGCGTTAGAGGACGACTTCGCCGAATCGAGGTCGTCCTTATCAGTACTGAAGCAGTCGTGCGGCTCTTGCACGATTTCGTTCTTCTTCAAAGGCCCTCTCGTATCTCTGTGTATCTCGATCGGTCTAGACTGCGAAGTTGGTTGACTGACGCCGTAAGACGTGAACTGTAACGAGTTCATCATCTTCCAGTCTTCTTCCAGTCTTCTTCCTCTTCTTCCGTACTTCCTTTATACGATTATCTTTTCTTCCAATCGCTCGTTCTCTGATATGATTAAATCCTTATTATTAATATATAAAGATCTCTCTCTCTCTCACACACACATAAACACGCACACAGATACGCGCACACAGACACGCAGACACGCACTCGCGCGTTTAATTAATCGATTAATTGATTTAATTCTACTTTAATCAGGATTAGTTTTAGTTTATGAAGTAAACAGGAAAAATGGCCTGACGATGGAAAAAGTCTTGCGAGACTTTTTTCAGCCTTTTTCTGAGTCTTTTCTCGTTTCAGTGAAGTCCAGATTGTATTTCCGGTTATTTCTCGCAGTAGGGACATAAAATGATAATAAAAGGGAAAGAGTGTGGGCAAAAACCGCGCGTAGGAATAATTTATGGTTTTAAAACGATTCAGTACGCGTGAACCGATTATTTAATGAGGGACAAAGTGCTCGTTTAAGAAATGAAACCCTAAATGAGTTGCCAAATTTGGTCACTTCGCCATATTATATTCCCGGTTATTTCCGGTTATTTCTCGCACAGAGACATGAAATAAAAGCGAAAGAATGTGCGCAAAAACCGCGCGTAGGAATGATTTATGGCTCTAAAACGATTTAATACACACGCGGGACGAAAATATCGCTCAAAAGTGTGCGTTTAAGATATGAAACCCTAAACGAGGTGCCAAATTTGCTCACTTGTATATTTCCGGTTTTTCTCGCTTGTCAGCATAAAAAATAATAAAGTAGGGAAAGAATGTGGGCAAAAACCGCGCATAGGAACGGCCCCGTGCACGTAAGCGATCGCGCGCTGGCCACAAATTCGCAGAGCCGCGCTCATCAAAAGACGTGCGTTTGTTCGTCCTGTTTACCGTTTTTCGCGTGCGACTATAGCACTCTTTTTTTGTTCTCTCGCGTAAGTATGAAATGATATCGTGCGTATATCAATCGCATACACAGTCACGATATGTTCAGTATCGGGAATCAGAAAACTGACGAGCTCTCTCTTAATCTCTCTTAATCTCTCTCTTTATGGATCGTTATGTATTGAACGAAAACGATAGAGCAAGGAAGGCTGCGAGAGCGAGCGATTGGGGACGCGTAAGCGCTCGCGCGGTATGGAGAGCTGAGAGGACGATATCGATAGAGTGCAGGGCTACGACGGCGTTTTTGTTCCCGGGTCAAGGCGCGCAATCGGTCGGCATGGCGAAAGAGTTATGCGAGACTTCGAAAGAGGCGAAGGAGATGTTCGATAGAGCGAGAGCGATTTTGGGGTACGATTTACTCGATTTATGCGTGAATGGACCGGCGGAGAAGTTGAATTCGACGGTCGTGTCGCAACCGGCGATTTACGTGAGTTCGATGGCCGCGCTGGAGAAGATGAAATCGACGTCGGAAGGACGAGCGAAGATCGACGCCGTGGACGTATGCGCCGGGTTAAGTTTAGGCGAATACACAGCGCTCGCGTTTGCCGGTGCGTTTTCGTTCGAGGATGGGTTGAAGCTAGTGAAATTAAGAGGCGAGGCGATGCAAGCGGCGGCGGATGCGCAGCCGTCGAGTATGGCGGCTATCATCGGTCTATCGGCGGAGAAATGCGAAGAGTTATGCAAGGCGGCGAGTGAACAGTCTGGGAAAGACGTGCGCGTTGCGAATTATTTATGTAATGGAAATTATGCAGTATCCGGTGCAGTCGAAGCTATTGAGAAAGTTGAACAGATTGCGAAACCTGAGTTCAAGGCGAAAATGGCCGTTCGATTAGCAGTCGCTGGAGCGTTTCATACGGATTTCATGAAACCGGCGGTTGAAAAACTCGAAAAGCAATTAGCCGCGACGACGATTAATGCGACGCGTATTCCAGTCATCTCCAACGTCGATATGTTACCACATACAGATCCCGATTCTATTCGTAAAACTTTGGCCACGCAAGTCACAAACCCTGTGAGATGGGAAGGTTCGATGCAAAAGCTCATCGCCGAAGGTTTAACCGAATGCACTGAGGTAGGGCCAGGTAAGGTCATCTCTGGTATAATCAAAAGAATCGATAAAGCGTTACCGTGCGAGAATTACATCGTTTAATCATATTTTATATATACTGATATATATTATTCATAATAGAAATTACATTTTTGTTCTTTGCGCGCGCGAATGCCGGGGTCGGTCATTAATACTTTCCTTAATCGTCGTCATCTATCTCTTTCAACTCGGCCGTTTTAATGAACGGAAACGTCTTTTTTAAGCTCTGCGCAGTCGCGGCAGCTAACGCCTTCGGTCCCTGGAACCCTAAAACGACGTTCCCTCTTCTCCCGTCGACTTCTAAACATCGTATCGAACCGCCGTACGATCTCACTCGCGCCTGTACGTTCAACAGTACTTCCTCGACCGCTATTTTCGTCAACTCTGGACTTTTACTGCCCACGTCTCCACTGACGTTAACGACTTCTTTGAACTTCTGGCCGAACCGTTTCCTCAAAACGGCTTCGACGCCTAATTTCATCGTTTTTTCAGAACTCGCGCACGACGAACAGTTCCCGAGAAGTCTCACGGCGACTATGCCATCCTCTTCTGCGACGGCGACGACCTCGACGTTCCCCCCATCATTGATCAAAGCGTATCTTATTTCCTCTAACGCTTCATCCACTGTCGCCTTCGTCATTCTACTACTCCTATCATTCATGGCATACTCTTCTTCTTCTTCTTCTTCTAAAACTTCTGCGTTATCGTTCGCAATCTTTTCGAATGGGGAAACGATGGTTTCCATCATCGCTAGGTGTTCTCGTCGCTCACTTAACGCGATTTTCTTCGCTCGATCGATCCTCCGACGCTTCATCGAAAACGTGCTCCAAACATAGTCTCTACTAATCGCGCGCATTTTCTCTCTCTCTCTTAAACTCGCTTTTTATTTCGCTTTGATTATTTACTCGTAAAGTGAAGATTTCTTAAACTAATCAAATTCCAAAATTCGCAAGTTTTTCATATGCGCGCTAGCTTTGATAAAGCGATACGAGCGATATATTTAAAGATCTCGGAAAGCCTGAGCGTTGCGCAAACAAGGCCGAGGATGACGAGTGCGATTATGCGCACGATCGGTAGTAGTAGGAGGAGTAGTTCTCTTCCTCGTTCATCTTCGTCTTCATCAAATGCTTCTTCTTCTGCGTTAAGAGCTTGTACTGAATGGAACGAGCAAAGGACGATGAACATCGATCGTCGAATGAGGAAAGGGAATACGAGCAGGGCGTTCAATGGAAACACAAAAACAAGCGATGATCGCGCGTTTTCTAACCTTGGTTCGAATGCGAGTACGCACGAGAACGTACTGGAGACGATTTCGATGCTGCAGAGAGGATTTCGGTATGAACAGAGAACTGGGTACGCGAACGCGCGAGGGAAACGATTCGCTACGTTCGAGCAATTTCTCGATACGAAATTGAGGGAGATGTTAGACGGTGGTCGTTTAGGTAGTAGTAGTAGTGGTCGAGGTGGTACGAGCATGAGTTATAGGGCGCGAGAGATTTTGGAAAGGATGGCGATAGATTCGACGTCGTACGCGAATCAAACGGAGGAAGGGCGGAAGACGATGCTGTCGAATATGGATAAGGCGCTGAGGATCGTTAAGGATGATTGCATGTCTTTTAGTGATGGGGTTGGAGAACGGAGTAAGGTTGCTGATGTTGATGTTGTTGTGGATGTCGTTGCTGGGTGGAGACCGCCAGTGAAGAGAGAACGACAACAACAACAACAACAACAACAACATTCTCCAACGAGTACTCCTACTACTGCTACTGCTACTACTACTAGCTGGAATTCTTCTTCTTCTTCTTCTTCTTCTTCTTCTTCTTCAATGATGCAAAAGAATAGGACATCTACAATCACCCCAACGATGAGTTCATCATCGTCATCATTAAAAATGACTGATTCGATGAAGAGTCTAACGATAAAAAAGAAAATGCCCACGGTTATTGTATTCGATCTCGAAACGACCGGGTTACGGAAAGATTATGACCGGATTGTCGAAATAGCGTGCGTAGATCTTTCGGATGTTTCCAATAACGATAGTAGTGGTGAAGAAATAAGAAATTTTCAGACGCTCGTAAATCCGGGGAGATTTGCAATCCCGCCGCTTGTACAACAGCTTACAGGAATAACTAACGCGATGGTCTCAGCGCCAGAAGTTCCAAGTTTTCAAATTGCTTCCGAACGTTTCGAAGCATTTATTGAGTCCGCAAAATTAAGGAATAAAGATAACAATGACTATAGTGGCGAAGTGTTACTCGCCGCGCATAACGCTCGACAATTCGATAGCTCGTTTTTACAGAGAGAATATTGGCGCCTGGGCAAAGAAATGCCGCCCGATTGGCGATTTTTGGATACGCTCCCGTTATCACGCAACGTTTTGAAGGATTCAGAAACGAAGAAAGACACAAAGTTCACTTTAGACGCTTTAAGTAAGCACTATGGAATTTCAATAAAAGAAGGCGAAATGATGCACCGCGCGCTTACAGATGTGAAATGTCTATCACGAATTTTACAACAGTTAATAATTGATAACGAAAAATCAAACTCTAAGTTTTCTGCAGATAAAGTTGCGTTATTAGAATCGTGTTCGTTCTCCGTCGGCGATACCGGTGGAAATTCTTTGAAGCGTTCAACAACAGCAGCTGCAAACAACATTGCGTCGACTAGTGCAGCTCAGCCCTATTGGTTTGCAGGTGGCACCACACGAACATCAACTGGTGGTATAGCTGATCCCGCTGACCCGTGGGGAAACCTCCGCGCGATGAGTAGTACCGATGATTTTGATGACAATCTCAACGGTAATGATGATGACGATACGATCATGATGACGTTCGGTGAAACAAGGAAGCAATATAAAGAAGAATCGGACGAGGCGAAAACGAGGAACAGATTAAAACGTCCGTTTTGGGCACAATCAGACCCAATCAACGGGTTTGCTCCTCCAACGCTCGATTTTGAAAAGCTTCAACGACCGATTCTGATGAGCGATTCTGAAAAAGAACTTCTTCGTTACAACAAAGACGTGTGGAAAGAAACGCCAATTGCAGAAGCTTTTGGTGAAGGTTCAAAGTATTTTGACAAGCTCGATGCTGAACATGCTGCGGGCAAACTTGATGATGACGAGCTTAAAGCTCTTAAAAATGAAAACATGAAAACGCTCAAGACTCTTCAGGAAAACAATAAACCAGATAAAGACAGAAAGGACAAGGACAAAGAAAAAGAAAAGGAAAAGGACAAAAAGGACAAAGTGGAAACAGTCGAAGCAATCTTAAGAGTATGTCCGAGAAAGTATCAAGAATATTCTCGAATGTCGAACGATGTGAGACCTGGGACGTCAGTTTCTTTGCGTGGAAAAATCGTCGGAGTCCAAATCGCACCGTATTCCAAATCCCGTTCGAAACAGCCAAATGTAATTACGCTTGAAACTATTGATGATGATGGTGATAATGATGAAAGTAATAATAAAAACACTAACGATAGTAGCATCGGATGGGGAAAAAGTACAAAGAGAAAGTTTAAAGTTAAAATTTGGGATTATATCACCAAAGATCAAAAGATGTCTTTGACGAGAGACGCGATTGTTAAAGTTCGAGGAACGCTAGGAAATTTTATCGGTTCTGAATTCTCTATTGAATCCGCAAAAATCATCACCGATAAGAGCGAAATTAATAAACCAGTTGGAAATGCTGGCGAAGTTGTTGCAACCTACCAAAAAAAAGGTTTAATGACAAACGAGGAGTGGCATAAAGCCATCCCTCGAGCGCTTGAATTCTTCAATGAAAAGTTGGACAAATTAGAAGTAGATCCTTTAGAGATTTCGCTCAGGGAAGAGAATGAATTATTGAAAGAGCTTCAGCTTATCTCTCACAAAGATGCTTTCAATGCAATTCACGAGCCAGCTACGGTTGAAGATGTTGCCAGAGCGCGAGAACGATTGGCGTTCGAAGAGCTTTTCATCCGACAAGTTCACCTAATGAGCGAACGCAAAAAATTTCAAACTTTAGCTTCCAATAAAGAGGGCATTTCGATCGTTTCAACGCACCTTTGCGATCAACTTAGGAAAGAACTATCTTTTTCTTTGACTGGATCCCAAGATCGAGCACTGGAAGAAATATTAAACGATATGGCTGGGCCGGCGCCGATGTTGCGTTTGCTTCAAGGCGATGTTGGATGTGGTAAAACCGTCGTCGCAGCTTTAGCTTTGTTAGCGGCTGTTGGTGCGGGCCACCAAGGTGCGTTCATGGCACCCACTGAAGTACTAGCCAATCAGCATTATAAGACTATATCTGATCTTTTGCGTGAGATGGGTCCGGATGCCCCAAAATGTGAAATCATAACTGGAAGCACGAAACAAAAAGATTTGAAAGTAATTTACGAAAAGATTGAGTCTGGTGAAATTTCAATCGTCATTGGAACTCATTCGATATATAACGCAGATCTAAAGTACAAATCGCTTGGTTTAGCCGTAGTAGATGAACAGCATAGATTCGGAGTTGATCAAAGAGCGAAATTATCCTCAAAAGGAAACGAGATTGGAACGCCTTGTCATTTGTTGACAATGACCGCAACGCCCATCCCTCGCACGTTAGCGATGACGAAATACGGTGAGATGGGGTTGAGTGTTATTGAAGAGAAACCTGCGGGACGATTACCGATTTTGACGAAAATTTTAGATCCGCCCGAGCACGAAACCGCTTTCGAGGCTATAGAAGAAGAAACGCGACGAGGCGGGCAAGCGTATTATGTTTTACGTTATGTTTCCGAGAAAGAAACTGACAAGAATCAAACCAAAGGAGCCGAAGAAGAATTCGAGAGAATAAAAAAGAGGCTTCCTAACGTTCGGTTCGGTCTTTTGCATGGCAAGTTATCGTCAGAGGATAAGCAAAATGCGCTCGATTTATTTGTAAAGGGCGAGACGCAGTGCCTCGTTGCAACTTCCGTCATCGAAGTCGGCGTTGACGTCCCAAACGCGTCTTTAATTATCATCGACGCCAATGTTGGTGGTGGCTCCGGTGGATTCGGATTAGCCGCTCTTCACCAATTACGCGGTCGTGTCGGTCGTGGTGCTCGTCAATCTCGATGTTACTTACTGAATGCGCCAAATGTAGATGAAGAGCGCGACGACCAAAGTAGAGAACGTCTCGCCGTGCTCGAAAAAACGAACGATGGTTTCCGCGTTGCAGAATCCGATTTGCAATTAAGAGGTGCTGGCGATTTCTATGGAACAAATCAGTCTGGAATCTCCGATCTTTTCCATGCGAGCTTGGCGACTGATTTATATCTCCTCGAAAGTGCCAGAAAAGCAGCCGCCGAGTTAGTTGCGACAAGCGATGAGATCGAAGTCGAAGGTAAAGATGGTCAAAAAGAAAAAGGCGTACGTTTACCGGCTTTTATTGAAATCGCTTTAGAAGCGATTAAAGAAAAAATCTCCGTTCCGTCGGCGTCTGAAACAAAGTAATTACAATTACAAAACTATTACATTAAATGTAGGTACCAGTACTAGAAGTATATATAATATGTATATATTATTTTTGCAGTTTTGCCGCTAACGACCCTAAAAAGTTGAACAGTCTGTATCTCTTCGACCTCTGCCACGGATTCGCCTCTGGAAATGGCAACGGACTCCCGACTGCGTAGAACAACCCAAAAACACCCCCAAGTCCACCAGTGTTCCCAACCGTCCGGTCCATGACTACGCCGACGGTTATCTTCGTCACTTCGCCTCGTTCGTTAAACGTCAAACTTAACGCTTGCGGAGGGCAAACGACGACCTTATTCGTCGCCTTGATCGTCCCGGCCAAAGTCCCCGTATGCGTCCCAACCGTCCTATTCTGAAACCAAACCCTATTCGTCTCAAACGGATCGACCCTGAAATGATGAAACTGCGATTTCATGTCCGGGAACCCTTTCGCTAAATCGAACCCGCTGACGGCCTTCACGAACTGCTCTCTTTTCAATGGCCCAACGACTGGACCAATGAACTCGAAGTCCTCCGATAACGATATATTCGCAAATCCTTTTCGTAAGTTCTCTTTCGTCAATTCAATCAATTCTAGCGGTTTAATCGCGAAAGTTGATTCGCTCAACATCTTCTCCTCATCGATGACGTCGTATAGATTATTACTCTCCGTCGCAATCCGAGCAGTTTCTGCGTTTGCAGAACTCGCAGCAGTCGCAGAAGTTAGGCCGCGGCGTAAATTACTCACCATCGATTTCTTCGCACAAAACACGAACGAAGGAGCAGCGCGAGAGCACGAGTGCATCGCGCCTCCTTTATTCTTCCTCTTTTTCCTTATTTCTAGAGTAAAGTCGCTCTTGACCGTTTAAGCGTTCTCGAAGTCGTTTTGTTTTGTGTCGTTTTTGATTACGTCATCGCGTCGATGGAAAAAAACGATTAACCAAAATATATTCCCTAAATACTCCATTCTTAGTAAACACGACTTTCCCTATATCCTACAACGAGCTCGTCGTGAACAGCGAGACTAAAGAAGGCAAAGAAAGGTACTCACGAAGAGCCTTGGTTTTAATCGTAACTCGTTTCGTTGCATCGTGTCGTTTTTGATTACGTCATCGTCATCGGAAGATCTCTTCAATCAATTGATTAACCAAAATATATTCCCTAAATACTCCATTCTTAGTAAACACGACTTTCCCTATATCCTGCAACGAGCTCGTCGTGAACAGTGAGACTAAAAAAGGCAAAGAAAGGTACTCATGAAGAGCTTGATTTTAATCGTAATCGTTTCGTTGTATTCCCACGCGTCGATCGAGAGCGTTGAAGCCTTGGACAAGAGAATAACTTGGTCGTTCTCTTTGCAAACCGTTACGGTTTACGCGGACGAGAAATTAACGATCGATTGGACCGGTTCACACGATGTTTGGATGGATTCGGTCGATAGATGCACCGGTGGTGGT
>Ga0115001_10002608_pt1 | contig 13792 bp, 13 predicted proteins | sample ArcticOcean_MG_C_12_FD_89869 | JGI IMG/M metagenome (GOLD analysis project Ga0115001, IMG submission 89869) | Marine microbial communities from western Arctic Ocean - ArcticOcean_MG_CB8_130 | ecosystem: Environmental > Aquatic > Marine > Oceanic | place: Arctic Ocean: Canada Basin | collected... | reverse complement strand
TTTGACCATTGGTTTTGGAATCAATTTTGTTTCCTCACTAAGTCTTGTACCTAATCCACCTGCTAATATTACTACTTTCATATTAAATTTTATCTATTCTTATTTTTGGAACAAAAGTTACACATTTTATTTTTGGTTTATTATAAAATTTTTTTATAAATTTTATAATTTCTTTTTTAAGATTCCAGGCAAATATTAACACATAGTCATAATTTTTAATTTTAATACTTTTTGGATCTGTAACCTTAATATTTGTTCCAGATATAAATTTACCTTGTTTTGTTTTCGCATTATCAATAACTAAATTTATGTTGTAATTATTTAAATCAAAAATATTTATAAATGTTGATGCTTTTGCAGCAGCACCAAACCCAATAATTTTTTTATCTTGATGCTTTAAAAAGAAATTTTTTAAATTTTTTTTTAATATATTATAATTTGATTGAAAACTTTTATAGAAATTAAGATTTTTTGTTAATTTATAATCATTAATCATCATTTTTTTTAAATAAGAAGTTGTAGGAATTTTTTTATTATTAGAATGACATACAAATACTCTTAAACTACCACCATGAACATTAATTTTTTGAACATCATAAATTCTTAAATTATGTCTTTCTAGAAGATTTCTAATCGAAGTTAGAGAGTAATAAAAATAATGCTCATGGTAAATATTATCTATTAAGTTTTTTTTAACTAATTCAATAAAATATTGGAATTCTAATATTATTGTACCGTTATCACTCAATAAAATCTTCATACCCTTTACAAAATCATGAATATTAGATAAGTGGGCGATAACATTATTTGCAACTATTAAGTCTACACTTTTATATTTTTTTTTTAATTTTTTTGCTAAAGTTAAACCAAAAAAATCTTTAATTGTTTTTATTCCCCTATTCTTTGAAATTTTAGCAGGGATTGGGGTGGGTTCAATTCCTAAAACATCTATTTTTTTATGTTTTTTAAAATTTTTTAAAAAATAACCATCATTTGAAGCAAGTTCAATTAATGTCTTTCCTTTAAGCTCAAAATTTTTATAAATAAATTTATATAAATCATAAGCGTTATTATTAGCAGTAGTTGATGTTGATGTTAAGTAGGGATAATCAGAATTAAAGATTTCATCTTTATTTATATTCTTAGTAGTTTGGACTAACCAGCACTTTTTACACAATACTAATTTTAGTTCAAATCTTTTTACTTTACTTTTGGGTGTTAACAATAAATTATTTGCTAATGGTAATTTATTAAAATTTATTAAATTCAAAATATTTCTTGAATTACAATTTCTACATTTATATTTTTTTCTTATAGACAAATTTAAATACCTTTAAAATTTTTTTGATAATGATTTTTATCTTTATATGATAATATTTTCTTTTTAATTGGCCAATTTATTTTTAAATCTTTATTTAAAGCGTTAAGACTCCTATCAAGCCTACTATCAAAGTTTTCAGAGTGTAAATACACTAGTATGCAATCTTTAGACAATGTTTGAAAACCATGGGCAAACCCTTTTGGTATATAGAGTATTTGTTGTTTTTTATCATCCAAATTAAAGCTTTTATATTTTAGAAAATTTTTTGAATTTTTGCGAATATCTACTACGATATCAAATATTTTTCCTTTTACACAACATACAAACTTGTCTTCATTTTTTGGAAAGTCTTGGTAGTGTAATCCTCTCAACGTTCCTTTTTTTTTATTATAACTAAAATTAATTTCCTTAATTTTATAATTAAAATTTTTAGCTATTTTTTTATCATAAATTTTACAAAATTTACCTCTTACATCTTTACTTACAAAATAACCTACTAGTTTAGGAAAGATTTTTTTTTGTCTATTCATTCATATATCTCTTTATTTCATTAATATAAATGCTTTTTCGATTATTCAATTTATTTTTATTAATTTCATTATAAATAAAAATCGATCTACTAATTAAATTTTCAAGAGAATTAATTTTGTTTTTAAAACTTAAATATTTTTTAACTTTATTGATATTTAAAAAAATTTTGGCTTCTTCTTTTTTATCTTTATCTTTATCTTTATAAAAAATTTTACTGTTTTTATTAAAATATTTTTTAAATTCCTCTACAACTTTTTTTACTTTTATTTTAGTTAAATTTTTATTTGGTCCAAAATTAAACGAACCTATAAATCTCTTATTTAAATATAATTTTTCTGCTAACAATATATAGCCACTTAAAACATCTAATACATACTGCCATGGTCTTATTGAATTTGGGTTTCTGATAATCAATCTTTTTTTAAAACCATTTTTTGCTTTAAAAAAATTAATTAAATCATTCATTAATCTATCAGGTGCGAAATCACCTCCTCCTATAACGTTTCCAGCCCTCATTGATGCTAGATTTACATTTTCTACCAGGTTACTTTTGATATAACTTTGTATTGCAATTTCACATGCGGCTTTACTAGCACTGTAGGGATCTTTTCCACCTAATTCTGAATCTTCATTAAAAAAACTATCATTATTTTTATTTTTATAAACTTTATCTGTGGTAGCAATTAATATAGCTCTGGTTTCTTTCAATATTTTAGATGCTTCTATTACATTAATAGTGCCCATAAAATTTGTTTTATAAGTGCTAACAATTTTTTTATATCCAGATAATACCAAGGATTGAGCAGCTAAATGAAAAATTATTTGGGGTTTAACTTTTTTTATAATTTTTTGTAGTTTAGTAAAATCATTGATATCACAATAATAATTTCTTTTTATTAATGAGTAATATATATTATCATTCTTTGGTTTTAAACTTATACCATGAACCTCTGCACCAAATAATTCTAAAAACACACTTAACCATCTTCCTTTAAAACCAGTGTGGCCTGTGATTAATATTTTTTTTTTTTTCCAAAATTTTTTATTCATTATGTATGTATTTAAGTTATACTAAAATTATAATTTTATGTATCGAATATGATTAATCATATTAAGGTACAATATAAAAAAAATCCTACCTCCATTTTGATTTCATTTTATATTCACCAGAAAGCACAAATTCTTTTAAAGTTTTATTTATATGTGAATGAATATCCTTAGACCAATAGTTAAGCCAAAAATCATAGATTTTTGAAGTAAAAAGTGCATCGTAATAACCACCCATATGTTTGACAACAGATTTATAATCAGAGATAAAAATATCTTCTTTATAATGCAAATACTTCATATAATAACATTTATATATATCATCTGAATACAAACTAGCATTTACATAGTTATGAAGATTTAATATTATATTTTTTAACTCTTCTTTTGATTTAGGGTGAATATTAAAATCAAAAGATATATGTGGATTGTTTTGACTTGCATTAATTACTGTTATGTTCTTTGCAGCATATTCAAGTCCTATAGAACCATAAACTGTTAGTACGATATTTATTCCTTCATCAATTAATTGATTATGAGATATCTCGTCATTTAAAAAATTAATTTTTGGATATCTGGAGACAAAATCTTTGATTACTAACTTATTTTCAGGAAATGTGTTTGGATGAGTTTTAATATACCATTCATAATCTGTTTTAATACTTAATTTTGCAATAAAATCTAACCATTCATAAAAATCGGGAAATAAATTTTTCCCAAGTCCATTAGGGCTATCAAAAAAACAATGTGGTGCTATCAAAATTTTTATAGGTTTATTATTATGAATTACCTTTCCTATAGGTTTTTTTTGATTATATGCTGAATTTTTTATGTAAGGCTGATCAACATTAATGTTGCCTTCATAAATTAAATTTAGTCTTTCTCGAGCTCTTATAATTGCCTTGTCTTTTATTTTGATATCAAACTTTTCAAAATCTGATTTATAAGAGTGAAATTCACTTGAGGGATGAAGATTATACTTAGTAAGACAATATATATTTTCTAGTGTTGCCTGATACGCTGGAATATTAAATTTAGAAGCAATTCTTGCTGGTAAGCCCATAAAATAACAAGCATGACTTATTATCAATGCTCTAACTTTATTTTTTGACAATACACCTTGCCAGTAATTAAATAAAAGACAAAATTCAAACATTAATTCCTCAAAATCTTTTGATTTAATATCTAACGTTGGAACCATGTTGGATTTAAGATACTGATCATAAATTAAATCACCAACCCATATATTGTCCACTGTTAAAAGGTGTACATCCGATTTTGACTTAATCTGTGACATTAATTTATTTTTTAACTGATTAGCCAAAGTCTTAGAATTTATATTTATATCTATATTTAAAATTTTAGTCATACCAAATGACTCAAATATTTTTTTTAATTTTTTTTCAATAATAAAAGATTTTAATTTGTTGAAAATGCTCAAAGACAATCTTGGTTTATACCCTATCAATTGAGCATTATTCATCTCTGTCAGTATCCTCGATAAATAGCTAATTGCTATATGATTTGAGTGCAAGCCAATCATTTCAATTAAAACTATATTATCTTCATGATACTTTTGATTAGATAGTTTTTTATTATGTTCTATAAAATCGTGCTCAGAACGATTGATTCTAATCCGATTAATTATAGTTAAAATAAATATATAAATTTTTTTTATCAAAATATGAAGCCATTTTACAATTTGATATTCAAATTATTAGAAATTAAGTTTGTAATAAAGATTTAATTACTTTTTTAAGTACTTACTTACCATAGTTAATAAGTTAAACAATGATTTAAAATACACCTAAATTGTTCACTAATAAATCTGTTCTGAAGAAAAATTTCATTTAATTATAACTAAAATTTATAAAATTTTTTTAATAAATATTTTAACTGATAGATTTGATTAAATTAGTAATATATTTTTGTTTAATAATGATTAAAATTAATTAAATTAAATGCATAAAATGAAACTAGAAATCAGAATTTTACAAGAAAGTGATATTACAGAATCTTATGTTAGCTGGTATTCTAATGCAGATGTGGTCCGCTACTCAGAAAATCAGTATAGATTTTTTAGTCTTAGTGGACAACATTCTTATGTGGCCAAATGTTTAAATGACCATAATACAGATTTGTATGGAATTTTTGATAGAAACTTACATATAGGAAATATTACTATGACTGGACTACTCTCAATCCATAAATATGGTGAAATAGCAGTTGTGGTTGGGGATACAAATTATTGGGGTAAAGGTGTTGGCTATTTTGCAGTTTCTTCCGTAGTTAATATTGCAAAAAAAAATATAGATTAAATAAACTGATTGCTGGTGTAGTGGAAAATAATTTTGGTAGTGTAAGAATGCTTGAAAAGAATGGCTTTGTACTAGAAGGAAAAAGATTAAATCATCTCTTTTATGAGGGTAAATTTCATAATCAGCTCGATTTTGGTCTAATATTGTGAGTCGAGTTTTTTTATAAATATAAGCTTTTTAAAATTGATTAAATTTGATTTAGTGGATAATAAACATCTAAATGTTTAAAAATAAAACTATCCTAATAACTGGTGGAACAGGATCATTCGGTAAGGCTTGTGCTAAGTTTTTACTAAAAAATTATAATTTAAAAAAATTAATTATTTTTTCTAGAGATGAATTGAAACAAAGCGAAATGAGTAATAGTAAAGATTTTTTGAAATACAAAAACTTAAGATTTTTTATAGGCGATATTAGAGATTTTGATAGACTTAAGATGGCTTTTAGAAATGTAGATTATATTATACATGCTGCTGCATTAAAACAAGTTCCAACAGCAGAATATAATCCAATTGAGTGTATTAAAACTAATATCATTGGTGCAGAAAATATAATTAATGCATCTATAGAAAATAATGTAAAAAAAGTAATATGCTTATCAACAGATAAAGCGGTAAATCCCATAAACTTATATGGAGCTTCCAAGTTAGCTGCAGATAAATTATTCCAAGCAGCAAAAAATTTAGTAGGAAAATCTGAGCCTTCATTTTCAATTGTAAGGTATGGAAATGTATCTGGATCTCGTGGTTCAGTGATACCTTTTTTTCTTAAATTAAAAGAGGATAATATTAACGAATTTCCAATAACAGATTTAAGAATGACAAGGTTTTGGATTACCTTGGATGAGGCAGTTAAATTTGTATTAAATGCTTTTAAAATATCAAATCCAGGTGAAATTTTAGTTCCTAAAATTCCCTCAATAAAAATTGTCGATCTTGTGAAAGCTATTAATAGTAAGGGAAAAATAAAAGTTGTTGGCATCAGACCGGGAGAAAAATTACATGAATTATTAATTTCAGATTCAGAGAACAATGTAACAAGAGAAGAAAAAAATTATTACATAGTTCAACCCAGCTTTATGAATATGAAAAAAATATCTGGATCAAAAAAGGTTAGCGATGGTTTTGCATACAGCTCTTTAACTAATAAGAAATTCTTGTCTGTAAAAGAAATAAAAAAATTAATAAAAAAAAATAATTCAAACGTTTAAATTATTATTTTTTTGAATATTTGTAATTATTTCTAGTGTTTTTAAACTACTATTCAAATTAAAATTATTTTTTTTTTGATATTCTTTATATATTGAATTGAGCACATTTTTCAAATTTAAGTTAAAATTATTTTTAATAACAGAATGATTTTTTTTTTTTAAGATAATTTTTGATTTTTCTGTGTAATAAATTAATAAATGATTTTTAGAATTTTTAAAAATAATTCTTTCTTGAGTATTTTTTATATACTTAAACTCTATTAAATATTGAATTTATAATTTACAATTAGATATGAAATCTTTATTTATTTTTTTATAAAAACTTACATCTATAATTTTATAAGTTTTAGATTTAATAATTTCAAAAAAAAAATTTATATAATGGCTGCAAGAATTATAAAAACTTTTCTTATAATACACATAAATCTTGATTTTTTCCCCCGATCTTAAAAATTTATTAAAAATGCTTAATGAATCACAAAAACTTCTTTGATAATTTAGGGCTAATCTTATCTTTTTTTTTTTACAAAAAATTATAAATTTTTTAAAATTATCATAATTATACGAGCCAGGTTTTTCAATTAAAAAAATTTTAGGAGTAATGTTATTCTTTTTAATATAATCAAATAATTTATCATTTTGAATAGTTGGTGTTGAAATTATTATTAAGTTTGGTTTTGTTTCTTTAAATGCTTTATTTAAATCAGTAAAAAATGGAAGTTTAAAATTTTTCTGAAATTTTTTTTTTTTATGTTTATCTTTATCTACTGCAGCAATTAAATTAAAGTTTTTATGAGTTTCTAGCGCTTGACAATGATTGTTGTAATGATTTTTCTTTTTAAAATCATACATCATGCCAATTTTACCAAGACCAACAACAACTGTAGATATCTTCATTTCAATTAATTAGAATTTTTTTTCCAAAATTCCTTGATTTTTTTAGCAATTAATTTGATATTTTTTTTTGAATAATCATACTCACACATACTAAAACAAATAAAATTTTTTTTTTTATAACTTTCTGCTATTGGACATATCCCTTCTTTATAGATTAATTTCCTATTGGATAATGACCAAGGAAAGTTTTTTTTTCCATATGCTATTTTGTGTTTAAACATCGGTAATAGATGTAAATTCACATAATCAACACCTATATATATTCCTTCTTTTTCTAAAAAATTTTGTAATTCATATTTTGAAAATTTACATTTTTTTTGATCGATTAACATTGGGTATATATAATAAACGTGTGTAGCTTTATTTCTTATTTTAGGAATAGATAAACCTTTAAGTTGAGAGAATTCTTTTTTAAACAAATTAGCTGTCTCAATATTTTTATTTAAAATTTTTTTAAGTTTTTTTAGTTGTTCAATACCTATAGCCGCTTCTATTTCGCCCATTCTAAAATTAAATCCAAAGCTATTAATTAAATCCTTTTTATTTGCAGTTTTTTTAATTACTGACTCCCCATGGTTTCTTATTAGTCTCATTTTATCTGCATATTTTTTATTATTCGTAACTAATATTCCACCTTCTCCAGTATGAATATGTTTATGATAATTCAAACTAAACCCACCAATATCAGCAAGTGTTCCACTAAATTTCCCATTATATTTAGATCCTATAGCTTGAGCAGTATCACTAATAACTTTTAATTTATATTTTTTTGCAATCTTGTTTATTTTTTCCATATCTGCTGATTGACCAAATATATCAACAGAAATTATTGCTTTAGTTTTTTTTGTAATTTTTTTTTCAATTTCACTTGGAGAAATTGTATAATAATCTTTTTCAATATCAGCAAAAATTGGTATTGCATTCCAAAAAAGTATCGATGTGATGCAGGCTGACATAGTCCAAGGTGGAACAATAATTTCATCACCAGGCTCGATATCCAATGCTCCTACCGCACATATTAATCCTGAAGTCCAAGAATTTACTACTAACGCATGATTAACTTTAAAATATTTCTGTATCTTCTTTTCAAAAAGTTTTACTTTTGGGCCCCCATTAAACAATTTACCTGGCTCTCCTAAATATTTAGATAATATTCCACTTTGTAAAACTTTTTTTACTGCAAAAATTTCTTTATTATCAATAAAATTTCTTTTTTTAAAAATCATTTATTATTTAATTTAAGTTCTACATTCTTTATACTAAATCTATGTTTTATAAAGATATTATTTTGCAAATTCTTTAAAACAATATTATAAGAATTTATCCCAAGCTTATTAGAAATATAAGTTGCCATTGAATTAAATCCAAATGTCACTTTTGAATACTGGAGATCTTGCAAAAGTTCTTTTTTTTTACTTATCTTTAATCTTTTATATTTCTTCTTTAAATCTTTATACTTGTAAGGATGCTCTGAAGGATGAGGACGAATTATTAAATTTATATTTCTAAATTTTTTAAGATATATTTTTTCATAAAATTCTTTAAAAATTATTCTATCTAGATTTGGATATTTTTTTGTTAAAACTGGAGTCCAGAGAAAAACTAAGTTATTATTTTTTTTAGGAGAGAATTTTTTTTTTAGATCTATTAGGTAGTAGTTTTTTATTTTTTTAATTTTAGTTTTTTTAAAAATTTTCTTAGAGTCTATATAGGACATATTATCTGTTACCCAAATTTCATCTGGAAATATATATTTCTTGTTAAACAGAAATCTTCTTTTATAATTGCACCAATGATCAAGAATAACTGTAGATTTTTTTTTATTTTCAATGAATTTTCTAACACCTTTTATCTCAAAATTTGTTACTCCTGTGGAAGCTATAACCTCATTACAATTTTTAAGACAAAAATTTAAATTTCTATTTATTAATTTATTTATTTTTTTATTAAAAATATCTATAGCAGGACCAGATAAGCAAAAAAGATATTGATTTTTAATGTTTTTTACATAACTTGATAAAATTTCAGCTCCCCCAGCGTCATGCGATATAATTGTAATCATTTAATAAAATAATTTTTATCTCTAAATTTTTATAGTATCTTCTTTTCTCTTTATAGACTTGTTTAATTTAAGCCAATCCTTTTTTCTTTCAAGAAGATTTATTACATCCAAACAATTAAATAAAAAAACATTTTTTTTATAAAAATAATTAATTATTTTCCTTAATAAATAAAAATCATAAATTTCATCTAATGTAACACCTATGTCAGATCTTAAAAATTTTTTTGGATGTTTTAAAAAAAGGAGTCTATATTTTTTGGGATTTCTACATATATTTAATGTAACATGTTCTTGTTCTTCTAAATTATTTCCTATTTCTTTATATGATTTTAATAAAATTGTTTTTTTGAAAACTTGGCATCCCATCCCATTTGGTAGCCCCTGTGAATTTGTAGCATAGTCAATTAAATCTAAATTTTCTAGAAAAGTAGATATTAATTGTTCAACCAATTCGATATCTATGATAGGACAATCTCCAGTAATTTCACATATATAATCAAGTTTAAATTTATGTGAACAGTCTAGTACCCTTTTAGTTACATTAAGTTCGCTTCCTCTAAAATAATCAATTCTATTTTTTTTAGCTAAATTACACAATTTATCATCTTCTTGATTATTCGTAGTGGCAATAATTATATTGCTGACATTTTTTATTTTTTTTACTCTTTTTATTAAGTGTTCAATAATGGCCTTATTATTAACTTTTAAAAAATGTTTATTTGGCAATCTAGTTGATGTGCTTCTTGCCTCTATGATAATCCCTAATTTTTTCATTTAAAATTTATTAATTTTAGAAACTTATGGTTTTTATTATCTAAGTTCAATTTTTTACAATTTTTAATAATTTTATAAATACTTTTTTTGTCATTTAAAACTACATTTAATATCTTTTGAAATTGTGATGAATTTAACCTTTCAAAACTATTAGATAAATATATCAAATTTTTTTTGCTTAAAATTTTAGCTTGCATTTTTGAATTTCTATCAATTGGAATTATTATTGATGGCTTTTTATGTAAAATTGCTTCATACTTTGTTAGACCACATGATACAATAGCAAGATCACACCAATTTAATTGATCAGAAATTTTATTTTTATTATTAAGCAATTTTATATTATGGAAAATATTATTTTCTTGTAATCTTTTTAAATCAATTATCAATTGATTTTTAAAAAGTGGTCCAATAACCACATTTATATCCTTTTGATGGCCCAATCTTACAATATTTTCTAATACAAATTTTGAAATATTCTTAGGATCACTATTACCAAATGAAATTAAAATCTTCTTAATCTCTTTAATATTTTTATTTCCTATTTTAGCACTAGGGTCGAAAATAAAATATTTTAATCCATAAAAATGATTTTTATATTTAAATACTTTATTTTCTAAATATGGAGTAATAATTCCATTAATAAATTTCTTATTGATTCTGTTAATTATTTTTTCTTTATAAGTGCTATCTATTAAAAAAATTTTATTTAAAAAATGTATATCCTTAAAATATTTAAATAAAATTTTTTTATTTTTTAATTTTAATCTATTACATAAATCAAAAATAAAAGTAATATTCTCATGATCTGCATTAAGTTTTTTTAAAAGTTTAAATTCCTTATTATCAGCAAATTTTTCTAAAAAAAAAATCTTTATATTTTTGTCACTTAAGGTTTTTATAGTTCTATGATATTTTTTTTGAGTTTGGATAACCAAAATTTTCTTAGAGTTTATTTTAATACTTTTATATAAATTTAAAAATCTTTTTAAATGGCCTCCACCAATTTTATGGTTAAAATCTAACCTTGCACAAATTGTTCTCATCAATTCAATTAAGTCTATCGAAAGTTGCTGAAGAAATTTTTCCTTTATAAAGTCTATTTAAATTATTTTTATTTTTTGATATTTGAAAAAATAGTTGATCTAAATGTTTTAAGTAATCATCTACAATTTTTTTTTTATGTGCTATTGAAACAAATATATTTGTTGTACACAAATAATTTTTTTTTAACATTTCAAATGTAATATATGTTTTAAAAAATTGATGATGTTTTTTAAATGTAAATGCTGGTAAAGCATCTAAACCAGAAACTGTAATTTCTAGTTTATGTTTAGTTGCCAATTTTTTCCACTCTGACTTAATATACCTTCCCATTTTTGAAATATATTCGTATGACTTTATTCTTTTCATCTCTTTTATAGTTTTAATAGCTGCGCCAAATCCAATTCTTTCTGACCAAAAAGTGCTGCTAATAAAACTATTTTTTGAATTAAGCATAATATTTTTTTTTCCAACAATAGCTGTTATTGCATAACCATTACCTAGTGCTTTTCCATACATGCATAAGTCAGGATTTACTTTAAATTTTTTATGTAAACCACCTAATGTTTCTCTAAATCCTGAACTACATTCATCAAAAATTAGTACGACTTTATGTTTGTTGCACATATTTCTTATTTTTTTAAGAAAATCATTTTCAGGTGAATAGTTTCTTGATACTTCCATTATGATTGTTCCTATATTTTTTGATTTGATTAATTTTTTTGCAGCCTCAAAATCATTATAATTAAATGAATAAATTGTTTTTTTTAGAGATTTAGCTACTCCTTGTGTTTTAAGATTTTTTAAAAGAAGTTTTTCCATTTGTTTTTTTGATTTAAGATTTAGCGCAAGATACCAATCGTGCCACCCATGATAACCACATACTGCTATATTATCTTTTTTTGAATATGCTCTAGCTATACGAATAGCGATTGCATTTGCCTCAGCTCCAGTTCTTGCAAATCTACACATACTTGCCCAAGGATTAATTTTTATTAGTTCTTCAGACAAGTATATTTCCTCTGGAGGATTTAAAGTTGACATGTTTCCAGTGTTTATTATTTTCTTTACAACATTATCTACTGGTGCATATGAATATCCCAATATATTAGTACCTACTCCCATCATACAAATGTCTATATATTTTTTATTGTCTAAGCTATAAACAAAGCAACCTTTTGCTTTTTTGTAATATGTCGGCCACAATTCTGGTAAATATAAATTTGGATGCTTTGATAATAAACTATTCCCAGATGGAATAACTTTTTTAGCTCTTTTCCAAAAAATATTTCCTATATTTTTTTTCAATTTTTCCATAAATAAGGAATTATTAGATTAATGCTTTTACTTTTAAAATTTACAAAATTATAATTTTTTTTTAATTTAGAATATACTAGCAATTTTAACAATTCCTTTAAATGCTTTGAATTATTTACACCTACAACAATTTTATCATAGAAATTATGCTGAACTATAAAGTGAAGACAGGCACTTAATGAATTTATCCCAAGTCGATTAATGTATTTATTGTATCGGTTGAACAATTTTGACCAATTACTGAAAAAGGGTAATTGTTGTGTTTTTTTATCCAAAAGAAGACCTTGTAAAAAAATTGATCTTATGTGCAATTCAATTTTTTTTTTCTTGAGCAGGTTTAAAACACTTATATCTTCAATTATTCTTTGATCGAAAATATTGAAAGGAAATTGCAAAATTTGAAAATTATAATGCTTTAAAATATACTTTATTTCAGAAATTTTATAGCAAGAAAAACCAATTTTCATTATTTTATTTTTTTTTAGCTTAGTAAGTAAATTAAAAAAAATTTTAAAATTTTTACTTTTTATAACTTCTGGATTATGCAGTAATAAACCGTAAATACTGTCTTTACTTAAGTTATTTAATATTTCATCAATAAATTCTTTAACTTTATTTTCATCATAAACCTTATTTTTATCAAACTTAAATTTAGTTATAATTTTATCTTTCTCATTTAATTTTTTAGCTAATATTTTTTGATTATTATAATTCTCTGCAGTGTCAAACATGTAAAGTTTGTTCTTCTTCATGAGGCTTAAAATCTTTTCAAATTCTTTCAAGTCCATTTTTTTTTGGTTTTTAATAACACCATAAATATTATTAAGTTGGGCAGTTCCAATTATTATTTTTTTTTTAATCATTCAATATAAAATTTTTTCTTAAAATATTTAACGCTTCTTTTCCCTCATTAAATAAAATGTCTAGAACAGAAAGATTTGGTACAAATTGACCATTTGGTTGACTGTAAACAAACTTATTCATCTCAAAATACTTTATAAAAATATTTTTATTAATAAATAATTTTGATTTGCTTAAATATTTTTTTGCTCCAATTGTGGAAATATAAATTTCTGCATCTACTTTTTTACATATTTCTAATAAGTATTCATCTTTATAAAAATTTTTCTTGTTAGAATTAAGCTCACTTGAGAAAAGAATTTTTTTTTTAATTCCTAATAATTCGTTAATTTTATTTATAATTTCAAAATTTAAATCTTGAAGTTTATCAAATCTTTTATCAAAAATTTTTTTAATTTCATTAAAATATA
>Ga0115001_10002607_pt1 | contig 13795 bp, 10 predicted proteins | sample ArcticOcean_MG_C_12_FD_89869 | JGI IMG/M metagenome (GOLD analysis project Ga0115001, IMG submission 89869) | Marine microbial communities from western Arctic Ocean - ArcticOcean_MG_CB8_130 | ecosystem: Environmental > Aquatic > Marine > Oceanic | place: Arctic Ocean: Canada Basin | collected... | reverse complement strand
GTTGCCTCTTCTCACTGTATTATTAAAATCATATCAGTCTTCGTCGCCCCCCTCCTCCCTCTCCCCTCCCCCCCCCCCCCCTCCCCACCACTATATGTTTTTTTTTTAATACCAGCATTTAATAGCAGCAGGACGAAGTAGTTAATGTAGTCCGCGAGTGTCCAGCCAGCATATGCTATCACAATGTCATTCAACAGGGTGGGGAAATGCATATTGGTATCACGCACGATCTCCAAAAGTAATAGTATTGAACTTTTGTCAACATTTGTGTCTTCTGTTCCGGCAGGGAACCCACAAGCGTCAATGACATTTTCAGTCGGATCAAGCACCGCTGATATTTCATATATTTGAGTTTTGGTAAACCCTAGCTCAGGCGTTGGATCTTCTTCTTTAACCCTAACCCTAACCCTATCCCTTGTATCTCCAGTATCATCATTTCTAGGTGGTTTTGGTTTACCTCCAGTATCATCATCTGCAGGAGGTGTTGTTAATCCTAGTATTGTTACCAGCTTCATTATATTTCCTTCTGCACTTTTGTACTGTCCAGCAAAGTTGTAAGGACCACCGTACCACATGACGTGGTCGTTATGTCTTTGGCTGTAGTCTCCTTTGCCTAGCGTCTGGGACACCCTTAACAGTGTGTCCCCTGTCTGCGGCGAAGAGCTCACGTATTGCAGTGTCATTCGTGCGGCGGTGGCTGCCGACGTTGGTCTTTGGCTTCGTGCAGCGGTGGCTGCCGATGTTGGTCTTTGGCTCAGTGTGTCCCCTGTCTGCGGCGAAGAGTTCACGTATTGCAGTGTCATTCGTGCGGCGGTGGCTGCCAACGTTGGTGCCGTTCCGATCATCCATACATCTTTGCTTACGCTGACTTCGCCGCACGCGGCAATGCCTTTCGCTGCTGGCACAAGCACAAATTCACGTTTGTGACGGTTCTTCTGTTCAAAGTTGGCGCGGAAGTCCAACGTGGTTTCTTTCGCGAATTTCGTCATGTTGGCATCGTGCGCGTCAAACATCGTAGATGGATCGGAAAACCCCCGCGTCAGGCTTTCGCTTGCTGCATTTATGTTGTACGTGATGTGCTCACTGAACCCGCACCCGATTTTGTATGACGACTGCGGTGTTCGTAGGTTGTTGTAGAGTGTGTACGGGGTTCGAACGTGCAGCCATCCTGGGTGTGGCAGCTTGCAGCGCGGCACCATCCGCACTTGCTCTTTCAGAAAAAGCATTTTTTCTCGTGGACTCTGGCCGGGGTTGAAGGGGGCGTTGTAGGGGAAATCAAACAGAGATGACCAATCTTCGTCCTCCTTGTAATACACCCACTGCCCTGCATCGCTGTTAAACACGGGAGCTTCAACCGCGTGCTCAGTATGAGCCCTTGTAAAACTTGATGTCATGTCATGCCCGTGCTCTTTTCGTCTCAACCTTGTGTTGTGGTTTAGGTTTTCCATAATGTTGGGCTTCAGGTGCGCAAGCTTGGTTGGTGCGATGTACCACGTGTCGGTTGCCGGTCCCACCAAAAACATCACCATAAGGTCAAGAGCGCCGAGCAGGTCTTCCATGCGTTCCTCGTATGGATACGACACCGCGGTTTCCTCGTATTTTGGGATGTCGGCAGTCACATACCCGTCTGTTCCGTCGTAGTTGTAGTCGTCAACCTCGGTGCCAAGCGCCTTCCGCTTCCGGTTTACGCCATTCATGTACGCCTTGAAGCGGGCTGTCGTGTACCACGAAGATGTAGGTGCACCCAAGCCATCGTACGCGCTGGCGGTGCCAAGAACGTTGGGGGGCGGGGCGGTGAAAGGGCCCCGCTGTTCGTCGGCCAGCTTCTGGACGTTTGCCATCACCTCTTCGCGCCGAACATCGCTCCACGTCCCATCGGTTAGAGGGGTTGCATGCATTGGCGTACCGGCTACGAGCTTGTACGTGCACACTCGCCGAAACGGCGGATCGCTGACGAATCCAAAGGACCTTGGAAGGGCATCATCTATTAAGTGCGCCGCGGTTTTTAGAATACTCGCCTTTATTTTACCAGAGGGAGTTGATTCGGTAACTTGATCGATTACATTGCTGGAGATACCTCGTCCTAGTTTTCTGCCAAGATCAACGCCCGTTTGTGTCCAACTTTTTAGCGATTGCAAAGGGGCAACCCCACATTCAGCTGGAGTTGGGTGATAGTTGACAGTACTAAAATCAACGCCTTGACGCCCTTGCCCTTTAGGGGTAGCCCCTGGTAGCACGTTGTCGATGAGTCCATAAGTTGTCCTTTCTTTCTGCTCGAGTCTCCACGGAGCAATAAAATAGGCGTTTGTGTTCAACGTTTCTTCGGACGGAACGTCGTAGATTGCATCTCGTTCCGACGTCACCGGCACTTGTTCAAACAGCAGGTATTTGCTTGAACCTGGGAGGCTGAGGTTTGGTTGCATCTTCGTGGGAGCGTTCAACGATTTGCGTGTTCTTTTTCGTGTGCCGTCTTCGGCCACTTCGGGCACACGGCGGACCTCGCCCGTTTCACCCTCGTTCAGCCCACGAGCCGCGAACATCCACTTCCACGCTCGGTTGTCGCGCAACGTTTCTTCGTTTGCAATGATCGTCCGAGCTTCCGCGTCAATGTACCCGCCTACCGACTGCTGGTACAAATTGACAAGCGAAACCATGCTGGAATTAATTATGTTGTCCAGCGCTTCGAGTTGCCGCTCGGCCGATGCGTTCGGGCCGGTTACAGCATACGCTGGTAATGCGTATATGCGGATCGACAACCTTCCGTCTAGATCAGTGTAAAATTTCTCGTCTCTGCACCATTGCGTCATGCCTTTGCACTGGGCGACGCCGCTTTTCTTGTCCGAGTTGTCTGTTTTGTTTGGCGTTCCGAGTCTTATACTACCGCCCTTAGAACGACGGCACACTGTTTTGAGGTTAGCGGTTGTTCTTGCTCGGGTGTCGTTGATATGGATCTGGCTCCTTCTTACAACGCGCGCGTCGATCGTGGGGATGGTCTTGCTGGGGCTAGTGATTCTTTTTTGGTTTGTGGAACACCGACTGGTGGTCGGCCCCGCCCTGCGTCTGAATAAGACTGCATATGCTTTGTCTCACGTTTCGATTGTAGCGTTCGTTTTGGATTTGCCCGGGCTCGCGGTTCGGGAAATGTCGTGGGCCCATTTTTTGATTGTGTCCATCAACACCACCACGACTGCCGCGGCGGTCATCTGGTACTACATTTCGCTCGACTACGCCCGTGCGTGGGGTTGTTACCCGTCACACACTCACTACGACGATCTTACAGGGGGGACCTGCGACAATCCAGACTCCCTTCGTCCGCCGAAGGTGTGCCAGTACGGCATGCCGACCACCCCCAACTGCGTGTATTACAGGGAACCGCCGGCACCTACCTTCGCGCTCCGAGCACCGCTGTGGCACTTTGCTGTGCACGCGTTTATTTTTACACTTGCTGTTTATTTTGGGGGAATACCAGAAAAAATAAGATGGATCGTTAAGCGATCATAGCATGGCCGCAAGTGTACAGAGGGTGTTGCTTCGGTGGCTTGCTTTGAAGTCGTTCATCACTAGGGCAAGCCACGTGTACACGTGGCGTTCACAATGGTGGGATATTGTGCGGCCGTTTCTCTGACGAAGGTAGATAGTTACTAGCATTTGTTTCAATAAATGTTTGTCAAATCGATACAGGTCTTGGTCTGCACGGCGCAGAATGTATACTAGCGCCGAACCGGCAGGCACAAAAAATGTGTCAAACTCGATGCTCCACTTTGCAAGGAGCTGTCGTTCTTCCGGCGTCATCGTTGCCAAACCAGCTAAGTGTCTGCGAATGGTCTAAACCCTACTTTTTTTTCGCTAGATGTCGATTTGACCTTAAGATCGGCAAGCGATCGGGCAAGGTTGTAAACGGCGGTTGATTTAGCCTTCAACGCGTGCCGCACAGCTTCACGGTCCTTGAACATGCGGCCGTAGTCCTGGGTGGCCGCGGTGATCAGCGAGTGGTTCATCATTGCAGTAGCAAGCGCAGTAGGGTTGGCTAGCATGAGATCGTTGGTTTCGTCGAAACCGAACCGGTCTCGGATCACTTGCCGAACATCTTGCACGATAGCTGTGTAAGCGCTGTAGTACCGCGTCGATTGTACGTAGTAGCCCTCCACGTGCATCAACGTTGGCGTAGTATGGCCCGCTAAAATAATAGTAAGCGGCTCCACCATTGACCATGCCGTAGGAGCTTCCAGCAAAATAGAGAATGCCATGCTGCGGCATTTAAACATGCGCGTTGTCACGCCCGGGGGATTGAATGGGCACTCCGATGTCGAGGAAAGGCGGTCGATGTATGCGATTGTGTCTTGCAATCGGGTTACGATGCTCTCAAGATCAAGTCGAGGTTTTTCGCCCGGGTTTTTCGCGAGGTGGTCGTCCTTGTCTGCGTCTTCTTTAAAGGTGTGGTTCGGAATAATGCCCCGCTTTCCTGATTGTATTATTTTAGCATCCGGAAACAACCACCCCGCAAAATGACTGCCGGCCCACGAATTTATCGTCTGGGACGTTACTCTGTGACAGCTCTCTTCCGCATGTTTGAAAGTGGTGATGAGGGCATAGTCCGCATACGCATCGGGAATAGGGTATCTGGTTGGTTCGGACCATATCTGTATACCTCCACCTCCAACAAACTCAATAGGATATATACCTCCACTAGGACCACCCCTACCCCCACCCACCGCACCACCCCCCCCCCCACCTCCCGCACCTTCAGTAAACTCAATCAAAGGAGTACCCCCACCAGGTGGTGCACCACCTAACCAAGGTGGCCCTCCAGTACCACCACCACCTAACCCAGGTGGTCCCGGTGGCCCCCCAGTACCTCCACCACCTACCCTACCCACCGCACCACCTCCCCCTTCACCGGGACCACCTCCCCCCCCACCCACCGCACCACCGGGACCACCTCCTCCTCCACCCACCGCACCACCTGGGGGGGGAGGTGGTCCCGGTGGTGCAGGAGGTGGTCCCGGTGGGGGGGGGGGTGGTGCTGGGGGTGGGGGGGGTCCTTTAGTCTCTAGGTACTTTTTGTGTATTTTGGTTTTGGCCTCTCGAGACCGCGCAGCGTAAAAGCCCGTGATGTTTGGGAACTTGGTTCCGTTAAATGTCAGCAAGCTTATGTTTTTGCGATTATACAAGTAAGACTCGTAATATTCCTCCATTGCGTTTTCAAGGCGTCTGTAAAACGTAGTAACGAATTCTGTCTCTCTAAAAATGTTCTCGCTTCGTAGCTCCGGTGGTAAGAACTGTTTGACATCATCTTTGAGTTTGTTTACTGGATCAATGTGCGTTTCTTTCCACTTTTTGTATTGGCGTTCCTCAAGTACCGCGAACAGATTAACTTCCCAGTTTTGTTTTTGTTTTCGCCAGACGTCCGCAGCGGTATAATTTCCTTCTATTTGTACGCAGCGTTTTTTTGGGGAAGTGGTCGCCGCGTCCGTATCCGTAAAATAAACCGCGCCACCGTGAAGGGTTTTGTATAATATATTGTCGTAATAAACGTTGATCTGTTTGTTTTTCAGCGATTCATCCTTTACTTCCAGCATGCCTGCATACTTTCGAGACTTATCTTTTAAAAATGTGCCTGTGTCGTCCACCGTAAGAGTAACGTAGCGTTTTTCACTCGTATCAAAGTGTTCCGGCGAAACAGTCTCAGTTAAATGCTTAGGTAATGGGTGTATACCCGGCATGAAAAATTGATAGCGAACGGCGATGAAACGTAATTCTTCGCCAACTCCCCTATTTGCCAAAGTAGCGGTGTGCAGATTGTATGTTAAAATTGTTTCTTTTTGTACTTGTTCTTGTCCTTCAAGCGTGATGAACGGGAATACATATGATAGTATCGAATACAGAAAGGTATCGCCTGTTTTTGCTTTATTGCTTGGGTTCCTTCTTTCAAGCACTTCGGAACTGTTCAACGCATATTCTTTGATTGTCGTGTTTAACGATTTGAGGTCGCCATTAGCGGCGTTTACGATTTCTGTAATCTCTTCGATTGTATTCTTGTACGGAAGCAACATCCGGGTTGCATCTATATTCCGGTCCTGAATCGCTTTATTCAATAGAACTTCATACCAGTAGATTGGATACAGACGAAGGTAAGCGTTCCAGGTCAAACTGTCGACACTGCCCTTTTTTATTTCGGTCACAACATTTCGTGGGTGGGAGGATTCTCCATTTAAAAAGGTGCCAGTCATGTCGATCGTCTGAAGGACGTTCCAATTTGGTACATCTGTAATTTGTCCTACACTTGTCATGATAAACCCACATTGAGTTAACTTCAACGCAATACACTCGTAATTGGTATTTTGTTCGTGGGTGCAGGCAACAATCCCGTCACCGCTGGTCACGAAGCGTGTGTCAGACGTCCATATGTTAAATGGTATTTCTTGCGAGTTATACACGTTGTTTTTAACAGTTCCGGTCCACTTGTTTGTTACCAATCCAAACCCGTTTGCGGAGTTTGCGCCACCAATAAAAACCCCGGGTACACGGATTGTTCTTCCCGACAAATACAATATTACGGACTCTTGGCCGCTTGTTTCCCCAATGGGTTGTACAAGGTACGTTTCGTCGTGGGCGTACAGAACTTCACCAGTTCCTTTGGTTAGGATCGTTGCAGTTGCTGCGTTGTAGGCGTACCATGTCGATTGGGCCTTCACATTTATGTAAATGGTTTTGTCGGTTCTTACAAAGGTCATAGTGTTTAAGTTTACGTTTGGTAACGGTATCCCTTTCAATGTTATTTGTTTTTGCGCTTCGATGGTACGCCGCCCGCCCTTGGCCACTACGATTCCGTACGTTTCTAAAACGGTGGTGCCGTTGTCCATTCGTCTGAGCAGAAGCACATTTAACTTGAACAGGTCCTGGACGTATTCCTCCGCAAACGGCGTCGTTTGAACTTGTCTGATTCTCGATTCCGTCGTAGTCTTCATTATGATTGCATTGGTCGTACCTCCGCTTGGGGTTTCCATTCTGAGCGTAATAGTATTTGTCCTGAGCTCGGTGGTGTAATCGTTGATGTTTACATTGAAGAACATATTGTCTCCGACATGATTTAAATCAACGGTTATCTTGAAGACGTTTGATTTAATGTGCTTCACATCTTTGTATGGTTTGGTTGTTGTTACTATGTCCGCAACGGTGATATCCTCGGGGTCACTGGTTCCTCCGTCTGCGTCAGTCTTGAGGTTAAGCGATAACATAGGGATAAATGTAATGTCGATATCTGCGTTGCTTTCCAGGAGGTGAGTTATTTTAAATATTTCCAAAAAATTTGGTATTACATTTTGATCGCATAGATACACCTCTAGCTGAATAAAGTCCTTTGCGGAGTTGCCGAACTTTTCCAAGAGGGTGAACAGCGTTAGCTCTTGTAGGTTGTCGGCTTCGTTGATGACTAAACGAGTCCAGTTGCCGTTTTTGGTTACGTTTTTAACAAAGAAGTATAACTTAACGCTAAACAACTTCAAATGATTCAGAAAAAAGCCTCGTTTCCTCAAAGCCGTCTGGATCATGATAATCATGTCTGCGATGGATGCTTTTTGGGTTAATTCTTTTGTAAGATCTTCTTCGAAATTTCTACCTTTGTTGGCGAACCAACCGTGCAATCTCAAGTTGACATGCTCGCGTTTCATTGTTTCTTCCATAGTGAATTTTAACAGTTTATAGAATGCATAGTTAGCTGCAAAACCTGCTGAACCTACTGCAGTCATTATAATATCTGTAGCCATTATAATATCAACCCAGCTGCTTTCGCTGCCTTGCTTAACTGCTTGTCACGCTGTCCAGCTATTGTTCGGTGCCACACCCGGTACGTTGTAGCAAACACAGCCAGTTTGTCAATCAAGACGGTCAGGTCCATATAGGCTAACCGGTATTGTCCGCCTATTTCCTTCCGGCAAATGCCGGCCGTGCCTGCCTTCATGATGGCGCGTTCGAGCGTTTCAATGTCGTGCGCACCCATGCTATTCTTCGCGCACACCAGCTGCGTACCCCGAGGGTTGCCCATCACGTCCACTACAGACTGTATGTAGGCGTTAGTGTTGATGTGCGCTGCAAACATGTCACGAACAGCAGGCGATATGTACGCAATGTCCGTTATGGGCGTAGGGTCAATAACCGCGGCTGCAACGTGCTCGGCGAAAGCGTGCGCAACGTGAACGACGCGATCGTTTTGCCTGACTGCATAATTGGCGTATAGCTGAGTGCGCACGCCTTCAATATCGCACGACAGACGTTGCACCAGAGCGTCGTACTGCGACAACGTCCGAGGACCCAACTTTAAAAGTTCGTTTGAAATTTGTATCACAATTTTGGAAATGCACAAAGTGCAATACGTCGATTTTAATTTTAAATGCGGACATTCTTTCATTTTTGCTATTTGAAAATTGACAGTTCGTGCAGCGATGCTGCCTTTTATCCGGCTGGCGACGTATCCGTCCCCCGTGCCCGGCCACACCAAAATACGACGGGCGAGCGTCGACGAGATCGGCAAGCGGTTGCTGCGTTCGTTCGGAACGCGGCTTGCCTCGGAATTCCCGTTTTACATTTCCTCTTCGGCGGATCGTTTGCTTCGGGATCACGTAGACTTGAGCATCAGCACGGAGTTTGTTTTTGTGCGGGACACGATTTGCATTGTTGATCCTCGGAGCCCACGCCGCGCTACCGTGCTAACGCCGCTGCAGTTTACCCAGCGCACAGTCGAGTACTGGCTGGCATACCCGAGGGGGTGGGCCAGCATCGACACGCACGTGCTTCACTGCCCAGAGTCGCTTCGGACCGCAACGTTCAAACACATCTTGAACAAGACCGGGAAAACAACGAAACGGATAATGTGCAGGCAAGTTGAGCGGTTCGTTTGGGGAAAGACGTCGGCCCGCCTGAGCAAACGGTCGGCTCTCCGATGGCTGGGGATAAAGGAAGACGTGTGGCGGTTGGGGCGAGGGGACGAGTGTTACGGAGATGTTTTTTCCATCATTGAAGGCGAGATTGATATCTGGGCCCCGGACGACAACGGCAAGGGAGAACGGACGTTTGGACGGATGATTGCACCGCAGAAAGACGGCAGAATGGCGGTTGCACGCGTTGAGAAAGGGACAGTCGTTGCGCGGTTCAGTGATGTGCTGGAGGTGGCAATCAACATCTTTTGCAGCCGGCTGCACTGGGCGTGCGCCTCGGTGGACAGTGCAACGCTTGTGCGGTGCTCCGGCGGCGCGGTCGAACCGCACCTCGAAAAGACGGACAGGAAACGGCGCAACGCAGAGGCTGGCATTGGCAACGCCCTTCCGCCGCCCTGCATTGAAAACGTGTATTACCCAGGTTCCAAGAGGCCAACAGCCAAAAATGCCGACAGGTGGCGGGCAGCCATGACCGTGTTCCAGTTCGCGAACCTGCTCGATGTACCAATATGTGACGTGTACGACGAGTCCAAGTCGGCGGCAGCGTGGCGGGGGAAGGAACAATCGTGGAAAGAGCTGCATGCACAAACTGTCCAACCCACCAAAAAGATCTTTGCGGTGCCGTGCAGCAAAATGCATCTGTGTCCTCACGCGGGCAATGCAGCAGAGTGCGCCCGGCAGCGAGGGACGGCGGAACCGGCAGAAGAGAGTCCGTTCGGGGTGTGGTCGGCAACGCCTCTTGCTAAAAAGAGCAAAGACTAAACTGATTTTAAACGCTTTGGTTTTGTTTTATTGAATTAATAAAAAACGCTTTTTATTTGGAATCTCAAGACGGTGCAGTCGCGGGCAGAAGAAAGGGGGGCCCTTAACGCGAGTCGAAATATATGTGTATTAATAGCAACAAACCGTAATCACAACATGCCACATGATGTCACCCGAGGGCAAATTGAGGCAGCTAGGATAAAGGCAAAAAAACAAAAATGGGCACTTATTGCAGCAAATGCACGCGTAAGGCAACTAGGATTCGACAGGACACTAGAGTCAGCACTAGACGACGAGAAACGCAAGTTAAAGGAGAAACAAGACCACGACAAGAACAAGACACCTGCCCAAAAAAAAGAAGAAACTGACCAGCGCCTCGCGCAATTGCGAGCTCAGATGGCACGTAAAGTGGCAAGTAGAAAAATCACACTGAAGCTGTCAAGAGAGGAAGCATTGGTGAATGAGAGGATAGCTTGGCAAAAAAGAGAGGAAGAAATGACACAAGCATTGGTGAACGAGAAGAAAGCTTGGCAAAAAAGAAAGGGAGAATTAAAAGCCGACATAACACGCTTAACTTAACCGCTTCGATGAGCTGTAAACGTTTAGTTTATTTGTATTGTACCGTTCTTGTATATATGCACAAAATTACATAAAGAGAGATGCCAGGCGTATTTGGTTAATGCGGGTCTCCGATGTGCATGGAAACTTGTCGTGGTCAAGCTTGAGTTTGTAGCGGTGGGCGTAGACGGTGCTGTCTTTGTCAACCCCAAGCCACCCACAGCACCACTCTTCAAACTGGGCGCCAAAGGCTGGGTCGTACTCGTTGACGGATGCAAAGAGCGGAGCAAAGGTTCGGCTGCGGCGGTAGAATTGAATTGCCTCCTTGGCTTGCCGCACCGACGGCGTTTGACTGTTGGGTTCAAACTCAAATGGGTCGCCCATCTTGCACATGTTGGCGGTGACCGCAACCAAAGGCCCCTTTAACGGCATTACGTTCGAAATCACCACCGTCCGCACAATGTGGTCGGTCGGGTGCTCTGGCGATGGCAAGCTGCTTGGACCCACGGGCGTTGAAAAGCACTCGACAGCGAGGTTCTGGGACATCGCGATAATGTCCTTGTAGAGGCACGACGCTTTAGATGTTTTCTCGTGCTGGGTCTGCAGTGGGAAGTCTGCGCGCTGCTTGTGCACCTTGTTGGGGTCCATCGCCCTGAGGTTGTCCGGGAAAACTTGCTGGCCCGCGTCGAGCATTACGTCCCGGAATGCGTCCGACTGGTCGAGGCTGTTGGCGTTGATGTCGCCCAGGAAGATCGGCGGCAACATGCGCTCTGTTCCCACGCCCGCGAGCGTCACCAAATGCAGCAGGTATGTGGCCACCGCACGAAAGTATTCAAGATCACTCCCCTTGCTTGGGAGGTGCACGTTTACAATCGGCAAAAGCGCTTTGTCGGTGTCGTCTGTGTACGTAAACGCGCACACTTGAATGCGGTCGAAGAGCGTGTCCTTGAACTTGGCCAACGGCTCGGCAAGAAAGGCAGGATTGTCCGTTGCCGCCTTCTGCATCTCTGCGATGTTAGCCTCCCAATCCTTGGTTGCCGCGACATTCACCTCGAGTGCCGCTCGGTCAAAGACGATGGCCATGTCTGGATTTCCTTGAATGCTTGCGGCGTGGTACTCAAAGGCAACTGGGCAATCGTAGCTGCGTACGACGTCGTGCAGTTCTCCTCGCGAGCAGGCCTCTTGCAACGCCCACACAAAGGGACACGATGGCTTTGAATGCAAAACTTTCCTCAAGCGCTCCCCGAAGCCGCCTGCGTCCGGCACATACGATGCTGCCATCAAAACGTCTAAATTTGTGCGCATGCACTCTGCCAAATCGTTGCAGTAGGTGTCGTACACAAACAACGACCACGCCTTGTGGCATTCCTCGGCGTCGCCGGCAGCACTCGCGAGCTTGCGCAAGGTGGTGTCGACATTTGTTTTCATCGGGACCTGCGTCAACGTGCGGCTGACGACCGTGTGGGCAAACATATCGTATTGGGTTACACGAGACATAACTCTAATTGATGTGGCAAACGCAATTTTATTTTTTTTTGTTTGTGCTGAATCATTTTTTTATTTAGTGTAATGCTTGTAAAAATGTGAATTACGATTTTATTTTGTATTGTTTGGTTGATAAGAAATTTTTCATCAAAACATCTTCATATCACATCATGCACACCACCGCACCCGCCGCTGAAGTTTACTTTGACATCCTGCGGCACTCTGGCGTTGGAAGGGTTGCTGCAACTGCCTGCTTGTCGGTGCGTTGCGGTACTGTTGCTGGTGATGTGATGAGCTCGCCGCGTACGTCTGCACGTTCGGATATTTTAAGCGAAAGGCGAGGATTAAACAAGAACGAGATGCAAGAGAAAAGGCTCAAGACTGGCAAGAATGAAGTTGCATCTGCTTCTTGTGCACATCTGTTGACATCTGCAGCTAGTGACTGGCACTGCTACCAACGTTTGACGCTTAAACTTACCCCTGTAGATGAATTGCCTGTCTCGATGATACAGTCCCTTGCGAAACTAGAACGAAAAGCAAGAGGAACAGCTTGCGGTCCGGGAATGGAAGAGGAAGAGATAGAGGAAGAGATAGAGGAAGAGATAGAGGAAGTAGATTAATTTGGTTTGTAAAGTTTTTAACGTTTTGGGTTTTTAAATGTTATTTAATGACTTAAAAAAAAATATTTTACATGACTTAACTACACTGCGCTGGTTTCCACGATGGGTTGGTGATGCTAGCTAGAATGTCCAGCGTTTGTATGCCTTGTTCCACGCTGTAGAGTCCCGGGATAACGAAGTTCCGTCCCTTTTTGTCAGTTGTCTTTGAAGTGTAAACAAGCGGGGTCGAGCCAGTGTCAAGTGCGACCGCACTCCCCGGGAACTTGTCGCTGTGGTTGACAAGACCGTTTGTGTGGAACGTTTCCTCTACCGGGTTAGTCAGCGTGCCGCAGCCTACAACGTTTGGGATAGTGCAACGATCGGGGTACGCCGACGTTGTTGTAGACTGAAGGCAACAGTGAAAGTACGAGTAAATGCCCAGCACAGCGTTGGCGGGGCTCCCAGCGCCAGCTCGGATGTTGTTAGAGTCTCGGCTGAATGCCAGCAGGCGGCCGATGGTCGTGTCTATCCGGAAGTTGAAAGTGCGACTGTCCTCGTTGGACAGCTCGCGGAGCCATGCCGTATTCTGCTTAAACCGCCGCTGGTAAAACTTGGACCGGCGACAGGGGCTGCGGGACTTGTTGCTGCTGCAATGCAGCACGGTGTTGGTAATGTAAAACAAATCGTACACGCCTTTGTACTTGCCGGCGCGAGCTCTAAACTGGTCAGCAAACCGGAGCAATTTCATGGCGTTTAGGATGTAATGCAAGCTATATAAAATATACGATGATATGTGCTACGTTTGAATCAGCTCGGCGCATTACACCGATCATCGATGGACATTGACCCGGTTACCGTGCTAAGGATCGTACGGCTTAATGTGTCGCAGCACGGTGTTTGTACCTGCTCGCTTGGTCGGGTGTGCAGGCACTTAACTCTTGACGTTGCATGCCCACGGTACGGGTCGTTGTGCAAGGGCGAAACGGCAGTGACGCAGCGGCGGGGGATGAGCTTGCGGTTGGTCAGCGTAGTGAGGCTGCTTGCAGCGGTGCAACTCACGGTTATGCACCCCTTCCAACGATGCTGGTACCCAAAGGCGAAGCCGCTCACGTTCCGACAACGATTGGGAACCGACAATCTGCCGGTCCGCATGTATCTGGTTGTCCACATTGCCGACACCGGCGACCCAGAGGTATCGAAGGTGGTTCATGTTTGCTTCGAGTGCGTAACCAAATTAGTTTCCGGCGGTCCCAACATGCTAGGGTTGGAGCTGTTTGGCAACCCATCGATTAAAATGGTGAAAGCGTGGTTTGACAACCGGCCGGAAGTGTCTGTTGCGAAAACGTTGGACGTGATTGAGCTGGGGCAAACGTGCCAAGCGCAATGGAAGTCGGACATCTTGATCAATACGTCCATGGTTAATGTCTACTACTCTACCAAATTTGGCCTAGATTTGTT
>Ga0115001_10002604_pt1 | contig 13804 bp, 10 predicted proteins | sample ArcticOcean_MG_C_12_FD_89869 | JGI IMG/M metagenome (GOLD analysis project Ga0115001, IMG submission 89869) | Marine microbial communities from western Arctic Ocean - ArcticOcean_MG_CB8_130 | ecosystem: Environmental > Aquatic > Marine > Oceanic | place: Arctic Ocean: Canada Basin | collected... | reverse complement strand
TGTTTTTTTCTGGATGTGAGGAACTTGGAGATGCTTTTCTAAGCATGCCTACCCGTGGTGAAGCAATAAATTTAAATAATAATAACGAGGCAGAGCCTTCATTTTTTGCCAAAACCAAAAGCTGTAAACCAAAAGACTGGTTTTACGGTTTGTTGCCTACTAATGCTGTTGGCGCTTCAAAATCAAAAGGGGGTGGAGGAAGAAAAATAAATAAAGACGAAGAGAAGATCTTTATTGATCGTAACTTAGAAAATTTCTTACGGAAGAGTTTTCCTAATAATCCGAAACGGATCCGAAATCTTAAGAGAAAAGAACTAGGGTTTAAAAGTATTTTGATAACCGGAAGACAAAGTGGAAGTACGTCTACTAAGTTCTCAGTTGGTTGGTCGACGTATGATGAGTCAAACGATATATCGTTTAGAATAAATAATGTAGAAGAGGCCGCTGGGTTAGCAGTCATGACTTGGCCTTTTTGGGCCGCAAAAATCCCTGATTATTGTAAGACCTCACTGCGTTAATAGGATCTTGTGTAGTTGTAATCATATTTGTTGGTAGGTTTCTTTACAAAACACCCCACCCCAATGAATCTACCACTCCAGTACTAAAGGCCCGAGGTGCGCGGCGCGCGGCACTTGGTTCGGGGTCCCTGGGGTGAGCCTTGCGCGCTTCATTCATTTAGATTGGGCTCAGTACCCGCGGTTCTTGGTCCTTGGTCTTTGCACCTTGCACCTTGCTCCTAGGCCTCAAGTAGACTGTATGCCAAACAGGGACCTAGGAGCACGTTGGATGAACGCGCTTTTAATCGTTATCCGCATGAGTTTTCGGAGGTCAACGGCAACGGATCGGGATCGCCCGTGCGCTTGCGGTTAATCCAGAAATTCTGGTAGCCGATGAGCTGGTCTCGGCATTGGATGTCTCGATCCAAGCTCAAATTCTCAAACTTCTGGATGAGATCCGCGATCGGATGAACCTATCAATGGTGTTTATCACCATGATTTGCGGGTGGCAGCTCAGGTCTGTGACTGGCTGGCAGTTATGCGCTATGGCAAGATTGTCGAAAATGGCCCCACAGCAAAGATTTTTGACGCCCCTCAACACAGCTATACCCGCGATCTTCTCGCCGCCGTTCCAGGCCAAAATTGGGAACGTTAGATAAGGTCTTGGCCAAACCACTGTGACATAGCGGTGTCATCGAGCTTTTACCGTCCTCTACGAACTGTTTATATAACAAGCCACTTTTTCAGCCACTTTTTCAGCACTCTGACCCCGCCTAAAAAGCTCCATAAATCCATGTTCTGGTAAGACGAGGTAGGTCATAGTTGAATGATCGACAAGATAAAATCCGTCACCTTCGTCTGGATGCAGTTTGTAGTAGGTTCGATAGGCCTTACTTGCCGCTTTTACCTGCTCTTGCGATCCGGTTAATCCCTTCATTTTTGGATGAATCCACTCGGAATACTCAGCCATAACCTCGGATGTATCTCTTTTTGGATCTATTGAGATAAAAATAGGAGTTGCTGATTTTCCAAGCTGGGCAAGTATATCAACTACTTCACCATTGCGCGCAGTATCTAGGGGGCAAACATCCGGACAAAATGTATAACCAAAATAAATAAGTGATGGTTCTGTGATAACGTCTACATCTGTTACTGTCACACCTTTATGATCAATAAGTGTAAACGGGCCTCCAATGGTTCCAATAACTCCTGTAATGGTGCTGCTTCGACACTTTGCAAATTGATCATTGTCTTTTGGCGAAAACGGCCAGTATTCAGAGCTGACAAGCCAAGTGCCAGCAATCATTAATATTAAAGTAGGTGCAGCGTATTTTAAAATTGCTTTAAACACTGAATTTCCCCTTGGGGTGTTAATGGGACAAAATAACATCACGAAGTAAACAAGAGTAAGCTAAATTTTCTTTAGCAGATATAATAGAAGCCTTTATTATGCCTAACCTCCTTAGTTACCATTTATCTTGTATGATAGCTTGTCAGTTTATGACCTACTAAAGCTTGAACTAGAAATAATAGTGACCACCAACAAAAAAAATAAACAGAAATAATAAATAATGGCGTACCAGAAAAACAAATAGTTCGATAAAGAACTTGTATAAATGTTCCAAAAGGTCGTTTACGAATAGGCAAAAATTCAAATAAGTGTTTGTAACGAAAAATGCAAGATGCAACCTATCTGGCAGTTACTGTTGTTATATGAGGAAACACTAAGACTTTTCTGTAAATGTGCCAAGTCGCGTGACCAAAAACAGGCAATACTATGATCAATCCTACGAGAACGATTATTGAACCCAAGAATAATCCAATACAAATCAACCCTCCCCACAAGATCAGAGGGACAGGGTTAACTTTGACCACTTTAACAGACGTTTTTATTCCACAAAGTACGCTCACTTCATGTTCGAGTATAAGAGGAAAAGCTACAGAAGTTGTACAGAGAGCCAACAATGCAAAGCAAAAACCAAATCCATTTCCCAACATGATAAGGATCCAGCCCCGTGGCGTCGAAATGACTTCCCACAAAAATTCAAAAATTGAGATTGGATATTCAATTCCATACAACGAAGTATATAAAAAATTTGCTGTAAACATCCAAACGCAGAAAAGACCAGTAAGCATAAGACCGAGTATTAAAATTGCAGGAATAGCAGGTGATTTTATGACACTGAAAACTGTTGACCATGAGGTATCAAGACCTTTTTCCAATCTTCGACTTACTTCGTATAGAAATAGCGCAACAAAAGGACCCAGCAAAGCAAAGCCAGTCAGCATTGGAAACAATAACTGTATCGTATTTTGGTCAGAACCCCAAAAATACAAAACAAAACCCATAAAGGGATAAAGAGTAATAACAAAAAAATAATGAGAGGGCTGTTGTAGGAAATCTTTCCAGCCAAGGTGCAACGACCACCAAATATCTGTTGTCGATATTTTATTGACACAAATTTCTATTTCGCTGGGGCACTCGGTTGTAAACAAACGGTATTGAGACATTATCAAACCTCCATTTTAACAAACCAAAAGAAACAAGTCTCTTGGACTTAAAATTAATCTTCCCCCATATATTTTTCCCTTCACCCGGATGGAGTTAAACGAGCGACCAAATTACTGAATCCACTAGTAGCGCTGCAAAAATGTAAAACAAATACTTTATCGAGTAAACGAAGAGCTTTTTTTCATTCCCAAAATTAGGATCCTTTGGATTGACAACTAAGACCTTCCAACTGTGCCAGATGAATATAGATCCAGTTATTGCGGCAAAAACCCCATAAAATAAACTTGCTGAACCTACCATCCAAGGCATCAAACCTACTAGCCCTAACGCTAAAGAATAAACAAAAATTTGCCGCTGTGTTGACTTCCGACCTGCAACAATAGGCATCATGGGAATGTTAGCATTTTCATAATCACGAAATTTGTACAGGGCTAGGGCCCAAAAATGTGGTGGGGTCCAAAGAAAGATAATCATAAACAATATACATCCCTCTATTGTCACAGAGCCTGTTACCGCTGCACATCCAATTAAAGGTGGAAGTGCACCAGAAGCGCCGCCAATCACAATGTTATGTGGCGTTCGAAATTTAAGCCACATCGTATAAATTACTGCATAAAATAAAATTGTGATCGCCAACAAAAGCGCCGCAATTAAGTTTGTTGAAGCTGCAAGTAAAATAATAGAAAGAATGGCACATATCAATCCAAACAGTAGCGCTTCACGTGAAGACAAGCGACCAGATGGTATCGGTCTGTTTGCAGTACGTGACATCTTTGAGTCAGTATCAGCATCATACCACATATTAAGCGCACCAGCTGAACCCGCTCCAATAGCAATAGCAATTATTGCAATTATTGCATTGGCCGCGCCGATACTTCCAGGCGCAATCATCATCCCAACAACTGCCGTAAAAATGGCTAAAGACATAACACGAGGTTTTGCTAAAGCTAAAAAATCAGGAACTTTACCAAAATAGTTACTTTTAATATTATGTTTTAAATTTTCTGTTAGTATCATCATTTAAAAATCACCACTTGGCCCTATATGAAATTATTTCAAAAGTCTTTCTACTTGCTCGCATAGAACTTAATCAACTGATTGGTTAATGGAGTGCGAACGCTAATGTACGTAAATTAATAAACCGCAGTGCACTACAATCCAGCAAACAGTAGTTTAAATCTATCTTTTGCCTTGCCCCGTTGCTTAACTTTAGAAGCATTTTTAATATCATCCGCTGAGACTTCGCCAACCTGAATTAAGGCTATCATACCCATTTGATAATGCGGTTTGCATTTAATCCCATACAATCCCTCAACATCTAACTGAACCATAAACTCTTTGTTCATTTTGCTTTTGAATTTTTTAGCTTCTTCGGGGATCATTTTTTTTATCGTTTCTGCGTTGTGCCCTTTTGATGTTGGTAAAAATTTTATACAGTCCCCTGCAGCCGCCAGAACGAAAGATGGTTCAAAAACCATTTTCATCTTAGGGTCGATTTTACTCTTATTTAGCATTTTGATTTCGTGGATCTCACCACCTTCACATTCGGCCGCATTCGCTACCGAATATGAGCTACAAAATATTGCCACCAATACAATGGCCATGCACCTTGAAAACATTATTTCACCTCACTTTTTATCTGATTGGGTTCTTTTTTCCAAAACTGCTGATTAGTCGTATCAGCTTGGATTTCAGTGGGGGCCAAACAGTAAATTATAAAAATTATCCCCCATCAAAAAAAATAAACCGTGTTAAGACAGTATAGTTGGATTCTATCGCCATAATCGCCACGAAAACCAAAACTGCCATCGGCGGAAGAAGTATAGCATAAGTCAATGAAAGCCTTTCCCATATAATATGCATAAAAATTGCTACGATGAGACCGGCTTTTACGAGCATAAAGAAGAGGATTAATGTCCAACGCAAGTAGCCTTGAACTCCCATGAAATCAATCGCATACGAACAGGCACTCAGGATAAACAACCAACCCCAAACAACAAAATAAACCTTTAATGGATGCGCTTGATGGCCATCAGCAGGTATTTCTGTAGCGCTATATTCATCATTTTGATGGGGGATAGTTTTTATAATTTTAATCCTGTGACTGTCATTAGAATCTACCATGTTTAATCCTCACCAAAGATAGAAAAATGCAAAAATGAAAACCCATACCAAATCCACGAAATGCCAATACAATCCCATAATTTCCACACATTCATATTCGCCTTTGCGACTGGTGAAATAACCTTTGCTCTGCTTGTCATAATCACCGCGCCAAACTTTCACCGCCATTACCAGAAGAAAGATTACTCCAATGGAAACATGGGTTCCATGAAATCCCGTTATCATAAAAAATATTCCGCCAAATTGTGGTGCACCCATCGGATTACCCCAAGGCCGCACGCCCTCTGAGATCAATTTGGTCCACTCAAATGCCTGCATGCCGACAAATGTGGCTCCCAAAAGTGCCGTAACAAGTAGCATTATGGCAGTTAGTTTTCGGTTTTTTCGGTAGCCATAGTTCACAGCCAAGACCATTGTTCCACTGCTTGATATCAAGACAAATGTCATAATTGCTATAAGCAGTAGAGGAAAATTTGTATGTCCAATATGCAGGGAAAAAACTTCACTGGCATTTGGCCAACCTACTTTTGTAGACATCCTAGCCGTCATATACGACAACAGAAAAATACTAAAAATAAATGTATCGCTTAACAGGAATATCCACATCATTGCTTTGCGCCAACTCACATTCTTGAACGCGCGCTGATCTGATGACCAGTCCTCAATAAGACCAGTTAAACCCTTGGGCCTATTCTCTGAAGCAGTTACTTTTGCTGGCGAAGCATCGGTCATAAAAACACCCTTTGGCAAAGTTCAATAAATGGATCATAGGTCCATCCCAACATTACAAAAATCATTACGCACCAAATAAAAAATAAGAAATGCCAATAGAGGGCACATATATCCACTCTAGTCACTATTTTGCTTATTTGCATGTCACTCCGAGTGAGAGCCGTTGTATGAAAAAGAACAGCCAAACCTCCAATAATATGCAGCCCATGTAGGCCCGTGAGTACATAGAAAAAACTACTCGAAGGGTTACTCGAAAGATAAAAGCCATTTCCGGCTACGTCGTACCATGTAATCAATTGGCCTATAAGAAAAGCAACTGTGAGAACACAGGCGTTTATTAGCAGAGATCTTACAGAATTGTCGGTTTTTTTATTATTCCGAACATCAACTGGCATGGGGTTTCCTCCCCCTAATACCTCTACTCGTGATGCTTGGCGACGTGCAGTAACCAGAGCCGACTGAAGATAAAGGCTTGCTGCCAATAAAAGAATACCATTAATCCAAATCATACTTGGCAGAGGAATTTGACGCCAGTCTTCAATTTCCTGACGCATAAAATGGCTACTAAAGAATAATGTAAATAACATTCCAACGATTGCCAGAATAACTAAGAGGCCAACTTTCGCCTTTGGCAAGGAAACCTTGTGAGACCCCTGGTCCAAACTGTCTAATCCACTTTCAAGCCAAGGTTTCGCCCCCAATCTTTGATGTGACAACCACCATAAAGAGGTCGAGACAACAACAGCCAGGAATATTAAAACTACAGTCATTACGCTGAACCTTTTTTGGCTATGGGGCCAGGATCATTTTGAGCCAAGAAATCTTCCGGCGCACCAGGAACACTATAATCATAAGGCCAACGGTAACAGAGCGGAAGCTCTGGGCCGAAATTACCATGCCCGGGAGGTGTTTGGGCCGTTTGCCATTCAAGTGTCGTCGCACGCCATGGATTGTGTCCAGAGAGTTGGCCCTTTCGTAGACTCCGAAAGAGATTATACAAGAACAGGATTTGGGCAATTCCGACGGTAAAAGCTGCCAAGCTAATAAAAGAGTTCAAAGTAGCAACAGAATCAGGAATAAAAGCGGCATCTCCCAATTCGGGGTAACGCCTTGGCACACCGACCAACCCGATGTAGTGCATAGGGAAAAATATTAAATATGATCCTAAAAAAGTAACCCAAAAATGAACTTTCCCAAGGCGCTCATCCAACATGCGTCCAGTAATTTTTGGATACCAATGATAAATAGCACCCAAGACAACAAGGATTGGCGCTACGCCCATAACCATGTGAAAATGTGCAACAACAAACATTGTATCTGACAGTGGAATATCCACTATAACGTTACCAAGAAACAATCCTGTGAGGCCACCATTTAGAAATGTAACAATAAAGCCAAGCGAAAATAGCATTGGAGTAGTCAGATGAATATTCCCATTCCAGAGCGTCAGTATCCAATTATAGACTTTTAGGGCTGTCGGAACAGCGATTATTAGAGTTGTTGTTGCAAAGAAAAATCCAAAATATGGATGCATCCCACTGACATACATATGGTGCGCCCAAACGATGAAACTAAGGGCTCCAATACCAACAATTGCCCATACCATCATGCGATATCCAAAAATATTTTTCCGCGCATGGGTAGAAATTAAGTCTGACACAATCCCAAACGCAGGCAATGCTACGATATAAACCTCCGGATGACCAAAGAACCAAAAGAGATGTTGAAAAAGAATTGGGCTCCCTCCTCCATAGCTGAGGTGATCGCCAAACTCGATCAAGGACGGCATGAAAAAACTGGTTTCTAGCAACCGATCAAACAACATCATCACAGTGGCTACTAACAATGCTGGAAATGCTAAAAGCGCTAATACTGTCGCAGTAAATATCCCCCACACTGTGAGGGGAAGCCGCATCATTGTCATACCCCGGGTTCGCATTTGCAGCACTGTGACCACATAATTTAGTCCACCCATTGTAAAGCCAATGATGAAAAGGGCTAAGGATAAAAGCATAAGGATTATCCCTAATCCTTGACCGCCAGGAGTTCCAGAAAGAATCGCCTGAGGGGGATAGAGTGTCCAACCTGCTCCTGTGGGGCCTCCCGGAACAAAGAAACTAGCTACAAGCACAAGTACTGCCAAAAAATAAATCCAAAAGCTAAGCATATTCACATAGGGGAACGCCATATCACGGGCACCAATCATCAGTGGGATCAGATAGTTACCAAACCCACCAAGAAATAAAGCCGTGAGTAAATAAACCACCATGATCATTCCATGCATGGTAACAAATTGATAATAGGTTTCTGGTGTAATGAAATCGAACATTTCTGGAAAACCAAGCTGCAATCGTATCAGCGAAGATAAAACAAGCGCTACTAGACCAATCGAAATCGCTACCCCAGAATATTGGATAGCTATTATCTTGGCATCTTGAGAAAAAACATATTTTGTCCAGAAATTTGTTGCATGATAAAGCTCCACCTCCTCCAGCTCAGCAGGAGGAAGAATAGGGAGCGATTCGTTTTCAATCTCAGACATAATTAGGGGTCCCTTAAATTAGTAAGTTCTATTTTTTTATTTGTAGACATCTCCGCAAACGTTGTCTGCTCGCTGATCCACAGAGCATAATCCTCGTCGGTATCGATCAAAACGGTCCCACGCATATATGCATGACCTGTACCGCACAATTCCGCGCACAACACGTCATAGGTTCCAACCCGAGTTGGTTCCATCCAGTAGTATGTAATCATCCCTGGAACCATATCCATCTTCGCTCGGAATTCTGGTACATAAAAATTATGTAGTACATCCACTGATCTCAGAAGCATTTTTACAGGTTGCCCAACAACCAAATGCAGGTCATCACCATCAATGACAATATCATCCTGACCATATGGATCCTCAGGATTAATCCCTAATATATTGTCGTCACTGATCAATCTATTATCTGCGGTACCCAATTTCCCATCTGCGCCAGGCAATCTAAAGCTCCAACCCCATTGTTGCCCCACAACTTCAACTTCAGTGGCGTCCTCTGGAACAGTTACAAACTGAAACCAAACAAATAACCCAGGTGCCAGCAAAGCCGCTACACCCACGCTAGTTACAATGGTTAACCATGTTTCAAGTTTATTGTTTTCAGGTTCGTATGCAGCAACCCTGCCCTCACGATACCGAAATTTATAAACACAATAAGCTACGAACAATAAGATTACTACATATACAAAGCCAGTAATCCAGAAGGTTAATGAGATCATGTTATCCATAAATACCCAGTTCGTCGCGATGGGGGTCCACCACCAAGGACTGAACAAGTGAAATATTACTGATCCGATAACTAAAATTACGAGTGCAAGAGCCGTGCCCATACTTTTCCCTTTTTGCCTAGCCAAGATTGGCGATCGGTTTATAACGGATTCTGTATTTGGTCTTAACTTGTCTTTAATTCAGTTTTACTTAACTAGTCTTAGATACTTGTTAGTTATTCACTTTAAACATTAAAACTTTAAACATTAAAACTTATGCACCCATTGCGGCATAGCTTTGCTCTTCTGTCGATTAGGCGTTTTGTCGCATCACTTACACTAATCGGTTTTTAGATAATTTAAAAATTTTAACATTAAATATTACTGTCTTAAGAGAAAAGAGTGTAATTATATGCTCCGTAAGTATTTGTTTTTGTTATATAATTAATCTTATACGAGGATAAGTCACTTTACTTCTAAGCAGTAGGTCACTGGTTCGAATCCAGTAGGGGTCAGCATTTATGTAAGTTATCTTCCCATCACATTTTTCTGAGATAAAGCTCTAATTTTTTAAGTGCTTGAGGCCCGATGGAAGGACCTCGCTGAATTAAAAATGATTGAGCAAGATCTTTTGAGGAGAGGTCTGATACGTCCTTAATAACGAAGTGAAACTCTGGAAGAAATGAAATTTTACTTTAAAACGCTTTGAAGCTGCGATTAACAAAAAGAGTTTAACAAAGTCTTGTCCTAGTCAGAGTTCTTGGTGTTAATACATCATGGCTACATTTAGAGAATTCATACAGACTATCATAAGGTAAATTTGTCAGCGGACACAGGTGATTACATTCTAATGTTTAAAGATTTGAATTAAAAAATGACCAGTGCGAAGCCAAACCCCCAGCTTACCACACCTGAGCCCCCAACGAAGCTAAATCTCAGACGATTTCAAACTCTCAACACTAAGTGCCCGAGGTGCGCGGCGCGCGGCGCTGGGTTCGGGGCCCTGGGTGCGTGGCCTTGCGTGCTCGTTGTCATGAGATTGGCTCAGTAACGCCCGAGTTAGGGTCCGAAACACAGCTGAGTATACCAAATCGTACGGTCGGCTAGGATGTCACCCAGTTAGACTGACACCGCTGTTATCTATTTTGATCTGATGCTTTGTGGTGGGTAGAATGGTGGGTAGAAGTTTTTATATTAAATATTATTAATATAAATCAATGCCTTAAGAACATCAAATAAAAGCTCAAGGCGCAGAGCTAACCTTCACGGCTTAAAGCAAAAAAAAAGGTGTTATAGTCGGTTTTTTCCGGAAGAGCTCTGACGAACTAATCTCAACTCCATCCTGTGAGTTACTTCATAAAGAAATAATGGCCGCATTTTATCTTTATGAATGCTTAACTGATATAGGTGCCACACGAAAATCAATTATAGGAATAGCCGTCTCTCTGACTGACACTGGATTAGACATAAGCGTAACGAAAGCGACAACACTAAATCCAGAGACTATTATAAAAATTTCTAACATGTGCAAACCTTATAAGGTAGCACGCCTTACATGGAACGGTGAAGTTTTATGCTTATATAACTTGCCAATTATTGAATTTGATAAAACAAAAGTTAACCCACCACCTGGAGCTTTCTTGCAGGCAACAACACATGGTGAGCAAGTGCTTATAAAGAGTGTAACGGAAGCACTAGCAAGTGCAAAAAAGGTAATTGATCTTTTTTCAGGTTGTGGGACGTTTAGTTTCCCAGCTGCTAAAAAAGCAGAGGTCGTATCATTCGACAATACTGAAGCAATGATTAATTCACTAGACATAGGTTGGCGTAATTCCTCCAATCTAAAAAAAATAAGCTCCCACACGCGTGACCTATTTAAACGACCTGTTTTAAAGCACGAATTACTTTCTTTTGATGCTGCTATAATTGACCCACCTCGAGCAGGCGCAGAAAGGCAAACACTCGAAATAGCTAACTCTAAGATTTCACGTGTTGCAGCTATATCCTGCAATCCAATCACATTTTCGCGAGATGCCGAAATTTTAACTAGGGGAGGATTTAATCTTGACTGGGTCCAGCCTGTTGACCAGTTTCTATGGTCCTCCCATATTGAACTGGTCGCGCAATTTACTAGATAAACACCTAGTTTTTGTAACTCATACTTACATAATGTTAGAAATTACTCTCGGGTTTCTGAATTATTTCATATCACTCCCAGTTCTAAAAATCATAATTAAGTTGAAAATAAAAGGTTTGAGTAGAAGAGATGTTGTTTTTTGTAATTCCAGAGAGGGCACTGGATTTACCCTCCCATCTATAGCCAAGAATAGCACTTATATTGTCTTCAGTCTTAAGCTCCGCCCCCAAGCCAATCTTCCAATTATGGCCCGTTCTGTCATCTAGCCGTAATTTGTAATTCGTATTTTGTCCCTCCCCAGTATAGTACATATTCTGCGTAGAGGTGTCGGACACATCTAAACCATATTCAAACTTAGAAAATGGAATTATGAAGCTATCCTGCACTTTGAATAAATAATTTATATCAGCACCAACAGAGCCTTTGGCATTTAACATTCTTAGCTCATCCATAGTTAGTGCTGTTTCTCCACCAACTTCATTGAATTTATTAAATTTTGTATATGACGCATCCAATTTAGCATATGGGGAAATAGTCCAATTGTTAGTCTCAACAATTCCATCTTTATCTGGTTTACTATCAATATTTGAACCCCTTAGAGCTACAGATGCAAATATTTGATTTGCGTCTCTCTCACCTCTAAGAATGTCAGCCCCATCTGTACGCGCTGTCTCAAATTGTAGCTTACCGAGTCCAAGAATAAATTCGAGATCTAAATAATCATAATATCGCGACTTAATCATGTCCTGATTAAACTTAGCGTAGGCCGATAAACTATAGTTGCCAGATTTAACATAAGTGTCTTCATTTTCAACTGATGTTTTGCCCTTTCCAAGACCCAACGCAACACCGAATATTCCGTCACCATTTTCTAACGGTCTATCAATTCCTATATGGAGAGATTGTTCATATACCCCATGCTTAAGGGATGCAGATTTGGTTTTACCAATAGTAAACTCACCATCAACCCATACTGACCAGTCATCTAGGACCGGCCTGGAGTCCTCGCCAAATGAGGCAGTAATCGGACCTGACGCCAAAGTATTAATCAACGTCTGTAAATTCCCTTCGGTTAAGTTAGAATTAGGATCCGACGTTGAGATGTTAGAAGGGACAGATAGAGTGCCACTCGAACTTATTGTGCAAAAGCTCTCAGTCCAAGCACTTGCGTTATCTGTAATGGTATAAGTATGTACTAGGTCGTTACCCAAAAAGGCATTGACGGGATTTGAGAGGGTAATGATGACTGTTTCATCCCCTCTATCAAAAGCATCATCAATAATACCAGAAATCGTAATAGTGCCTGCTTCATCACCAGCACTAATGACTAAGGTGCCATTAGCTAGCGTGTAGTCCGTACCATTACCAGTAGCTGTCCCGGTCACAGCATAATTCACGGCTACAGCTTGTGACGCGACTGCAGTCAGATTTACTGTCAAAGTTTTAGAGGGAACTGATTTAGAGCCACCAGAACTGGTTGTGCAAAAGTTCACGGTTGGCAAGTCAACTAGCGCGGGCTTAAGTTTACCTATACCCTTAACTGTATTAATAGTTTTATTATTAAAATTAACTCTAATATTCCGGTGAGAAGTATTTTCATTACCCTTATTTCGATTCAGCCAATTGATTCGCTTATGAATAACGCTAATGTTATGATCGACCCAACGACGAGCGATATTTGTCATGATCTTTATATTCTCAACAACGGGCTTTTTATCAGTTGGGTTAGTCAGCAAGTCTTTCGTGGTAAAGTTAAATACTGTCTTACTAGTAATACCGTCATAGGAATTACCTCCTGTATCATCAAAGGCCGTAGTTCCAATCAAAACATAGTACTGAGTTAAACTTAACAGATCTTCGGGTAGGTCAATAGTAATGATGCCTGTGCCGGTACCAGTCACTTTATCACTGGTTAAATCTATGGTGAAGACGGTAGAGTCGTCGTCTGTTTTCTTGATAATGATAGTACCAGTTTCAACATCAACATCCTCACTAAATGTTAACTCAATATTAGTATCGATGGAAACATTTGTAGCATCATCTAAGGGACCAGTAGCAGTTAAAGTCGGATTTGTGGTGTCATCATCATCAGTAATCATATAAGTATGCGCGAGTTGACTGCCGAGAGTGATATTACTACTGGGATTTGACAGTGTCCCAATAACGGTCTCATCCGCCTCGTCCAGCGCGTCATTTATAATACTAGCAATTGTAATCGTACCGGTCGTTGCACCTGCAGCAATGGTTATGGTTCCATTGGCCAGTGTGTAATCAGTTCCAGATCCAGTGGCTGTACCAGTCACCGTATAATAGGCTGTCGCATCCTCGTCAGAAACTGAAGATAGTACCACTGTTAAAGCGGCAGATGATGTTGATTCAACTCCACTAGAGCTTATAGAGTAAAAACTAATATTTGGAATATCATTATCAGTAATCGTATAGGTATGAACGCTATCACTTCCCAAAGTCGCATTGCTTGGGCTTGATAAGGTCACAATAACTGTCTCATCCGCCTCGTCCAGCGCGTCATTTATAATACTAGCGATTGTAATT